>JACCDO012203881.1_pt1 | contig 19104 bp, 18 predicted proteins | sample 7446101 | NCBI WGS metagenome assembly JACCDO01 (sample SAMN15323440, study PRJNA562643) | freshwater metagenome | isolation source: river surface water | place: USA:Blue River Watershed | collected 2017-08-16 | reverse complement strand
TTCGAACTAGCTTCCTCAATTTGACATACTAATTTATCTATGAAAAACAATTTTTTATCGAGCAAATTATAATTCAACTCAAAAAATGAAAAGAGTTTGCGATCAATTACTTTGTCATTCATACACAATTCTATATCATTAAAATTGGAAGCAATGTACATGTTCCTTTCAAAAATTGAAACACTAGGACAACCACAATAAATTGAAAGACAATTCAAACCCGTAAACAAATCAACATACATCCTTGATGCAAGCATGTATGACATAACCATGAACCAATCATCTTCCTGAATAAAAATAACATTCGGATTGTTAACAAAATTATTAGATATATCAAAAGTTAAATAATTCTTAAGAATTATACATTTAACATCTTTTTTAATCAATGACTCAACAACATTAACATAGAAAGCAGAAGACAACTTGTAGTTGTTGACTTTGCCTAAGTTCCATTGCAGTAAGAACTTAAAAGGAATAATAAATGCTTTTTTATCACCAAAATCGTTTATTTGATTTAAAACATTTTGATTTAAATAATTAAGATTTGGCAATTTTGTTTTAATTATTTCGACATTTTTGTTCTTAATATTGTCTCGTTTGAAGCCAAAATGAAATTGATTTGAGAACTTGGCTGGATCGATTACATTTCGGAAATACTCATTCAAACTACGAAAAATAACATTTACTATTTCAGACTTGTTGATAAAGCCTTCACTCTTTTCGTAGAATCTATCAACATAATCAGTACTTTTTATTGACCAAACTTCATCTGCTTCAGGAAAGAATTTATGAAATCCCTTCCAAGTCACAATGATGATGTATTTATCTTTAAGATTAATGTCTTTCCTGATAGTAGGAAATATGTAATTTGCAAAGACGAGGATGTGGTTGATGTCGCCAAAAATAGGAATGACAAAAATTTTCTGCATATTGTCAGGAACATTTTTAGAATCAAATCTTTCCCGATAAAAGTCGCCTCTTGCAACAGCAGATTGCAATATTTCTGAAATATCAAGTTGTGTTACCATAATCTCTTTATGCCACTTTCTTGTAAAGAAGATGCAAAACTATTCGGTCTTAAAAATAAATCATCAGATTTTTTCTCCTGAATCAATTCACGCACAGCCTGTTCCATTGAATCAATTGATTCATCTGTGTTTTCTGCAACATCAGCATAATTAGCTAATACAAGCTTTTTATTATTATAGTTTTTTGTCATCAAAGATAATCTAATACCTTCTTGACCTCTTCCATATATCTGATCAACTGACTCAAACAAAATAAATGGTTTATCTAGAATGCTGCTTATACGACTAGATGCTGTAAAAAACTGTAAAGAAAATACACAACAATTGACTATTGCAAAAGCAGCTTCCAAATTGCCAGCAAACTCATGATCCATGAAATTAATAATTTTATTATTTTTTAAATTATAAGAAGAAACGCTTTCTCCTAAAAGGACAACATTGTATCCTAAAGATATCAATCTATCTATTGTTTTTTCATAATGCTCGACAGAAAGATTTCTTCCATATGTTTTTCTGTTTCTAGCAAACAAAGCAACAGTATTATCTGGAATATAATTGGAAGCAAAATCTACAAACTCTTTTTTAATGCGAGGCAAAGGAACAGCGTATTTTCTATAAATTCTTGATCCTTGAAATAAAGATTTTTCTATATCTTCTGAATAACATTTCATGCAATAAATGTCACCACGATCTGCTTCAAATTCAAAAGAACACTTTTTGCATTTGGCTTTAACACACAATTTGCCAATCTTTGTGCCATCAATAACAATACCGAGTGGACTTAATCTTTTATAAAGACTTGCTAACTCAACAGAAGTATTTTCAAATGCATAAGAATTATTTTTCAAAATCATGTATTGCGGATCAAGCTCCCAATACTCGTCACACAACTCACGATAAAAATACTCTCTATTGCTCCATCCAACAACAACCTTTCTGTATTCAGGAAAGTTGTTGATAATTCTTGGAATCAGAAAAGTAGGTAATAAGGTTTCACAACCAAATTCACCGAATGACAAAAAGAACATCTTTTTTTTAAATTCATTCTCTTCAGTGAATACATGTTTGTTAAAACACAATTCATTGAATTCAATTTTTCGATTAGATTCTTGTTTTTTGAATTTAAGGCGCACTTTTTTTAATCCGCAACATCTTGGCAGGGCGACCACATTTGGGGCATTTAAATTGGCGTGGAGTGCCACAGTTCATACAAGATCGTGGAATTTCAGCAAGGTGTGTTAAATCAGCAGAAATGCCGGTGGAGGTTTCTGCCCACCGGCATTTTAAACAACGAATCATGAAAGGTTTTGGTAAATCAGCCATAATAATGATTAGTCTTGTAATCGCCAACAAACTTATCGCTTAAATCAGCGATGTCATTATTTAACTTAGTAAACTGCTTCTCCATTTTTTTTGCTTTTACTTCATCAAGACCATCAGGATTGCTCATTTTGCATTCTAAATCATAAAGCTTCTTCTTAAGATCTTCTAACTTACGCATGTTGGGATCTTCTGTCCAACCAGCAGCAACTTTAGTTTTGCCACTCTTGGCAGAACCATCTCTACCATAAGTGTCAGAATTAACCCTGTTAGGGAGATTAGCTAATTTCTTAACCTTGGGAACAAGCTTAGTATCGGTGGCATCTGGTTCTTCAATACTAGCTTTCAAATCCACATACTTGAAAGCATCTGGATTTAGCAAATCATAAGGATTCTTATTTGGCTTATTCTCCTTCATAACAGCTTTCTTGGCTGAAGGAGCTTTCTTTTTCTTACTTACTTTTTTTTTAGATGTTTTCTTGGTAGCTTCATTAAGAATGCTGCCATCACCATCTTCAGAAAAGAACTTTGACTTGTGATTAAAGATTCTATCCCAATCATCTTGATAATTTGAACTAGTGTAATCAAATGACTCTTCAAGTGTGCAATATGCCTTATTTTCAACAACTTCGTTGCTATTAATAACTTTCTTTTTCTTGGATTTTTCCCAAGTATCACAAAGATCTTTAATAAAATTCTTTTGTTTTTCCCATTCTGAAATTTCAGACATATGCGCCTCCATCCATATATATATTGTTTATAGCCTCTTTTTTAACAATTTTTCACACTCTTCCTTGTTCTTATTTTTAAATTCTTTAAACCAAGAATTTTTCTTACCACAATATTTAGTATTTCCCGAAAAGAAAACATAAAAAGCATCATTTGTTTTCTTCAAATAAGAAGATTTTTCTACAATTTGAGACAAACTAGTAAGCATGGCATTCCTTAAACCAGCCCTTATCAAAAGCGTCAACAAGCTAAATTTTATTTTAGACTTCCAAAAATTGCTCAATTTTACAAAAAAAATATTTTTCCTTTGAGTAAGAAAAACTTTGGTTTTTCTAATAACACCCAAATGACTTTCTACAAAATCAAACAACCTTATTATTCTATTTTTTTTGTACGAAGGGACACAAACAAGCAAATTATTAGTAGTGGGGAAATCTTCGTGAAATATTTCCCTGCAATTATAAAATTGCTCTGCTACATAGAAACCGTTTCTCTTAGTCTCAGCAACACTAAGACTGTTAACTTTTTCTTTGTAAGGCAACAAAATTCGAATTATTTTTTCTGTAATCATCCGAAATTACCAACCATCTTTTATCATTATTTGGAATATATTTTTCCTTAGTATAAAAAAACATTTGCAATACAAATGGATACTCTTTATTTATTATGTCCTCTCTATTCATTCCAGATATATAATCTTGAATAATATTCTTGCAAACCTTTATGCTTTGTGCATGAGGAGCATAAGCAAATTTAAATAATTTCCCTAAACATTTATTAACACTATTAAATTCTGTTGACAATAAATCAACAATTTCTTCCTTCAATTTGCCTTTTGCAAACACAGCAGAAGAGGAAAACATAACAATTACATCATTTTTTTGTTTCTTGTTATTTCTAGTATTACGAAAATATTTATCAAAATTATTTTCGTCAATTATGAAATCATCCATGTTATAAATTAGTCCATCAAAACAATTCTAAAGTCCATGTTGGAAGACGGCAACAAATACCTTTTATGCTTAGGAGGAGAATTCAAACTATAAGTCGAAAACCCATTTGATGGTGGTTTAACCTGTACAGACAAACAATTATTTACCTCAAGCAAATGCTTGAATACAGCATAATCATCTTCCCACACATTGATTCTCTCAGTATTAAACTGACTATCTATGCCAAGTATCTGGCAATAAGGTTTGCCAGCTTTTGAATATTTTTTATTCACATCTAAAACTTCAATCTGAACCATATGCTTGGTCGCACCCATAGCATGAGATTTAATCACGCTATCAAATGTCAAATTGTCATTATATGATTTCATCCGCTTTAGTCTACAAGTAAACTGAAATCCATAATACTTTCTTTCCGCAACACAAATATCACTCAATTCAAGCAACAACTCCTTATCATCAATAACCATGTCATCATCATCAAAATCTTCATAACTAATATCAATTATTGCAACTTCCTTGCTATTCATCCTATACCACTTTTTATAAAGTTTTTCCACATCAGGAGTTTTGTTTATACTTCTAAGAATTCCAAACAATTCTTCAGACAATTCTAAATTCCAATACTTCTCTGGTAAGTAAGAAAGAACTGTCTTCTTTAATTCTAAATAAGACTTATTCGCTCTCTTATTTTTGTCAACTACCTTCTTGTTCTTGGACATAAATGTTTGCCAATAATTATGCGCTTTAACTGTATCCTCACCAAATACTTTTAATGGAATCAAAGCTTTCAACACGCTAGAATCTGTGCCAAACCTACGAAGGAAATCATCAACATCTTTAAATGGTTGCAATGCAACAATCTTATCAGCTGTGTCTGTGCCTATTCCTTTAATATTACCAAAACCAATATAAATCACATTATCATGTATTGAAAAACTTGATTTGCTTATATTAAGATCAACACTCCTAACTTCAATTCCATGATTCTGTGTATCAGTAATATAGATCCTTCTTTTCTCCTCACTAGGCTCCAACATCAACAAAGCTGTAAAAAACTCCAATGGATAATATGTCTTCAAATAAAGCTGGCGACTACTGATGTAAGTGTAAGCTGTGGCATGACTTAGGTTAAATCCGTAGGCGGAAAAGTATTCAAGATTTTGCCAGATATCGGCAACTTCTTCTCTAGTAATCTGTAAGACTTTTACACCATTTTCAATGAATTGTTCTTTATATTTGATGAAGCTTGATATCTTTTTCTTTGAAATAGCTTTGCGGATTGTTTCGCAATCTTTAAGAGGGATCTTGCCCACAACATTAAGCAAGCGCATAACTTGTTCTTGATAAACAATGATACCATAAGTAGATTTAAGAATAGGCTCAAGGACGGGATTGATTGTATATTCTTCTTGTCCTGTTTTACGCTTAATAAATACTTGATCCATCTCTGCATTAAGAGGACCGGGACGATAAAGACTAACAATAGCAACTAGGTCATCAAAACTGCTAATACCAGATGCTTTAACAACCTCTCTAATGCCATTGCTATCATACTGAAATATACCTATCAAATCTGCTTCATTGGCATAAGAAATTGCTTTTGGATCATTTAAGTACTCCGTATTGTCCCAATCATGTGTGGTCCCCGAAATCACTTTGATGTCATGCCTTTGTTTTATTAGTTTCGCTGCATGAGCCATTTGCTCTAATGCAGACACAACTAGAAGATCAAATTTGACCAGACCAATAGGTCCAAGTTCTTGATTAGCAAGCCCTTCAACAAATTGTGAAACTAAAAAATCACCACCAGTTGTTTTCATCAATGGCACAAATTTATTTATTTGGTCCTTGGCAACGATAACACCACCAGCATGTTTGCCAGTATTGCGGACACGATGAATAAGCTTTTGTACAGCTAATGCTAATTCAGGATACTTCTCTAAATATGCTTTCAGTTCTGGATATAACTCAACAGCCTCTTCATATGTTAATTCATCTCCATCTTCATCCTTCATTCTGAGATTGGTTGTGATATTAAGAACTTCTTGACGATCATAACCAAATATTCGTGCCATATCAATCATGGCACTCTTTAATGCATATCTACCATATGTTCCGATAGAACATGTGTTTTCAGGTTTATATTCATTAGGTGCGAATTCATTTTTCAGATAATCTCTAACATCTGCTAAGAAGTCTATATCAACATCAGGAAATTCATTAGTCTTTGTTTTCGGCATTTGTTCAATGTCATATTCATTGCAAATGCCTAGAAGTACTGGTACAAGCAAGTTGTTTTCGTTGGGAAATTTCTTTCTTTGTTTGACTAAATCAATAAAATAATCACAACAATTTTGTGTTTCTATTTCAAGAAGTTCATATCTGAGACGAAATTGGTATCTTGGATCTTCGTGGAATGGGAATTTTTTGAATTGGTTGTGAATGATGCGATTGAAATTTTCGACAGATATGTTGCTCATGGTTAGATTTTATATTGTACCGTCAAAAAAATCAAGAAAAAACCTAAATACAGACAGAGGTGAAACATGGCAAAGAAGATCAAAACATTGGAACAATACAAAAAAGATTTAGAGATTAGTGACTCCCAGAAAAAATTGCAAGACATTATGAAAGCATATGCTTTTCCTCAACCTGAAGGTCCAGCAGATACTGGTGTCAAGGGCAAGCATTATAGCTTCCCTTTACAAGGCAAAAAAGGTTTGCCATATCGTGCCAAAGGTTATAACACCGATAAACCATTTGGCGATCAAGGCACCCCAAATGTAGACTTCTCTAAAGGAAGTAGCTTTGACAATTATGAAGTTAGTCATTTGGATTAATTATGATTAATGTTTATTTTCGTGAATGGTTGTTATTTTCAGAATCAGTAGAAGCCAACATTGATAGTTGGATAAATGGTGTTATTGACCCTAAGAAACCTGATGGTACACCTATACCATTGCCTCCCAATGAAGCTGATTTAAATAATTTTAATGTTACACCACAACAGAAACAATTGATGGTCAACAATCTGAAAAAATTCGATGTTAGTGACCCTATTGATTCTGGTAAAAGAAAAGTGAAAATTAATGCCAACCATGTTAAGTTTTTGCTTGGATTCATCAAGTCCAAACCTGATGCAAGAACTGAGGATTATGAAAGAGCATTGGATACTCTTTTTTGGGCTTTGAGTGGAAACAAAATGACGAAGCAGCAGTTTGGCATGGACAGTTACAATATCGGTAAAAATATTCAAGAATATTATGCAGAAAAGGATAGGGAAGAGGGACCGAGTAGGAGAGCAGAATTACGATCAAAGAAAGAAGGCGAAGCATATGATATTGATCCTTTGTATGTAGAGGGCAATATCAAGTGTTATTATCTGCCAAAGGTTAAGGCTGATCTTAGTGAGGATGAAAGAAATAAAGCAATTTCAGACAGACACAAACTTTTGTGCAAGTATGGAAAAAATACTGGATGGTGTACTGCTTCTCCAAGTGGTACTTATCATGAACTCTATGTAAATGATGATATTTACATAATTCACAATAAGAATATTCCAGTTTATCAATTTGTTTTTTGCACGAATACAGTAAAATCTAGTCATTGTCAGTTTATGGATATAGAAGATAGAGAACCCAATGATCCTATGTTCACCAAAATGTCATTTAGTGTTTATAAATTTGTGAAGAAACATTTCCCTGAAGTTTTTGATTATTATAAGTTAGAAGTATATGGTCTTGATGATATAGGCAGAATGATTTTATACCTTGAAAATAATGATGAAGATTCAGTATTACAAAAAATTCAAAAATTTACAGAAAAAGGCGTATTTGACAAAGATTTAAGTCCTATTGCACAATATTATATTGATAATAATAAAACTATACCAAATATATTACAAGAATTTATTTTGAAAAGCACCGATATTGATTGTGAATTTATTGTAAATAATTTTAACAACCCATTAGTTCAAGAAATATTGCATTTGAATAAAATTAAGTTCGACAAAAACACAATAATTTTAATTAATTATTTAGTCAAAAATAATATTGAAATTCCTGATAAAATTGCAGATAGCTTTATCGAAAAAAAAGGAGATGCAATACTTGAACAAAAAACAAATTTTATAATAGAAAACATTTCACATCCTTTATCTGAAAAAATAGTCAAATTCGGTAGAAACTTTTTATATCCAAATAATGAAGATTATGTTAAAAAAATAATTAAAGAAACAAAAAATAAAAATGAAATGATTAAATTAAATACTACTAATACTGAATTTATCAATGATTCCATAATCAAATTGCTTCAAAAATATACAAAAGATAAAATTGAAGAACTGATTGTAAAAAAGAATGTATATGGGTTTAATATTTTTTCTAATTACTATATAACAAGAATAAATGAAATATCTGAAAAAATAAAAAATTATTACGGTCAAGTTTCAAAAGAACTTATAAAACAAAATGAAGAAGATATTGAGAAATATATAAAAAAATCATTTGAATTATTAAATAAATCAGCATATTCAGAGAAATTAGGTGGACAAACGACAAGTCATATTGTAAGCCTTTTAATGCGATCTAATAATCCTATTCAATATAAAAACTTAATACCAAATTATATAATAAAAAATATTGATCATTATGAAATTTACAGACTAATAAATTTTGCTGAAAAACCAATTGAGTCTTTAGAAACTATCGGCAAAGAAATTGTTAATGATAATATAAGAATTGAAATTTTTGATAAGTTGCAAAATTTTGATAATGAAAAAAAATTAGAAGGCGCAAAAATTCTTTTGATGTTTACTGATTTTCTTGATGATAGACAAATTAATTTTATTGAAAAATGCATAGAAGAAAGTACACTTTCTGAAACTAATAAAGAAGAAATTTACAATCTAATTAAAAAATACAAAACAAAAATAATTACTGTTGACTAAACTTTAGCACAGCTTGAGAACCTCTATTTTCAGAAAGGAATCTGGAAAACAGTAGTTCATGTTTTATGGGATCAACATCAGTAACACCCAACAAATATAACACAAGAGAACCAGCACCTGAACCTCTACCGGGTCCGACAGCATAGATACCATCCAAGCCAGTGAGTTCTTGACATTTTCTTCTAGCTTCATCTGTAAAACTCTTCACAATTAAGAAGTAAGAAGCAAATTGCTTCCTAAAAATAAGATCTAATTCTTCCGCTATACGCTTAGTATAAACCCTATTTGACTTAGATATTCCTCTGTATACCATTCCCTTCAATACCAATTCCTTTAATACCTCTTCGTCATCATTCAATCTAGGTAACTTTACACTTCTGTCTAACTTAACACCAGATGCCATTCTGCATATCTTTACTGTATTCATCTTAGCTTGTTCATAAATCTCCAAAGGAATGACATCAGAATACTTTTCTGCCCACTTTTGATTCAATTCATCTTCAGACTTCATCCACAAATTTCTATCTTGCAATTCAAATACATCTGCATTCTCTGCCTTTAATTTCTCAATTTCAGCTAATGTGCGCTTGGTATTAACCAACATCATCAATGTTTGATACTTGCTGTCTTCTTGGAATGCATAATGCACATCATTAGTAATGATCATCGGTATGTTATGCTTAATGTGCATTTCAACCAAAAACTTATCATATTCATGCTGATATTCAAAATCTAATAACATCATCTCAAGATAAAAGTTTTCACCAAACATTTCTTTATATTTCAAGACAGTTGCTTCAGCTATTTCTTTACCATGCACACGCAAAGCCCTAGCAGCTTCTGAAGCACAGCAACAACTGGTAAAAACAATACCTTCTCGATATTGTTTTAATATGTTGTGATTAACTCTAGGCTTACGATAAAACCCTTGACTCCAGCCAAGACTACAAATCTTCGTTAGGTTTTCATAACCTTTATTGGTAACTGCGATTGCTAGAATGTGACTAGATACTTTAAATTCTTCGAATTCTTGTGGCGACAGGTTCTTGATGAACTTATCCCTAGCTTCTTCGTTTTCTGTAGGTTCATTGTGAATTGGATTTACATATAGTTCACAACCATACAGACACTGTAGTTTCTTTTCAGCTTGTTCTGTTTTGGATATTAGACTAGGTATAGCACCCATTAATCCATGATCAGTTACACAAAGGTAGTCACCATGAGGCGACCATCGAGAAATATAGTCATCCACCGATCCGAAACCGTCAAGGACAGAATACTCTGTGTGTAAATGCAAATGTTCAAAGCCTACAATTTGCATTATACATTCCTTGTGTGACGATTTATGTCAATCCATTTTAATAACAATAGGCAATAAAATCAAGGAACAATTTTACTCACAATTGCCAGTTTGTGTTGATCTTCCAATATCTTTATAGACTCTCTCAATCTGGCAACTTCCATATTAAGTTTTTCAATCATTGATTGCTGCATTCCATCTAATGATTGCAATTCTTCATTACATTTCATATAAAGTCTAAGTTGTTTGATCAAACGAGGCATTTCATTTCTTGCCATCGCAATAAAAGCAAAATCTTTTGCTTGTTGCCTCCATTCCTCGCCTTCTGGAGAAGATATCTCCCAAGGTCCATCAGTCGAGGCATCAATGATTTCTTCCATTTCATCAAGATCTTGATAGCTAATTTCTTTACTCATCGAAGTCCCTCCGTTTGTCTTGATAAGAAAAATAAACAATGAATCCTAAAATTATTGAAATCAAAATTAAAAATAAAATATAATCCAACATCAAGGTCACCATTTTAAATCCTTATTATGCCTATCATTCTGTTCTTAAGATCACGCCATCCTACCATATTCGGTCCTTCGACATCAAGGTTTTTCAACAACAACAAACCATTTGGTTCTAATTTTTCCACAAAGCTATTTATATTTACTTTCTGACCTTGCGTGTCCACATAAATTAATTTATATTTTTTGTTATTTTCTGGGCTTTCTACAATTTTCATGTGTCTTTTAAAAATATAACAATTCTTTTTTACATACTCATCCATAACAAGTGCTTCAGTATCATTTTCTGTAAAGAAAAAAGACCAGATATAACTAAAAGGAAGATTGGCATAATAATCGCTTAATTTATAAAACAATCTAGGTTTATTTTGGACATAGAAATTCCACTTTTCATCAAACATATCTTTCAATTTAATTTGAGAATAATCTCTTAAAACCAAATTATTATATTTTTCTGAATCAAAATCAATTTTACACTCAGAAAACATTCCTCTTAACAACATAGATTCACAATGTTTTTTTATATTCTCCTCAATCAAAGGCATTTCTTCAAGAATATTGTCTGAACAAAAAATATTCAAAAATGTTTTATGACTGAGTACGCTTTTAACAAAACAAGCGTTTGCAATAGACCTGTCTGCAAACAAAAATATTTTAGAATTTCTTTCTTTTAAACTTTCGTCAAATTGTGTGTACCATTTAGTATAAGTCAGACCGGGAGCATTTTGGAAAACGAATCGAAAAGAGGGATGACTCATAGCCTGTTTAATTGCTCCCGTGTGATCGATTTAGGATCGGCAGCACTATAGTCGCCATTCATGTCTTGACAATAATAAAAAGCTTCATCGCCATTATGATTCTTAGTCTGCAACACAACTGGCTGTCTTACAAGATAACAAATAGACTTCATAACCTCATAAGCATAAGGCTTGTATAGCTCGACACCTTCCCATCTGTGTTCCATAAAGAACATATTGCCCTTAAATCTTGGTTCAACAAGCTTAATATTGGGTAATCCACGATTAATATGCTTTCTCAACAATTCTCTTTTAATCTTCTTGTGATCTCTGCTTTCGATCTTAATTTCACCAGTTGGATAACGCTTATATTCAAAGAATTCATTCTTTTCACAAAAGTCTTTAGTAAAGAACTCGTTGATGAATTGGTAATCATCATAGTTTTTGCAAACTTCAAATACTTTTTGTTTACCAAGTCCAAGCTTAAGATCCCATTTTTCTTTTTCTAAAGGATCAGTGCAATTGGTATAATCAGAACCAAACCTACCCTTGTCCCATCTTTCTTCAATATCCATAAGCAACATGAATCCCAATTTGTATGGATTCATGCTATACTTTCCACCAAGAACGCCAGCTTTATGAATAGAATATTCAACAATACCAGCATCTTCTGTTTCTTGTCCTAATGATGCATAACCTTGCTTTGCAATGATGTGATAGTCGCAATAACTGGCAAATCCTTCGTTTGTTACCTTGGTCTTACCTTGTGGACTGAAATAAATTGATTCATTATAAAGTATTTCAGCAATATCACGCTGCCAAGGCTTGAATGGAGCATTGTCTTTAATATAACCAAATATATCTGGTTCTGGTGTGCCGAACGCATTGAGATCTTTCATAATCTCTTGTTCTTCAATTTTCTTATTTTGTGCTTCTATGAATTGCGGAGTATTGATCCAGCTTTCCATGTAATCTTGTTTTGTTTGAATCCTCTTTGGGAAAACATAATCCTTTTTGTCCCTGATTACGACTTCTTTGGCTTTTCTTTCACGCCAAATATTAACAGGATCAATTAATGTCTCAATTCTAAACAAATGATCCATGAATTCAGTTACAGTTTCTCTGCCATAACGAGACATGTACTTCCTGACATTAGAACCATTATTGGCAAGCTCATTATGTGCGTTTGTATTTGTTCTAGAGAAATGAATATTGTTTTTAAAGAAATGGCAATGCCCTAAAGCGTGAGCAATCACAGTAATATTGTCAAGCAGTGTGTTTGAATTAAGGCAATAAAGATAACAAGGGGAACTATTGATTACAAGTTCATATATCCTGTGGTTACCATGAAGATAACCTCGTTGCATTTCTTCGTATTCAGCACCAAATTTCCAGTGAGGATATCTTACTGCAAATCCGCCATAACTTGCAATCTCAGACATTTCATCATGAGATAACATTTGAACAATAGTTGGATAAAAGTCTAAACCAAAATCTCTACAAGCTTGAAAAATAGTAGGAATATGCTTATTGAGTTCTTCTGGAATGGGTACACCGGGAGTAGTGGCTGACCCAAATAGGACTGGAGAACCGAATAAAAATTTGTCCGACATTAAAAAACTCCATTACCACTTTTAAAAGGAGTTCCCAAAATATCCTTAATAGCTTTCAAAATGGCTTCATTTCTCTTTTCTTCATTATTCATCACATCAAAAGGAATCTCAGTAACCATTACATTGTCATCCAGAACACCTTCGACAATTTCTTTTTCTACTGCTTCTGCAACACTATTTCTGTAAGAATATGCTCCAATTTGAGTAACAGAAACAAGATTAACTTTGTTAGCAGGAAATTCTTTTTTCAATAAACCTGTAAAAACATCGTTGTCACTATCATAGTTTTCACCATCAGTAAAGTAGAAGAAATAAATATTCCAATTCTTTGGTGGAAATCTATTATCAAACTGTTTAGCTACTAATTCCAAGGCTGTTGAGCAAGTAGTTCCGCCACCATTTCTGATACGATAAAAATCTTTAGCATCTACTTCATGTGCTTGAACATCATGCCACACATAAAGTCTTTCAACTCTTTCATAGAAATTTCTGATATAAATATCAATCCAATATGCCATATCAGAAACAACGCCGACCTTGCGATCATCCATTGATCCACTGGCATCTCTAGCAAAAATTACAACTGCATTGCTTGATGGGAAAGTAATTTCTTTGTATTGACGATATCTCTTATCCGAATTAATCGGATTAATCATTTTGACTTTATCTTTAATACCGGGAATTTCATATAGATTGTTGATTTCACCAGTACCACAAAGACGCTTCATCGCCGTAAGCATTGTGCGTCTTGTATGTCTTAGTGATTCAGGTCCAACTAAAGAAATATTGTTATACTTTATTTTAACATCTTCTAAATTAGCTTGTTGCTTGGGTTTAAGATCTGGAAGCATTAATTCATCCTTCATAAAATGAAGGATATCTTCCATATCAATTTGTACGATTACGCCTTCGCTTTCATCCTGACCAGCGCCATTATCTTGGCTCTTGCCCTTGTCCTTGCCAACGGTATCACCTTCTTCACCTTCTCCACGACCAACACCGTTAGGGTTTTTGCCGTGAAGAAAGTGAGGAATATCGATTGCTGGAATCTTTATCGAAACCTTACCATTTTTACCACGGTGGCGAAATATTTCGCCACTTTTGATAAATTTCTTTAAGTTTTTTCTGATTCTACCACTGACTACATCTCTGAAGTCCTTGTGATCAGAATCGATTCGGCGTGGCACTTTTTAGTCCTCATCAATCTGTATCGTCTGCCAAATCACCTCTAGCAAAAATGCTACTCACATAATCTAGGACATCAGTAGCAGACTGATCATTGTAACCATATTTATCTACCAAACGCTGCTTTACAGCATCAATTTTCTTCTGAACATCGGGATCAACAGTGCTTGCACCGCTTGAGAAAGCACTAAGCTTAATGTGATCCTTGGTATCCTCAAACAACTTTGCTTCCAGCGCCCTCTTAAGAAGTGGGTTGCTATCCCACCTGAATGTCTTGCCCTTGACTGCAAGATCACCAATGAATGCAGCAATCATTCTGCGGAAGTCATCACAAGTTGATTCTGGCACATCAATCTTTGATTCGATACTTCTCATTAGCTTTTCGTCAGCAGTTTCTTCTCTGCCCGTAATCTTATTGAGAATCTTGGCTTTGTTGATATAAGCCATCAAGTTATCGATATAATTGGCACACAATCTAACAATTGCTTCTTCATCACCAACCAAGGCTTTTTGCACCTCATTCTTGAGAATATCATCAAGCTTCTTTGTCGCCAATGTGATACAGTTTTGATACTTACGGACAAGATCCTTGTTCGTGATCAAAGAGTGATTGTCTAGACCACTCTTGAGTGCATTAAGGACCATGAATGGATTGATGTAATCATGTCTGCTTGACAAAGTTGATGAAACCTTATCTTGGACATAACGAGCAGACAAACCAATCATGCCTTCATTTGGATTCTTGTCTTTAAGTTCCTTCACCCTGTCTACTGTCCATCCCGGCAACATCTTGCCATCATAAAGATCAGCCTTTTCGGTAATGGTGATCTTGTTATCCTTATCGTCTTCAAGCCTTGTCAATACTGCAAATAGTGCAGCGATTTCCAAAGTATGAGGAGCAATATGTTGTTTAATCTTATTGGAATTGTAATCTTGCTCAAGAACCTTGAGTTCCTTGCTCCATTCAAGTAGATAAGGAATCTCAATTCGGACTGTACGATCTTTAAGAGCTTCCATGAACTGATTGTTCTTAAGCTTTTCGTATTCAGGCATGTTGGTATGCCCGATGATGGACTCATCAATGCTGATTTGAGAATACTTCTTAGGCTTAATACTTTGTTCTTGTGATGCACCCAATAGATCGTAAAGGAATGCTACTTCAAGCTTTAGCATTTCGATGAATTCAATGATGCCTCTATTGGCAACTTCAAACTCACCATCAAAGTTAAAGCAACGAGGATCGCTATCGCTGCCGAATGTTGGGAGCAAAGCGAAGTTAATATCACCAGTTAGTTCTGTTGAGTCTTGGTTCTTTTCATCCTTTGGTTGGAATGAAGCGATACCAATGCGCTTGGCTTCATTGTATGTCTTACGAATAACTTCAATATGATTGGAAATAACTTGTGTCCAATCGCCGTTGTACTTCTCTAAAAGCTTATCATAGAAAAACTTACACTTAGGATTAATTTCTCCACGAACATCAAGTGAGTAAAGAGTTGTCCTTTGAGAAGCATCTGCCTGATCTTTGTGGATATTGTTGAGTTCATCAAGAATCTTTTTGCGAACATCAAATGGCAAAAGCTTGAGTGGTTCTTCATTCATTGGGCATTCGCAGACATCTGATGTATAGATGCCATCGCTACCAGTAGGCAGATTAACCCAACGATAGGTATACCAAGCACCAGCATCAGTTTCTGAATAGTCTTCCATGCTGCGCTTGATTAATCGACAGATTGTTGACTTAGCAGATCCAACAGGTCCACATAGGAGGAGGATTCGCTTTTCAGGACCATAGCCGCCAGCAGCGCCTTTGTAGTGGGCAACTAAGGATTCTAGTTGTTCTTCAATACCGAATACTTTGATTTGTTCGTGCTTTTCGAAAAAGTTATAGACTGTAACCTTCTTACGATATTTTTCGACTTCTGATGTGCCTTGTGACACAATCATGTCGTAAATTCTTTGATGTGAATTCCTAATAAGCTTTGGATTGGTGTAGCATCTATTAAGATATTCTTCAAATCCAATGACTTCATTAAGTTTGTTAAAACTATCCAACTTGTTCTTGTCGAGAAACTGGCTTAGAGTAACCATGTTATTTAACCTCTCCAAAATTCCTACCACTTGTGATATCATCTATCGGCATGTAAGGGTCTGTTCCCATATGTGATGCTGATTGAGCATCTCTGCGAAGGTTTTGTGCTTGTTCCAGATTGTAACCAGCACGATAGTTAAAATTATCAAATTTGCTCGTATCTTTCGGTTGAGCAAATTTAATATTAGCATCGTTCAATAATTTAGTTTTCTTTTTTGAATTACAAAAAGGACATGAGACACCAGCGTATCTTCCTTTTGGATCAAAAGACGCTAATGTCTCATAATTTTTCTTGCAATCTTTGCATTGAAAATTATATGTAGGCAAGATTTAGACCCTTAGATCATTCATGTCAGATATCGACACGCTGAACTAAAATAGTATGTTGCGAAAAAATTATTCAGCAATAATTTTTTTGATTTCATCATACACAGCTTTGACTTTTTTCATTCTTGCTGGTATGGACATAAAAGACCACATCCATGATCCTTTGCAAATTTTATATGCTTCTTCAACAAGTTTAGCTTGTATTTCTTGTTCTATGAGAACATTCTGTTCCATCTGCATGGCTAACATCTGCGAATCGATGAAGTTATTCTCTTGATCTCCTTGATCTTCATCTTCTTCGTCATCGAACCCATCATCGCCATAAGCAAAATCAAATCTCTTCATGGCGAACCTCCTGATTTAAAAGAGTTCTTATGTTTACGGCATCCTTCCATATAGATTCTAGTTTAATTTGATTTAAACTTTTATCCTTTGGGAATATGCCGATATTATTTATTAACCTATCTCTAACTTCTTCAAAATTATTTCCGATCTCCCAGAAGGACGCATGGCAAAAATTATTGTTCTGAATGTTTTCCAATAAAAATTCAGAGTTTTCTGGTGTTTTTGATCTAATAATCATGAAATCACTATCAAAATTGTTATTTAACTTAAATTTTCTCATACAAAAAACATTTGAAATAACAATAGCATAAGAGTCTTCCCATATATCAAGATCTATCATTCGGTTGGGATGGAAGCAATCATGGGCATAAAAGACGGGAAAATTTAATTTTCTTGCCCAAATAGCAAAATCTACAGGAGGATTACCTGCCACAATAATAATTGGTTTTACTTTGGGCAGAAATTTAAAAAAAGAGAACCAGCAAAGGAAAGAAAGGACATCATGCGGCTTACGAGGAGGAACAATGATGCCTAAATTAAATTTCTGATGATTTTGTTTTGGAAAAAGAAGCATTAAATCTTAAATAGTTTTTTCATTTGCTTTTTAGCAGAAGTAGGTTGGGGATTACGATAATTCATCCTCAAAACAGTAAAAGAGTTATGGCGTTTTCCACCATGACCATTAGATTCATCCATTTTCAAAAACTCTTTGAATGTCATGGATTGCCGCCCAAAGCAGCATTAACCAATTGAGATGCATTTGCTGGTGCGCTTGTTTTGGTCAAATCTTGCATAGCTAATTGAAAATTAGGATCTTTTCTTAAAGTATCAACTGCATCTTTTGTCTTGCCAGTTTGATAAAGACGCATTGCAGCAGCATTCCTTTGAGCAGCAGCATCAAGCTTTTGTCTTGTTTGAGGTGGTATTTTATCAGTTGGAGATGTTGTTTTTGCTCCAGTAGGCGTAGTGGTAGATGCTGCTGGAGCAGTAGCTGCTGTAGTTGTTGGAGCAGTAGGAGTAGTCGCAATTTGTTCTTCCAACTGATTCAAAAATTGTTTAAATGATAACATATCTCTATTTATTATTGAGGAGATAAAAATGAAAACATTTATCACTTTAGTTGTGGCTTTTATTATGGGCTTTTTGATTGGCGTAACAACAACAATTGTAGGTCAATGCCATTATTGCCCATTTATTAAATCAAAAATTAGCCATAAACACGAATAATTTTTTCAATAATATTGGTTGTAGACAACCCTTCCACTAAAGGAAAATACTCAACCTTTTTAACAACATCTGCGCCTGCTACATTTTTGCCTTCCCAATCTGCACCTTTAACCAAAACATCTGGCTTGATTTGCTCGATGATGTTTTGTGGGAAGTCATCTTCTAAAACAGCAACAAAGTCTACACAATCAAGAGCTTTTAGCATTTCGACTCGTTCCTTCAAAGGAACAATTGGGCGATTATCTCCTTTAAGTCTTTTAATGCTTTCATCAGAATTAACACCTACACATAATTTTGTCCCCAAAGATTTAGCATATTTAAGTGAATTTACATGTCCAAAATGCATAATATCGTAACAGCCATTACTCCAAACCAAATCAAAATCTCTATTTTTAAGAATAGCTGGATTAGTTATAACTTTATCTTTTATGAAAAAGTCTGAAGGATTAAGTGGTTTGTTATAACGATTTGCCACATAGTTAGTTCCAGCTTCAAAAGCAATACTTAAACAATCGAGCAAATCCATGTTTAAGCCAACTGACATAGCTAGAAAAGCCATAAAGCAATCACCCGCTCCAATTACAGATTCTGGTTTTGTTAAAACCTTATGTGGCAAAACTTTATATATTTTTTGATCATCATCAATTGCAGAAACGCCATAACCAGAATTAGTGATAACAACATTTTCACAATTCAACAAAGCTTGAATCCATTTCAATTGATCTTCCGCATTATCTTTCAATACAAATCTTTTTGCCTCAACGGCATTAGGTTTAAACAAATAGCAATTT
>JACCDO011832913.1_pt1 | contig 19105 bp, 14 predicted proteins | sample 7446101 | NCBI WGS metagenome assembly JACCDO01 (sample SAMN15323440, study PRJNA562643) | freshwater metagenome | isolation source: river surface water | place: USA:Blue River Watershed | collected 2017-08-16 | reverse complement strand
TGAGGTTGAAGCGTGCGCCATTTCCTTCATCGAGGGGGGCGTCGACCTCATCCAAGATGCAGAAGGGCGAGGGCTTCACCCGGAAGAGGCTGAACAGCAGCGAGATCGCCACCATCGCCGTCTCGCCGCCCGAGAGCAGCGACAGGCTCTGGAGCTTCTTGCCGGGGGGCTGAACGAAGATCTCCACCCCGCTCACCAGCACGTCTTCTTCGTCGGTGAGCTGCAGACGGGCCTTTCCGCCGCCGACGAGGCGCGGGTAGATCTCGCGGAAGCTCTGATCGACGCGGTCGAAGGTCTCGCGGAAGCGCTCGCGGCAGATGCGGTTGAGCCGCGCGATGCTCTGGCGGATGCTCTTCACCGAGTCCTGCAGATCGGCCCGCTGCTTGTCGACCTCGGCGAAGCGCGCGCCGAGCTCGGTGTACTCCTGCAGGGCGACGAGGTTGACCTCGCCCATGCGGGAGAGCTCACCGCGGGCGCCGCCCACGCGCTCCACCATTCGCTTGACGTAGGCCATGTCGCTGAGCAGCGCGGCGGTGACGCGCACCTCACCGAGCAGCTCCTTGTCTTTGTCGCCGGCGACCGCGGCATTGGGCAGGCCCTCGCCGGTGATGTCGGGATCGGGCTCCAGCACGAGGTGACCGACCCGATCGATCTTGTCGAGCAGCGCTGGGGCCGAGACGCTGTGACGCTCTTCGAGTTGGGCCTGGCCGCGGGCGATCTCCTCGCGCACGGTGACCACCTGCCGGTCGAGGTCCATGCGGGCGCCGGTCGCCGCCTCGCGCTGGGTGCGCAGGGCCTTCAGCCCCTCCTCATGCTTGCGGAAGCCCTCGCGGGCCTTCTTCACCCGCTCGCGCTCTTCCTCGATCGAGGCCCGCAGGGCGGTGGTCTCGGCCGAGAGCTGATCGAGCAGGGTGCCGATGCGAATGTCGTCCTGATCGATCTCATCGACGCGGGCGCCGATCTGCCGCCCCTCTTCTTCGCTGGAGAGCACCGCCTTGTTGGCCCCCTCCAAGGCGGCCTGGATCTCGACGGCGGCGCGCTCGAGGCCGCGGGCCCGCTCGCGCAGCGCGGCGGCCTCTTGGGAGCGCTGGCCGAGCAGCTCGCGGTAGCGCCCCAGATCGCGGGCCTCGTCGGCCACACGGGCCTGATCGCCGGCCAGGGCGCTCTCGGCGTTGGCCTGCTGCTCCTGGGCCTCGATCAGCCCCCGACGGGCCTCGTCGAGGCGGCTGCGCAGCACGGCGATGGTGGCGCCCAACTCGGTCTCCTCCTGGGCGACCAGGCGGGCCTGGCTCTCCTGGTGGGCCTTCTCGCGCTCCAGGTCGGCCTTGTGGCGGCTCGCCTCGCGCAAGGTGAGCTCGGCCTCGGCGAGGTCCTGGCGGGCGGCCTCGGCGGTGCCCTTGACCTCGGCCAGGGCCACCACGGCCTTCTCGCGGGCGGCGCGGGCCTCGTCAAAGACGACACGGGCCGCCTGGTGGGCCTCGATGCGGGCGTCGAGCTCGACGCGCAGCGCGGCGACCTCGCGCCGACGGGCCAGGATGGCGAGGCCAGGGCTGCGCGACTCGCCGGCGAAGAGCTCGCCGCGGTCGGAGAGGAAGGCGGGGCGCGCCCCTTCGATGAGCTGGGCGCGGCCGTTCTGCCGCCAGGCCTCGACGGCGACCACCACATTGGGCGCGCGGTCGACCGGGCCCAACAAGCGGCTCAGGGCCGAGATCGCCGCCGGGCTGCCGCCCAGACCGAGGGGGGCCTCGCCGGCAGGGCCGTTGAGCAGGACGCCGACGCGGCCCTTGGCTTCGGTGGCCACCCGGGCGGCGACGTCGGCGTCGTCGACCAGCACGCTCTGCAAGGCCGGGCCGAGGGCCACCGACAGCGCCGCTTCGAGCTCGGGGGGCACGGTGAGCTGGTCGGCCAGCACGCCGCGCACGCCGGGGATGCGCAGCACGCGGCGCAGATCCTCGTCGAGGTCGGCGTGGCCATCGACCATCGCGGCGAGGGAGTCGTGGCGGGCCCGCAGTTGGGCCTCGGCCCGCTCGGCGGCGTGGGCGTTGCGCTCGGCCTCGGAGAGGGCCACGACGGCCTTGCGCAGCTCGGCCTCGCGGGCAGCGAGGGTGTCGACGAGGCCGGCGCTGACCTCCTTGCAGGCGGTGAGGCTCTTCTCGGCGTCGACCACCCGGGCGCTCACGTTCGTGAGGCGCCGCGTGACGTCGGCCAGGGCGCCGCCCGACTCGCTCTTGCGCAGGTGGACGCGCTTGAGGCGGCCTTCGAGATCGCCCATTCGCGCGGCGCCGCTGTCGAGCTCGGCCTTGAGGCGCAGGGCCTCGCGCACCTTGGCCATCACGAGGTTCTTGCCCTCGTCGATGCGCGCCCGGCGATCGCGCACCACGGTCTCGAGCTGGTTGACCTCGGCGCGGCGGCGACCGAGCTCTTCTTCGGCGGCGATGAGGCCGCGCTCGAGCTTGGTGCGCTCGTCGACCACGTCGGTGAGCCGCTTCTCGCTGGTGGCGCGGGTGAGCGCCGCCTGCCTGCCGCGCTCGCTCACGGTCTGGGCCCGGGCGACGAGCTCGCCGCGCTCCTTCTTCTGGTACTGGCGGGCCGACTCCTGCTCGCGGCGGTTGGCCTCGACCTCGCCGAGGCGATCGCGCAGCCGGCCGACGGCGGCCTCGGCCTCGTCCACGCCCTGGCGCTCCTGGCTGATCTCGACCTCGCGGGCGTCGACGGCGGCGATGAGGCGGATCTCTTCGGCCTCGGCGGCGCGCACCTTCTCGACGAGGATCTTGCGATCGGCGGTCAAAGCGGCGTGCTGGGCGAGGCCGACGACGATCTCACCCTGGCGGATGAAGGAGCGCAGGCGCCGGTGGCGCATCGCCTTGCCGACCTGCTTCTCGAGGGTCTTCATCCGGCTGGAGAGGTCATCGACGACGGTGTTGACCCGATCGAGGTTCTCAGCGGTCTGCCCCAGCTTCTGCTCGGCCTCTTCGCGCCGCGCCTTGTAGCGCGAGATGCCGGCGGCCTCCTCGATCAGGCTGCGGCGGTCCTCCGGCCGGGCGTTGACGATCTGCCCGATGCGCCCCTGCTCGATGAAGGAGTACATCTTGTTGCCGGCGCCCGAGTCCAAGAAGAGCTCTTGGATGTCGCGCATCCGCACCTTGTTGTGGTTGATCAGGTACTCGCTCTGGCCGTCGCGGTGCAGCCGGCGGGTGACCTGCAGCTCGTCGTAGGGGGCCCAGTCGCCGACAAAGGGCTCGTCGCCGGCGGCCAGGGTGATGGTGACCTCGCCCATGCCCAGGGGCGAGCGCTCCTCGGAGCCGGCGAAGATGATGTCCTGCATCGCGGCGCCGCGCAGGCTCTTGGCGCTCTGCTCGCCCAGGCACCACTTGACGGCGTCGACGATGTTGGACTTGCCGCAGCCGTTGGGCCCGACCACGGCCGAGACCCCGGGGCCAAAATGCAGCCCGGTGCGGTCGGGGAAGGACTTGAAGCCGAAGAGCTCGAGCTTGCTGATGTGCATCCTAGCTCACGATCCACACGAAGAGGCAGAGGAGGGGCAGGGCTGTGAGGAAGCAGCCGGGGCGTTGGTGGCGGTCGCTCATGGCTGCCCTGCGCGGTACTGCGCGGCGAGGCGCAGGTACTCGGCGTGGCCGTGGCGGATGATCCGCTCGACGTCGGCGTCGGAGAGGGTGCGCACCACGCGGGCGGGCGAGCCCATCAGCAGCGAGCGGGCCGGAAAACGCCGACCGGCGGGCACCAAGGCGCCCGCGCCGACGACGGAGAGCGGCTCGATCACGCAATTGTCGAGGAGAATCGCCCCCATGCCGATGAGGCAGTCATCGCCGACGGTGCAGCCGTGCAGGAGCACCCTGTGGCCGACGGTCACCCGGGCGCCCACGGTGGTGGTGCTGAGCGCCCCGGTGCAGTGGGCGATGGTGCCATCCTGGAGGTTGGACTCCTCGCCGATGACGATGGCGCCTTGATCTCCGCGGAGCACCACCCCCGGCCACACGCTCACGCGGGGGGCCAGGGTGACCTCGCCGATCAGCGTGGCCATCGGATGGACCCAGGCGGAGGGATCGACCCGGGGGCTGAGGCCCTGGTAGGCCTGCAGAAAGGGGCCGGGCGGCGGCTGGCTCGTCGGGTTCATGGCACGCTCCGGCTGCCCGCGTACCCGCGCGCCTCGCCAAGGGCAATAGCGGCCCGAGACCGGCGTAGGGGGTGCGGAGGAGCAACATGAACGCGCTCGAACCTCGCAAGGATACCGGTCTGGCCTATGTGTTGTGGATTGGCGGCTTCTTTGGCCTCGCCGGCTTGCACCGCATCTACATGGGCCGGGTGGGCACCGGCCTGCTCTGGCTCTTCACCGGCGGGCTCTGCTTTGTGGGGCAGTTCATCGATCTCTTCGTCATGCGGCGCCTGATCCAGCAGTCGAACGAGTCAAGGGGCTGGTGAGGCCGTCGGCCGCAGGCGCCAGAGGTTGACGTAGCCCTCGCCCACCGGCGCGCTGACCGGCGCATACAGCTCGGCGAAGGCGGGGGGGAACTCCGGCGGATTGGGCAGGGCCACCGGGGCCGGCGTGAAGAGGTCGCGCTCGGGCAGGATGTAGTCCGGCTGCCGGCTAAAAACGTAGGGGTAGTCGTGCCGCTCGTGGCCGGCCGTCCCCTCCCCCATCGTGTCGATCGGCGCCCGGGCGATGTGGGCGTCGGTGAGGCCCCACATGTCGATCGTGTGGCGGCGGGCGTAGTAGGGCAGCACGCCAGCGGCGTGCACGGCGAGGACGTCGTCGGGCTGCAAGGTCTCGTCGAGGAAGACGCCGATGTCGCGGCGGACGACCAGCTCGGCGGCGAAGCGGTCGGCGAAGTGCTTCATCTCCAGGAAGCCCGGCACCGAGAACACCACCGCCGCCACCCCGATCACGCCGTGCAGGCGCCAGCCGCCGATCGACTGCACCAGCAAGGCCGCCGCCGGCACGATGGGGATGAGGAAGCGGGCCGTGCCCTTGAAGTCGCCGCCCACCGCCACCACATAGGCGGTCATGAAGAGCACCAGCGCGGCGGCGTTGAGCACCAGCGGCCCCGGCTGGCCCGGCCGCCGCTCGCGCACCCCCCAAAGCACCAGGGCGCCGACGAGGCCGAGGCTCAAGGGCAGGGCGTCCATGGCCACGCCGCCGACGTAGGCGAGGCCGCGACCGATGGCGAGGCCGCCGACCTTGGCGTGAAAGGTGTTGGGCACGGTGTCGCCGTAGTAAAACCAGCGGAAGGCGATGTGGGGGCCCACCACCCCGGCGAAGACCGCCACATCCTGCCAGCGGCGCCGGAAGAGCCAGAGCAGGCCGAAGACGGCGACCCCTTCGGGCCGGGTGAGGGCCGAGAGCGCGGCGAAGAGGGCCCAGCCGCGCCCGCCGCGCAGGGCCAGGGTGACGAGCACCGCGTAGAAGACGGTCTCCAGGCCTTGCACGGCTTCGAGCGACAGCCCGGTGAAGGTGGCCACCAGCAGCGGGGCCAGCAGCTTGCGGCCCCCCATCTCGAAGGTGAGCGCCAACAGGCCGAGCGAGAGCGCCATGCCCAGCAGGGTGGAGATCGGCGCGGGATCGAAGCCCATGCCGATGAAGGGCGCGAAGAGGAGGGTCCACAGGAAGTTGGTGTAGCCTTCGACGCGCTCGCCGACGTTGTAGACGAGGCCGTGGCCCTCCACGAGGTTCTGGGCGTAGCGGAAGGAGATGAAGGCGTCGTCCTGGGTGCAGAGCCCAAAGGAGCCCTGGATCAGCGCGAGGCCGAGGCAGATCACCAGGAAGCCGAGCAGCCGGCTGCGCTCGGTGTCGAAGGGAGAGGTGTCACCCAAGGAAGATCCCCGCGACCGCGCCGGTCATGAAGGAGGCCAGGGAGCCGGCCACCATGGCCCGCAGCCCCAGTTCGGCGAGGTCGCCGGTGCGCGACTTCGCCATGGCGCCGATGCCGCCGATCTGGATGCCGATGCTGGCGAAATTGGCGAAGCCGCACAGGCCGTAGGAGAGGATGGTGGCCGAGCGGGCCGAGAGCACCGGCTCGGCCTGTGCCGTGAGCTGACCGAGGTGGATGTAGGCGATGAACTCGGTGGCGACGATCTTCTCGCCGAGCAGGCCGCCGGCGACGAAGCACTGATCCCAGGGGATCCCCATCAAGAAGGCCATGGGCGCGAAGACATAGGCCAGCAGGCCGGTCAGCGTGGGCGATCCGGGCAGCAGCGAGAGGCTCCAGTTGATCATGGCCAGCAGGCCGATGAAGGCGATCAGCATCGCCGCCACGTTGATCGCCAGGGCCATGCCCTCCGAGGCGCCGCGGGCCGCCGCTTCGAGCACGTTGCGGTCGGCCTCGCCGGGGCTGGCCTTCATCGCGTCGAGCTTGCCGCTGGTCTCGGGCTGGCCGCGCTCGGGCACCATCACCTTGGCGATGGCCAGGGTGGCCGGGGCCGAGAGGAGCGAGGCGGTGACGAGGTGCCCGGCGATGCCGGGGATGTCGCCGAGGAAGCCGACATAGGCGGCCAGCACCCCGCCCGAGACCGAGGCGAAGCCGCCGACCATGATGGCGTGCAGCTCTGAGCGGGTCATCCGCTCGATGTAGGGCTTGACCACCAGCGGCGACTCGGTCTGGCCCAGAAAGATGTTGGCGGCGGTGCTGAGGCTCTCGGCGCCGCTCACCCCCATCGTGCGCTCCATCACCCAGGCGAGCCCCCAGACGACGCGCTGCAGCAGGCCGATGTGGTAGAGCACCGCCGTCAGGCTGCTGAAGAAGACGATGCTGGGCAGAATCCAGAAGGCGAAGGTCTTCACGCCGGGCGAGACCGACCCGACGAAATTGCTGATGGCGCCAGCCTCATCGCGCAGGGGCTGGCCATCGGGGCCGATGGCGGCGTGAGGCACGATCGACTGGAAGACAAAGGTGGCGCCGGCCTCGCTGAACGAGAGCAGACGGTGCACGCCCGCGTCGATGTGGTCGAAGAAGTAGCGCTGGAGGTCGGGGTCGAGGAGCATCAGCCCGAGGGTGAGCTGCATGCCCACGCCCCAGAAGACCGGCCGCCAGCGGATGGCCTTGCGGTCTTCGGAGAGCAGATAGGCCACGGCGACGAGGCCGAAGAGCCCGAGGAAGGAGACCAGCCGCGGCAGCCAGCCGCCAGGCTCGACGAGCAAGGTCGCGATCATGCCGGATCCCGGGCGGTGTCGGTCATGGCGCGGCTCCCTTCGCTGGCGCCGCGCTGCGCAACATCACCGCGCCTGGGAGCCTGCCCCGCCACTGTCTCCCGGGCGACCGACCGGCGCAAGCCCCCAGCGCGCCCACTCATCGGGGTGGAAGGCCGCCGGGTACAACGCCATCATCGCGAAGGGGAAGATGCCGAGACGCAGCGTGAAGTGGGTGCCAACGTGAAAGACGAGGCCGATCAGCAGGTAGAGCCAGACCCAGTCCAGGCGGTTCATCTGGGCCCGCAGCCAGCCCGGCCGGGTGCGGGTTTGTCGGTAGTGGTAGGCCAGCAACAAGGAGGGCGCCATCCACTCCCAGACCCAGGTGGCCCCGGTGCCGATCTGCGTGAGGACGTAGCCCTGGGCGATCCACTCGGTGGGGATGCGGTTGAAGGCCGGGTCGTTCATCGCGATGAAGAGGGCCGAGAAGTCGCCCACCGGGGTCCAACTGCTGGCGAACTTGCTGATGCCCGCCGCCGCGTAGACCATCACGAGCTGCACCACCAGAAAGTAGCGCGGCCAGCTCGGCACCAGCGGCGCCGGCTGCCCTTGGCGGGCCCGCCACCATGCCGGCAGCGAGAGGGCCGCGCCGGACTGCGACATCGCCAGCACCAGCAGGGTGTTGCGCATCAACATGTCGATGCCGCGGTCCGACGGCGGCAGGGCGGCGGCCAGTTGGGCCCACAGGAGCACCAGCACCAGCGCAAAGATCCGCGGAAAGAGGCCCAGTAGCAGCATCAGCGCCGAGATCAGGCAGATCCACACCGCCACCGCCGGCTGGTTGGCCATGCCCTCGCCAAAGAAGCGGTAGAGCCAGAGCGGATCGGCCCGGCCGGTGGGATCGCCCATGCCGCCGGCCTCGGCGGGCGCGTAGAGCGGGCCGGCGAGATCGAGGGTGAGCACCTGGGCGAAGTCGACGAGCAGCACCGCCGCCACCGCGATGCGCACCAGGGCCAGCGAGCGCGGGTGCTCCCGCTGGCTCCACAGGGCCGTCCACCAGGCGATCATGGCGCCTCCATCAGGCGATCGCGGGTGCGGGTGCGGTTGTGGCGCAGGGTCTCGGGCTCCCAGGGGCCCTCGTCGGGGGTCAGCACCTCGGTGACGTCGAAGCGCACCTCCACGCTCTGGGCCTCGGGCACGCGCAGGAAGATCTCCCGGGCCACCCAGTTGACGAAGCGGTCATGGGCCTTTCCGGGGCGGGCTCGGTCGCCAGCGTCGTCGTAGACCCCGCGCACGCGGCGAAAGAGCATCCGCGCCACCAGCCAGTCATCGCCCGCGGCCGGCGCGCGGAAGTGCTCGGTCCAGTCGCCCTTCGCGTCGCGGGAGCGGATGATCAGCCGGCCGGCGTAGGGGTCGGGGTAGGCGAAGAGGCCCCAACTCTGCCCCGTGCCGGTGAAGCGCAAGAAGGGCTTCCAGGGCGCCATCACGGCCTTGCGAAAGGAGACCGCCACGCCGCCCACGGCCAGGGCGCGGGCCGTCAGCTCTTCGCGGCTCCAGTCGAGGCCCAGATCGTTCACCACCTCGGTCCAGCGGTCGAGCTCATCCTGGGCGAGGGGCTGCTTGAGGTTGCTCTCCTTCAGCTCGGGGAGGGGCACGGCGTCGAGGAACTGGATGAGCAGCACGACCGCGATCAGCCCGGCGCGGATCTGCGGCCAGCCGCTCATGAAGCGACCACGATCCCCTGGCGCAGCGCGCCCATCGCATCGTCCACCGCCACGCCAGCGTGGAGCAGCGTGGCGAGCGGCTCGCCGCGGGTGACGGCCTCGCCGACCTTTTTGTAGACCCAGACCCCCACGCCGGGGTGGACGGGCTGATCGGCGCGCGTGCGGCCGGCCCCGGCGACGAAGGCGGCGCGGCCGACATCGTAGGCGTCGCAGCGGGAGACCACGCCGTCATTTTCGGCCAGAAGCTCGATGCGGGCGCAGCCACCGCCGAGCAGGGGCGCGGCGGGATCGCCACCCTGGGCGGCCACCATCCGGCACCAGCGCTCGTAGGCCGCCCCGCTCTGCAAGAGGCCGCGGGCGCGCGGATCGCCGATGAGATCGCAGACGAGGTCGACCAGATCGGCCGGGCCTTCGCCCTTCAAGGTGGCGATCGACTCCTCCACCTCGATGGCGTTGCCCACCGCCCGACCGAGGGGCTGGTTCATGTCGGTGAGCACCCCGGTGGTGAGCACCCCGGCGCCGTTGCCGACGGCGACGAGGCTCTCGCGCAGGGCGGCCGCGCTCTCCTTCGTCTTCATGAAGGCGCCCGTGCCCCACTTCACGTCGAGCACGAGGCGGTCGAGGCCCTCGGCCAGCTTCTTGCTGAGGATCGAGGCCGTGATGAGCGGGATCGAGGGGACGGTGCTGGTCTCGTTGCGCAGGGCGTAGAGCACCCGATCGGCCGGGGCCAGCTCGCCGGTCTGCCCGGAGATGAAGCAGCCCACCTCGCCGAGGATCTGCCGCAGGGCGGGCACTTCGAGGTCGGTGCGAAAGCCAGGGATGGCTTCGAGCTTGTCGAGGGTGCCGCCGGTGTGGCCGAGGCCGCGCCCGCTGATCATCGGCACCCGGGCGCCCAACTCGGCCCACAGCGGCGCCAGCACGAGGCTGACCTTGTCGCCCACGCCGCCGGTGCTGTGCTTGTCGACGATGGGGCCCTCCAGCCCGGGCCAGGTGAGCCGGTCGCCCGACTCGGTCATCGCCAGGGTGAGGGCGACGGTCTCGTCGGGGGTCATGCCGCGCAGGTAGACGAAGGCCAGGAAGGCCGCCGCCTGGGCGCGGGTGACGGAGCCGGAGAGGACCCCGCGGAGGAAGGCGTCGATCTGGGCGCGGGAGAGCTCCCCGCCATCGCGCTTGGTCTCGAGGAGGGTGTCGATGGCGAGGCTGGACACGCTAGGCGGCTCCGAGTTCGGCGGCGAAGGACTGACCCGGGCCGGTCCAGCGCACCGCCAGCCAGTCGGCCAGGGTGGCGGCGACGTCGGCCAGCGAGGCGCGGGTGCCGAGATCGACGCCCCGGCCGCCCTGGTAGGCGAGCAAGGGCACATACTCCCGGGTGTGATCACTGCCCAGGAAGGTTGGATCACAGCCATGATCCGCCGTGATCAAGAGCAGATCGTCGCGGCCCATGGCGTCGATGAGCCGCGGCAGCTCGGCGTCGAAGCGCTCCAGGGCGGCGCCATAGCCACGCGCGTTGCGACGGTGGCCGTAGAGCGCGTCAAAGTCGACGAGGTTGCTGAAGACGAGGCCGCTGCGCTGCTTGTGCAGGGTGGCCAGGGTGGCGGCCATCACCTCGTCATTGGGCCCGGCCTTCACGCTCTCATCGAAGCCGCGGCCGGCGAAGATGCTGGTGATCTTGCCGATGCCGCTCGTGCGGGCCCCGGCGGCGTGCAGGGCGTCGACGATGGTGGGGGCGTGCGGCTCGAGGGCGAAGTCCTTGCGGTTGTAGGTGCGCACGAAGGCGCCGGGCTCGCCGATGAAGGGCCGGGCGATGATGCGGGCGACCCGGTGCGGCTTTACGATGGAGAAGGCCGCCTTGCACCAGGCGTAGAGCGTGTCGAGGGGCACCACGTCTTCGTGGGCCGCGATCTGCAGCACGCTGTCGGCGCTGGTGTAGACGATGGGCCGCCCGGTGGCGAGGTGCTGGGGGCCGAGCTCATCGAGGATCTCGGTGCCCGAGGCCGCCTTGTTGCCGAGCACCGCCTTGCCGATCGCCGCCTCCAAGGGGCCGATGATGGCGGGGGGAAAGCCCTCGGGGAAGAAGGCGAAGCGCCGCGGCACGAGGCAGCCGGCCATCTCCCAGTGGCCGGTGACGGTGTCTTTGCCGTCGCTGCGCAGCGCCATCTTACCAAAGCCGCCCTGGGGCGAGGCGCTGGGGGCCACGCCCTCGATGGGCCGGACGTTGCCGAGGCCGAGGGCCGCGAGGTTGGGCAGGCGCAGGCCCCCCATCGCATGGGCGACGTGGCCCAGCGTGTCGGAGCCGGCGTCGCCCCACTCCGGGGCGTCGGGCATGGCGCCGATGCCGACGCTGTCGAGCACGAGCAGGGTGGCCCGCATCAGTAGGCGCCCTTGCCGGCCTTGCCGGTGACGATGGCCACGCTGGCGCTGGCGCCAAGGCGGTTGGCCCCGGCGGCGACGAGCTTGCGGGCGTCATCGGCCGTGCGCACGCCGCCGCTGGCCTTCACGCCGATGTCGGGGCCGACGACGGCCCGCATCAGGGCGATGTCTTCGGGGGTGGCGCCGCCACCGCCAAAGCCGGTGCAGGTCTTCACGAAGGCCGCCCCAGCCGCCTTGGACAGGGCGCAGCCGGCGATCTTCTCTTCGCGGCTGAGCATGGCGGTCTCGAGGATGACCTTGACCGGCCGGCCGGCGCTGGCCTCGACCACGGCGTGGATGTCGTCGAAGACGGCGTCGAAGTCACCGCCCTTGAGCCAGCCGATGTTGATGACCATGTCGATCTCATGGGCGCCGTCGGCGATGGCCTGGCGCGTCTCCATCGCCTTGCTGCTGGTGGCCATGGCGCCCAGGGGAAAGCCGACCACGCAGATCGGCATCACCTTGCTGCCCGAGAGGAGCTGCGCCACGAGGCGGATCCAGGTGGAGTTCACGCAGACGCTGGCGAAGTGGTACTGGCGCGCCTCCTCGCAGACCTTGACGATCTGGGCCCGGGTGGCGGTGGGGGCGAGCAGGGTGTGATCGATGAGGCCGGCGTAGGAGCCGGCGTCGGTGGGGGCGACCCCGTGGGTGCCGAAGCGATCGGCGCCGGCACCTTGCAGGCCCTGGAGCAAGGTAAAGCCGGTGTTGTCCTGCCAGGTCCCATGCAGGACCGGGCTCGGCGGCACGGCATCCATCTGCAGGCGCTGCTGCACCCGGGCGGCGACCCGCTCTACAAGTGCGTCCAGCTCGGCATTCCCACCGCTGCGACCCGTATTCGGACTCATCAGGCTTCTCCACGACGTCGGCGCCTGTAACCCCTGTCATTTTCCCGCGCCGCCAGCGGGCCTCCGGTGCTACCCTCGCACCGACGCGCTGCTCCTGCACCGGTCCGGCAACAACGCCGAGAACACCGACGAGAAGGCCCCCATGGAACTGCACCGCCCGCGCCGCACCCTCGCCTTGATCGGCCTGCTCGTGATGAGCGCCCCCGCCTCGTCCAAAACGGGCTCGGATGACGACTGGTACTGGGTCGACCAGGACAGCGGCGGCCTCTACGCCTGGGGGGGCCTCGCCACGGCGGGGAGCTCGGCCCTGTCGATCTCCTCGGCGAGCGGCAGCGCCACGGTCTCGCTGCCTTTCTCCTTTCCCTACTACGGCAGCACCTACAGCAGCATCACCGTCTTTGCCTATGGAGCCGTCGTCCCCGGCGCCTCGGCCAGCGGCCCGGGGCCCTGGTCAACCGGCAACTGCCTGGCCAACGGCAGCGTCAGCGGCCCGCTGATCGCGCCCTACTGGGGCACCTGGGATCCCAGCCTGGGCGGCACGATCTCGGCCAAGACCTTTGATCAGGGCGTGCTCATCGAGTGGAGCGGCGTGTACGCCAGCGCGGCCGACACCTCAGACAGCTCCTTCGCCCTGCTCCTCCAGGAGAACGGCGAGATCAGCTTTCTCTACAAGGACACCCGCTCGGGTCAGATCAAGACCAGCCGCGGCCGCGGGGACAGCATCGGCCTCCAGGACAGCGCGGGGGCGCGCCTGCGCTTCAACTGTGATGTCGAAGTGCTCACCAACTTCAACAATGTGCGCGCCCTCGCCCCCTGGGGCACGCGCCAGCTCGAAGGCACCGGCGACGTCGATACCCTCGCCGCGGCCACCCTCAAGGGTGCTGCGGCCGGCGACCGCTTTGGCTACGCGATGGCCACCCTGGGCGATCTCGACGGCGACGACGCCGCCGAGCTGCTGGTGAGCGCGCCCTACGCCGACGACGGGGCCAGCAACGCAGGCGCGGTCTACCTCTTCAGCGGCGCCGACCTGTCGGGCGATGTGTCGGCCAGCGCCGCCGTCGCCACCCTGGTCGGCAGCGGAGCGAGCGACACCATCGGCACCGCGCTCGCCGCCAATGGCGACGTCGACGGCGACGGCCTGCCCGATCTGCTCGTGGGCGCGCCCAATGACGAGGTCGGCAGCGCGACGAACGCCGGCACGGCCAGCCTCTTCTTTGGCAGCAGCCTCTCGGTCGGCGGCAGCCTCAGCCTGAGCGCGGCCGACGCGGTCTTCTCGGGGGAGGCCGCCGGGGATGCGGCCGGCACCAGCGTCTCGATCGGCGGCGACGTCAACGGCGACGGCTACGCCGACCTGCTCATCGGCGCCCCCAACGCCGACCAGGCCAGCACCGACAATGGGCAGGCCTACATCGTCTTCGGCGATCCGGCCCTCTCCGATCTCGACCTCTCCATCGCCGATGTCTCCTGGTACGGCGAGTCGGGCAGCGATGGGATGGGCGCGGCGGTGGCCATCTTCGGCGACGCGGATGCCGACGGCTACGACGACTTCTCGCTGGGCGCGCCCACCCGCGACGCCTTTGGCGCCGACGCCGGCGCGGTCTACGTCCTCTTCGGCGACAGCCTGCTCACCGGCACCAAGGCCCTCACCTCGGCCATCGAGATCCCCGGCCCGGCCGCCTCCTCGGGCCTGGGCAGCCTGATCTCGCCGCTGGGCGACCTCGATGGCGATGGCGATGAGGACCTCTTCTTCGCCGCCCCCGAGGCCGGCACTGGGGCCAATGGCCTCGCCTATGCCGCGCTGGGCGGCTCCACCGGCTGGCCGGCCGCGGCCAGCAGCAGCCACCTCGTCTTCACCGGCGACGGCGCCGATCGGGCCGGCAGCGCCGGCGTCGCCCTCGACATGGACGGCGCGGGCGACCGGGCTCTCGCCATCGGCGCCTACGGCAATTCCAGCGCGGCCACCAACGGCGGCGGGGTCTATGTGGTGGCCGCCAGCGTGGCAGCGGCCGGGGGCAACCTCTCTCCGGTGAGCGCCCAGGGCTTCTTCACGTCGAGCGAGGCCAGCGCCTACCTCGGCCGCGCCCTGGCCGGCGGCGACTACACCGGCGACGGCCGCGACGACCTCGCCGCCGGGGCCTACGGGGCTGATGGCGACGCGGCGAGCGCCGGCGCGGTCTACCTCCTGGCCAACCAGCCCACCTTCCCCGACGCCGACGGCGACGGCTGGCTCGGCACCACCAACGGCGGCCTCGACTGCGACGACGCCGACGCCACGCTCAACCCGGCCACGGTGGAGCTGTGTGATGGCGTGGATGACAACTGCGATGGCGTGGCCGACGACGGCTTCACCGACACCGATGGCGACGGCACCGCCGACTGCGTTGACGTCGAGGAGTGCGACGGCGACGACAACGACGGCGACGGCGCCATCGACGAGGCGATGCCGGACACCGACGGCGACGGCACCTGCGATGGCCTCGACGTCGAGGAGTGCGACGGCCTCGACAACGACGGCGACGGACGCATCGACGATGGCTTTGGCGACGGCGACCGCGACGGCATCGCCGACTGCCTCGATGTGGAGGAGTGCGACGGCTACGACAACGACGGCGACGGCACCACCGACGCCGGCTACCCCGACGCCGACGGCGACGGCCGGGCCGACTGCGTCGACGCCGAGACCTGCGACGGCCTCGACAACGACGGCGACGGCAGCATCGACGAAGACTACGAAGACACCGATCGCGACGGCACCGCCGATTGCCTCGACCGCGAGAGCTGCGACGGCCTCGACAACGACGGCGACGGCACGGTGGACGAAGACATGCCCGACACCGACGGCGACGGCACCTGCGACGCCATCGACACCGAGCTGTGCGACGGGGTCGACAACGACGGCGACATGGCGATCGACGAGGGCTTCATCGACGCCGACGGCGACGGCCTCGCGGATTGCGTGGACGGCGAGGACTGCGACGGCATCGACAACAACGGCGATGGTGACATCGACGAGGGCTACCCCGACGTCGACGGCGACACCGTGGCCGACTGTGTCGACGCCGAAGAGTGCGATGGCGTCGACAACGACGGCGATGGCGTGGTCGACGAGGGCAACGGTGACGCCGACTTCGACGAGGTGGCCGACTGCATGGACGCCGAGGAGTGCGACGGCATCGACAACAACGGCGATGGCCTGATCGATGACACCTACCCCGACGCCGACGGCGACGGCGTGGCCGACTGCGTCGACGCCGAGGAGTGCGATGGCGTCGACAACGACGGCGATGGCGAGTCCGACGAAGGCATGCTCGACTCCGACGGAGACGGCAGCGCCGACTGCGTCGATGACAGCCCCCTGCCGCTCCCCGCGGAGCCCGAAGGGGAGACCAAGGGCGGCGGCGGCTGCGCCTCGACCCCCGGCTCGGGCTCGGCCCTCCTCGGCCTGCTGGCGCTCCTGGGCCTGCGGCGCCGGGCGGGGGTGCGCTGATGCGCTGGACCCTCTTCCTCCTGCTCGCCGCCTGCAGCGAGTACAGCATCAACGGCCCGCGCAAAGAGGCGCCGCCTCCCGAAGAGGAGGAGCCGGAGCCCGAGCCCGAGCCCGACCCGGAGCCCACTCTGGTGCCCGACATCGCGGTGACGCCGGCCAGCCTGGACTTTGGCGCCCTGCCGAAGGACTGCCCCGCGACGCCCCAGGAGGTCACCCTCACCAACGAGGGCGACGGGCCGCTCACCGTCTCAGAGATCGAGCTGTCGGGATCGGGCTTTTCGGCCTTCTCCACCGACTGGAACGGCGCGCCCTTCACCCTGGAGCCCGGCGAGGCCCGCACCGTTCAGGTGGGCTTTACGCCCAATGCCTGGGTCTCCTACGCGATCACGCTCACCGTTCGCAGTGATGATCCCGATGAGAGCGTGGTCGACCTGCCCACCACCGGGATCGGCGACGTCGACTCCACCTACGAGCAGCGCTTCACCCAGGGCTACTTCGAGGCGGTCGACATCCTCTGGGTGGTCGACAATTCCGGCTCGATGGAAGAAGAGACCTACCAGGTCACCAGCAACTTCTCGGTCTTCATCGACGCCTTCGTCGATCTGGGCCTCTCGTACCACATCGGCGTGGTCACCACCGACATGGACGATCCCACCCAGTCGGGGCGCCTGCGCGGCCCGGTGATCACCGAGGCCAGCGCCGACCCTTCGGCGGAGTTCCTGGCCCAGATCGACGCCGGCTTCACCGGATCGGCCGACGAGCGCGGCTTTGACGCGGTGCGGGCGGCGCTCACCGAGCCCCTGCTCTCCACCACCTCGGCGGGCTTTCTGCGCGAAGACGCCGCGCTGGCCGTGATCGTGCTCAGCGACGAGAACGACTACAGCAGCATGAGCCCCAGCAACTTCGTCACCTGGTACGACACGCTCAAGGCCGACCCCGCCAAGCTGAGCTTCAACGCCATCTGCGGCGACCGCTTCTTCGGCTGCACCAACTTCGACAGCTTCGGAAACCCCCTGTCGGCCACCGGCGGCGACGAGTACATCGACGCGGTCGGCCTCACCAGCGGCTACTTCGGCAGCATCTGCACCGCCGACTACACCGAGATCCTCGACCACATCTCGCTCTCCTCGGCCGGCATGACGCTGTCCTTCGCCCTCGATCACGAGCCCAGCGACCTCGGCGCGGTGGTGGTGACCGTGAACGGTGTGGAGATCGAGAACGATCAGTACGAGGGCTGGACCTGGGAGGCGAGCACCGCGAGCGTGGTCTTCCACGGGGGCGCCGTGCCGCCGCCCGGCGCCGAGGTGGTGGTGACCTACCCGATCCCCACGGAGTGCAGCGGCTGATGCGCCTCGTCCTGATCCTGCTGTGCGCCTGCGCGGAGAAGCCGGCTGAAAAGATCGACGATGGCTGGCTCATCGCCGAAGAAGACCTGGGCGATGATCTGGCCGTGGGCGAGGGCTTTTCGCCCGCCAACGGCTCGGAGCTCTACGCCGCCCTGGAGCAGGTGCTGCCCGGCCTCGTCTACACCACGCCGATGACCGAGGTGCCGCTGTCGTTGTGGGAGCTGGCCCAGAACGACAACATCGCCGACATGGGCTCCTGCCCCTACTCCCAGGCCGATGGCGACGCGATCCTCTGGAAGACCGGCGGCTGTCGAAGCCGCGGCGGCTACAACTGGAGCGGCGAGCTGGCCGAGATCACCCACGCCCGCGACCCCGACACCGGCTTTCAGGGCTACGGCTGGGACCTCGACCTGCGCATCGAGGGCGACGTGGAGTCGCGCAGCTTCGACGCCCTGTGGCTCCAAGGCGCCCTGCGCTTCACGCTGGGCGACGAGGACACCCTCGATCGCGCCGCCCAGGTCAACGCCATCGCCGGCGTGCAGGGCTACTGGGAGCGCATCAGCGTCGCCGACCCGCGCGCCGTCTACTGGGATGCCTGGGCGATCACCGGCCGGATGGAGACGCTGACCGGCGGCGCCACCCGAATCGAGGCCCGGGTGGACCTTGGCGCGGCGGGGGGATTTGAGGTCTCCGCCGACGCCCTCGCCCTGGAGGCCGACTGCCCCGCCGAGCCCGACGGGGACGTCACCCTGGAGACCGGCGAGCACACGCTCGTGGTGCAGTTCGACGGGGCCTCGGCCTGCGATCGATGCGCCGACTACAGCGTCGACGGCGCCTTCGCCGGCCGGGCCTGCGGCACCTAGTAGCCGTTCACCGTGATCGAGACGACCTGCACCGGGGTGGCCGGACGGTCGCCGGGCAGGGTGCGGGTCTTCTCGATCTTGGAGACCACGTCGAGGCCCTCGGTGATCTTGCCAAAGACGGGGTGCTTGGAGGGGCCCGGGCTGAACCAGTCCAGGTAGCTGTTGTCCTTGGTGTTGATGAAGAACTGCGAGCCGCCGGAGTTGGGGCGGCCGGTGTTGGCCATCGACAGGGTGCCGGGCTGGTTGCTGAGGCGCGCGGCGAACTCGTCCTGGATGGTGCCGTGGGGCGGGCCGCCGGTGCCAGCGCGGCTGCTGTTGGGGTCCTTGCTGTGCGGGCAGCCAAACTGGATCATGAAGTTGGCGATGACCCGGTGAAAGTGCAGGCCGTTGTAGAAGCCGCCCTTGGCGAGATCGAGGAAGTTCTTCGACGTGATGGGCATCTGGTCGAGGAAGATCTCGGCGGTGAAGGAGCCAAGGCTCGTCTGGAACGTAGCGGTCGGGTTCGGCATGGGTGCTCCATGGGTAGTGAGGCCCGCCCCGACTATCCCAGGTCGGTGAGGCTGGTTAGGCCGCGCCGATGGACGCTACGCCCATCCGTCTCTTCTTCGTTTGTACCGGCAACATCTGTCGCTCGCCGATGGCGGCCGGCTTTGCGCGTCACTGGGCCCAGCAGCGCGGGCGGGCGGTGGAGGTGCGCTCGGGCGGCACCGCCAACCTGATCGGTCGCGCCGCCGATCCGCTGGCCATCCGGGTGATGGGCGAGGTGGGCATCGACATCGGGCCCCACCGCTCTTCGGGCGTGCGGGCCGAGGACATCGCCTGGGCCGACCACATCCTGGTGATGGAGATGAACCACCAGCTCCAGCTCGCCGAGCGCTTCGAGGGCGTCTCCGAGAAGACGCTGCAGCTCGGCACCTTCGGTGGGGTTGCCACGATCGAAGACCCCATCGGCGGCTGGCGCTGGCGCTTTCGGGGCAGCCGCGACGTGATCCAGCGCTGCGTCGAGCGCTTCATGGACCGCCTGCCCCCACCCGCCTGAGCGGCGGCCTTACTCGAAGGCGTTGCGCTCGAACGACCAGACCCGGCGCTGATCCTGGCCGGCCACCACCTCCACCTGGAAGCTGGTGGTGCGCCCGTCGTCGGACTGCAGGAGCACGGTGTGGGTGCCCGGGCGGAGCTCGTAGCGGAAGAGCGGGGTGAAGCGTACGAAGGCGCCGTCGATCGAGACCTTCGCCCGAAGGTCGGCGCCGATGGTGACCGTGCCGGTCTGACGGGGCGCCGCCGCCGGCG
>JACCDO012297852.1_pt1 | contig 19107 bp, 10 predicted proteins | sample 7446101 | NCBI WGS metagenome assembly JACCDO01 (sample SAMN15323440, study PRJNA562643) | freshwater metagenome | isolation source: river surface water | place: USA:Blue River Watershed | collected 2017-08-16 | reverse complement strand
GGACCAGCGCATGATTCGTTTGTAGAATCAATCTTGGAACCGAAAATTAACTCCAAAGTTATTGACCAGTTGATAGCTCAGTCAGTGAAGTCAGCAGCTGACGGTTATATCAATGACATCAGCAGTGCGGTTGCAGATATGTTGGTAGATTTTGTTGCATCGTATTGCATTGAACGTGGTGTCATCAATGGCTCCAATGATCGTATCGAAGAGGTGTTGAATATTTGCAGCAGTACTATACACGATGAGTTATTGAGTACTGCGGTGAATGATTACATAAACGATATAAACGCTAAGCGACAAGCTGCAGAAGAGTTTTACCGTTTAAGAGAAATGGAAGCTAATGATTTAGGAGACTTTTTGTTGAAAGAATCTGTGCTCGAAGCTGCTTTAGCTATTGTCACATGGGAGCTCAGAGATCCTTTTGCTGAATTAGATTATGATCCTACAACCTTCTTATCGCCTAAGACACTACAACTCGTGGATGCGAAATATAAGGTTGCCAGAACAAAAATGGATAATTCCATGTTAAGAACGGGGATTCGAGTGCTGCGTAGAGGCGTCAAACTGGGACAGATTTTAAAGCGTCAGAACGATCGATTTACTTCATTATTGTTAAGTAGTTGGAATACCGAGTACTTGAAAGAGAAGAAGAAACGCGATGATGCCAGATTGCTGAAAGAATTTCAATTGAAGCAACTAGAAGAGCAATTAAAGCGACAAGAAAAGCTACGAGAGAAGCAACAAATTATTCAAGCTGTGGAGTTAGAGCAAAAGTTGTTGAAGCAACGTGCTCACAGATTTGTGTTGTACTGGTACTACCGGCATATGGTTGTCAAAAAAAAGCACCAGGTAGTGCATGCATTGAAAGAACGGAGGTTAATGATCTGCTATTTTACTTGGAAATTGAATTTTAAGACGACCTATCATGCGCGTATTACCAAGGAAAATAGGGAGAACGCTGCCTGTGTGCGCATACAGTCACTGGTGCGAATAAAGCTGGCTTGTATAAAGGTGCATAAACGCAAAAATATGTTTCGAATTGTCAAATTTATTCGTTACCAACTAGCGAAACGAAGAGTACGAGAGCAAGTGATTCGTCGCAGAAGACTGAGTGAATGTGCTGTTTTTCTGCATGAGGAACATCAGCGTAACAGGGTGAGAGTCATTATGAGAAAGTGGACAAGACTGCATAAGTACTACATTGGATTAGAAAAAATAAACCATGCCTATGTGATTTACCGCCTTCGCGCCAATTTCACCAAAATTAAGCGGGATACTAACCGCTACTTCATCAAACGAACTAACCGCATCATACGCATTCAATCGGCGTGTCGCATGCTTATAGTTAAGCAATCAGTTTTGAATTACTACAAATGGCGGCGTGGATTGGTCGGTTTACAAGCGAATATTCGGCGGAAGCTAGTGCAACCACAATTTTTTTATGACATATATTACTACAAGATCGTTAAGAAAATTCAAAGACTATATCGCGGATTCAAGACTCGCAGTCACCTCACCGATAAGCGTCTAGTCGATTTACACTATGCCGCTAGTACTAATAAATACGAGAGATTGAAGTACTATTGCAATAGATTCCCTGAATTAATAGCAGAATTAGATGCAGAGGGGAATACTGCGCTGCACAACGCGGCTAAAAACTCTTGCAAGAGAACGTTGAAGTTATTGTTGAAAATGAATATGGATCCAAATGCACTGAATTTAGCGGGGTACTCGGCTTTACATTTAGTTATTATGTCGCCCGCGATTGGCAGAGACGATTTATGCTTCTATATGCTAGAGCATGGATTCGATGAGTTCCAATTAACTCCAGACGGTAAATCGTGCTTACTTTTATCTGTGGAATATGGAAGGGGTAAAATATGCAGAAGGTTGTTGGAACTGGGCACTTCTAAGGTGAATACAGCTGACCATCATGGCACTACTCCGCTTCAGGCGGCTTGTACAAATGGCTTCGTTGGTATTGTCAAGGACTTGATAGATTATGGTGCTGACGTCAACATGCCTGGATATTGTGGCACTGCCCCATTCCATGATGTAATTGCAAGTGGTAGCGCTGAAATTGTCAATATACTGTTTAACCACGGGGCATATATTAATATAACCGAGCCTTATTATTACCAAACGCCCCTAATGTGGGCATGCCAAGCTGGTCTGACGGAAATAGTAAAGATATTTTTATACCAAGGCGCGGATGTAAACGTCAAAGATTATATGGGCTGGACATGTGTGCATCATGCAGGTATGGCTAATGACATGCTATTGTATGAATTATTCCGGGATGCTGATGCTCATTTTGATGAATTGGATAATGAAGGCAACACACCTTTACACGTTGCAGCAGAGTATGGATCGGTACAATTTGCTAATGCATTACTCGAAGGATGTTGTAATCCTTCGATTCAAAATAGTGCTGGAAACCAGCCTGCTCATATAGCTTGTCGTGATAACAAAGTTGAAATATTGAAATTAATATGCAAGTACGACGAGCACATTGGTCGTGTTAACCATGCGCATCAAACTCCTATGGGTGTGGCTATATATCACCAGTCTATTGAGTGTCAAAGATATCTTGAATATCACTTTCGTAAATTGGAGTCTAACCGTAATTCATCTGGCGATATATGGTGGGATCAAGACATTGATAACGCTTTACATGGATGGAGAGTGGTGACATCAGTGCTTGGTGAACGAACATTTATCAACGATTATACCGGGGAAATGTCAGCAACACCGCCTGCAATACCCGCAGATGCAGTTCATCAGATTGCTGAATATGCACAAGGAAATATTGTAAAGAAGATCGTGATAGTTAATAGAGACGACGATGCTAGTAAACATACTTATGAGCTGGAATACCTTCAAAATAAAGCAGATGTTGCTGAAATGCAGCGCTTACCTAAGTTACAAATCATTATTGCCAAATACTGGAGGAGGAAGTTGGCCTATCTGGCTATGAATAGAGAGAAAAAAATCAAGAAAATGTTAAAAAGAATTGCCTTTTTCTTGGTCCGTCGTAAACCACGATTTATGGCATGGAAGCGCTTAGACTATGCACGTAAGGCCACTAGTATCATGGCAACTTGGCGCGGCCACCATGCACGTAAGACATTCTACCATCCAGGTGGTCCGTTTGATATTCTAAGTGATCGACTAGCTCGACTCCGTTTAAAGAGGTCTTTATGGCGATTATGGCGGCGGTTTAATAACTTAAAAATGATAAAATGTCTCGAGATTGCTGCAAACTTACCAAGGACTTTGTATGATTGGCAGCCAATTTTAGTGAAGGCCCACTTTCCTCGGAGAACGGTCGGGGTGTACGAAGAGTATCTATATCCAGACACCAAAAATATTTATTTTTATCGTCATAAAGTAACGGGTGACTGTGTATTCAAGAAGCCAAATGAATTGAAATACTTAGATGACCGTGACTGGGCTGAGGCCAAGCAGCGCCAAGCACTCGGATATACTAAACGAGAAGAAAAGTTAGTGATTAAACTGCAAGCTTTGTATCGCGGTTATTCCATCCGTTTGTACTTTGGATACGTCGAAAAAGCCATGGACATATCCGCAGTAGCACAGTCAAAGTACATGAAGGAGCCTGATATTGATTCCAATTTATACAACTACGCATTATTTTGCCATTGCATGCAACAGGATTATGAAAGGGCGAGATTTCTGTACGCCGAAGCCATCCGACGTATGGTGCATAGAGGACCCGATGTTGCGTTCATACTTTATTCTTTTTCACTATTCAATTTTGTTACCGGTGAGTTGGATTATTCAGATATTTGCATGTATTTAGAAAGGGCGAGAAAGGCAGAAGAAGAGAGAGAAATTCACATAAGAAAGCGTAATGGAGAACCACCATCACAAGCAATTCTTAACGGAACTTACCGCCATGGGAAAGTATTCGACTTCGCTAATGTTGGATTTTTTCTTTACTCCGCGAAGAATAAAAATAATTCCGAGAGTTGGCAAAATTATGCTGTTTGTCGATTTTTAATTTATAATGACTTTAAAGGTTCATTTGATGCCTTCCTAAATGCATTCCGATGGGCTCCGACGGATAAGAAATTAAAAGCAAACTTTGATATTATGATGAAGCACTTCTGGGGTAATGATAAGGAAGTGATTGATCGGGTTATTAAAAACAGGATGGAAATACTAGCTCAGCGCGATGCAGAGTACCAGAACGTGCACACCTTGAGAAGGGAAAATGCAGAAAAACGTGAAAAAATGGCCAAAAAAATTCAAAGATGGTATATTGATCGCAAGAGCAAACGTGCATTTTATAATTTCATGGCAGCGAACCAACAGGCAAAGATTAAGAAAAAGCTACTTCGTGGTCGGGCGAAAGAAGGGTTACAGCAATTGGCTACTGCACACAAAGCTAGAACTCATCGACCTAACTTGATTGACGAAGGAGCCCAAAATTATTAAGTTAATGAATCTATTATATTATATATTACATGTTAAAATTGTAAATTTATAAATAAGTATATCAATGAGAATGGTCATGATGGTGCTGATGTGAATGATCGTGATGACCACATTCATGCTCAGAGTGAGAACACGCACTATGATCGGTGGAGTGATCATGGTGATTCGAGGAATGATCATGACTTGAGAAGTGATCGTTATGACCTGAGGAGTGATGGGAGCATGTACTATGATCATGATCTAAGGTTGGTAGTTCAGACCCTGTCTCATTTGTATATTGTTCACACGTTTTTGTTTTCAATGTTAATGCATGTATCGACTTCATTTCTTCTTCAATAGCCTTGTTCACTAACCTATGCTGTTGCAGTAGTGGCTTCCCTTTAAATACATCGGATACAACTATTACTTCAAATTTAGCGCCTTTGTAGAAATAAAAATTAGCATCATTATCTCTAAAGAATTAAAAAAGTAATTGTATTACTCACCGCATCCATCAGACACATCTACCGCGCGACAGAAGCGCACGCCCTCAACTCGGGACCGAATGCACCCTTCAAGCTGTGACTCGCTCACTGGCATTGTTGCTACTTATAGTTATGATGCGTACCAAACAAAAGGAAGCTGTCAATTTGAACCTTTTCGAAATTGCTTTTCCAAATTTCCAAAAATTTTCAGTGATACCTTCCACACCCCGTCTCAAAGAGTGGAAAGATTTCCTTGAAATCCACACTGTGATTCTACAGATTATCCACTATGCACGAAAGTCTCAAGATAAGTCAACCGTGATGTGTATGTATCATTAGTGTTGCAGTATTAGACATGCAATTATATAAACAATTAACGAAATTGATAATATGCTACATTATTTTACATTTATTACGATTGAATGCTATAAAATATCCGGTTCTAACCACGAGGGATTTATAATGCGACCTAGAGGGTAACGATGAAAGGATAAAAATTCAGATTCATCATGGTCTCTTATCTTTTGGTTTACTTTTTGGATTTAAAATAAATTCTTTTTTATTGCTTGAAATTTTACTTTGCTGTACTGAGCCTACCATATTTTCGAGTGCCTCTAATATTTTCAATGTCACTTCTTCCATAGCCAATGGGTTCTTTGTCAAAACAGCATTCGGACCGAGCACAGAAATCTTAACAGGATGACCCTCCTCAAGAAACTGTTTCACTTTATTCAATTTAGTTTCTAAATCATGACTTTCAATGCCTCCACCGACAAACATCTCTTTTAAGCTTCTTGCTTTATCATTTGCCTTTTTAACTTTCTCCTGAGTCCTCAAAGCTGCTACCATTTCACCATAATCTTCAATACGGCATACGGGAGGTGTTGAATCTTTAGACACTAATACTAGATCTAATTTCAATGACTTTGCTAGCTGCAATGCTTCAGAATTACTCATAATCTTCCAATCTTGTTTGTCGGTCACAGGGTCATGGAAAACCACACGCAACTCTTTGAATTGAATTTGTTCATTACGCAATATAGTATCTTTGCTTACAGTTTTATTGATTTTAGCAAAATTGCGAATAAACAACCGATTCAAAGGCAGCGCAGACAACGCATAACGGTGCATACTACCACTGACACACGCCATTGCGATCCACAAGCTCTGTCGACCGCACTCTTCTATAGTACAATATCAAAGGTATAGTTTTGTAAAACTTTTGTTTGAGGAAATTCTATGCCGGTACCACAACAAAAAAGTGATTAGGAACATACATAATGACATTACATTAATACAAAGGTACAATCGCACGTCCCGCTAGGCCAGCGCAAAGCCTTCAGTGTTTTCAATAGCAAACAGCACTTTTTCTTTCATTAAAATATAAGATGAATATCCAGGAAGTACCAATTGATTGAAACAAGTGTGGGCTCTTGGTAAACTGTCTTCAACCATATCAACTCCTTGAGTTATATTAAGTGGCGGATCGTATCCATCTAGAGGCACCCTAGTAGACCCCGTAAAAAATTTTAGGATATTTCTCTTACTATTTTCATCGCATTCACGAATAATCTGCCAAAACCAAACTACTACCTCATGCTTATCATCGAAATCTTTATTTCCTTGGTACATTACGTACGCCCTCAACTCCTCTATATCAACAGCAGCTTTACCATTCAGCATTTCATCTAACTCCTCAAATGTCAACTGATTGTCTTGCAATACTTTGAGAGGAATCAGTTCATAAAACCCTTTCAGAAATGGCTCCAACAACGCACTAACAGCGTACGTAGTCTTCCACTTCGCTAACAAGGAGGCATATTCCCACTTATTCTCGTCCGTTACCTCCTTCGTAAGCCCATTCGGGCATAGTGCAATGGTCTTGCTAACACGATTTCCATCAGGACTTGCAGTATCGTCATTGTCAACTGTTACGGAAAAAGTTTCAAATAGAATGTTGTCAATAGTATTATCTAGCATCCACTGAAGAGACTTACATAGCGATGGATCCAATAACCTAATTTCTTTCAACACCGCATTAGTATCCTTTTTCTTCACACTTTCAATCAAAGTATCGTCATCTCCCCGGTTAATTTGACCTAGAATATGCCGGAGCAGCAACTGCGATAATGGAACATCCAGTAACTGTCTGTCGTACAACGACTTGCCTATCAAGCGACCTAGAAAATAACCAAAATCTGGACCTGTTAACTTACACTCCTGCAGCTTGGACACAGATAACTCGGTTAATGTACATCCAACACCACCGACTACATCCATATGTTTTTTAAAATTTTCCACTTCAGTGAAATATATTCGACCTGATGAATCAAAATTGACATTTTTCTTATCGTTGCTATCCATTTCACCCAAAGTCCGTAGCCACCCTCGATATTTTGGACCGCCATAATACAGTGCCTCCTTCGATAACAATAATAGACCTTCTTTGGCAATACCGCCACTATCAATCCCATCCTCTCCTTCAAACTGGATTCGTAATCTTTTATTGATCAAATCCGCTTTGGATGTATTAAATAATTTCATGTACCCGTCATAAAGTATTGTTCCTCGATTCAACTGCATTAACAAGGGATCAACCTTTCTAGATGGTGATCCAACGGAGGAATCAGCGATGTCAGTATCATCATGGCTAACTACAGGAGAGGTAATACTTGTAGATATAACATTCGGAGCTGACGCAGATGCCGCCAACGATGATCTGCCTGCATTTCGACCGGCATCCTTTCGCAATGCACGTATTATTCTGTAACGTTTTACCCGAAATTGTTTCTCTTTTTCTATAGGTGATATCACAGTCGAAGTAATAACCGAGATGCCATTTCCCGCGTCATTGACATTCGAAGGCCTGCTCTCTTCCAATTCTACGAGACATTCCGGTCTCTCCAATTGTCGAGTTCCAGTTATTTTATTGAAATAGAAATATTGTTCCGTTTTTGGATCCCAACACTCTGTCCATGCTTCTGCAAATTGCATCGCAAGCTCAGTTTGAGTTTCATCTAGTGTCGCTTTTTTTCTTGCACCAGTGCGAGGCGGTGTTTTGATAGATAATAATTGACTAAATTCAGACATCCCTACCTCATTAAGTGCTGCAACACGAAACGAGTAAGCGAATTCAGGATGTAGATTAAATGCCAAGTGACTCCTCCATGGTCCCCTGTATAATTCAACGAACTCATCACCAACTGCACGACCCTGGAGAATATAATCAGTTATAGGTGCGCCATTATCTTTTAATGGAAGTGACCAAAAAAGTTGTACAGAATCACTCAGTATAGCACCACTTATAACAGCGAGTGGTGGTTCGGGTGTACTTGGTAATGTTTTAATATACTTTGAGGCTTCGGAAAATTCTGACCAACCATGACAGCACTTATATCTAATGCGGAAATAAAAACCAACACCAGGTAGCAACTCCTCCAGTTTATATGTACTAAAATTTCGAAAATCCCAACTTTTCGTGACTAGAAGCAGCCAACGATTCTTGAGACCTACGTCAATTTTAGAATCAATATTACCTTTTCTTGATGGTGAACTAGGACTGTCTAAACTATTAACAGAAGTATCTATATCTAAAGACGAGGTGTAATATATTTCAACTTTGGTTGCCACCCCAGGAGGAAAAGGTAACACCCATTTCAATAAAATTGAGTTAGTGTCCGCGTGTTGCAGTGATGGTGGGGCTGGTATTGTAATAACAGATTTATTTTTAGTGCTTTCTTTGAATATATTTATTTTGATAATATCATTAACATGAAACGTGTAGCTGACATCAATATTAGTAAAAAATGCTTGAATATTACCTTTATAATCAACAATCATTCCTGATGGTACTGTATTCAACATTTTTAAATCAATTTCTCCTTCATTATGAATAGCATCAAGTTGTACTTGCGGACTGATCTCAATCCACATAGGAGACCTCGGATCGACTGATTTCTTACCGTATCTAATAGGGATATCATGATAGATTTGCGTCACTATATACTCAATGGCGACTTTGTCACTTTTCAATATACGCGCATTTTCTTCAAGTTCCTCATCAGTCCAGATGACTGGTGCAGAGGTCAGCGACTTTACAAACGAAGACACCCCCGAGCCCATCTAATCCATTTCTCAGAATCGCAATTTCATGGTATCAAATATTATCAATTTTCATGTAAATTTAACATGTAATTTGTAAATCGCTGTTTTTTCTACGGGTGTGGAAAAAATTGTCGAGAAGAAAGAGAAGTGCCAACTTTAAACTTAACTGTCGTTGCAATTCATCACCAGAGTGCACTAAACCCCTTATTATTCCACCAACAAAAAAATAAATAAATAAACCTGATTTATTCAGAGTAAATCAAGCCGTAACAGAGTAAAACAAACCATTGCAGATCCCATGACGATTTCAAGTACGAAGGTCTGTTGCTAGCACCCATATTTTGCAGTTATTGATCTTGGTGTAAATAAAAGGAGGGAAGCTTCTTTCCAATTTCATTTCTCCTATTACTATTATGAAAGTTAGGGTACGGAATAAATAAAAAAAGGAAATAGGTAGGTAGGTTATAATTTACGGAATGTCGGGGCTGGGCACTGTGTGGAAGAAGATCCTTCCGGCGTCGGTATACGACTCTATCCGTGCGGCTCTCACCTATAAGCCAAATGACCCATTAAACTTATGGCAACAAGTGCCTCAAATGCATAAGCAAGTTAATATTGATAGAATTAAAGGTTATCGTTACCCAGCGCCTGGTTCAAGGGAGGGTGCGGCTGTTCCTATTCGAGAAAGCGAAGACCATATTTATGACACGAAACAGTATTCCAGAGATCCTCGTAATGTACCTCAAGAGGAACAATTATTCGTGAATACATCAACAAAAAAAACTGTTTTATTAGAACCAAGCACAATATTTAAAGTCGGATCGCCTGGTTCAAATATACCAGCAGTAAAGCAGTACGATCCTAGTGGCCTTCGAGCAAGTATGACTGCCTCATGGAAAGAGATGGATTTGGCCATAGCAAAGAATGCTACTCCTAATCATTTTCCTCGACCTGACTGGGAGACTCCTGAAGGCGTTGCAGCAATAATTAAAGAGGCAGAAGAAAAAGGTATTCCTGTTACCATGGGAAGACGTCATGTTATGAAAGCTAGTTCAAATTATAACGAAGAGAGATGGTAATTGTATTGTACATAAAGAACAAAAAATATAAAATCTATTATCTTAGAGCGCTAACAATCTTTTATGCGCTTGTTTTACCCAAAGTCTTGGGCATTTTTTTATTACTTACATCTTCCACATCTTCTTTATGATAAAAATGTGGAGCAATTTCGTGTAACCATTCACCTCTTATCGGCGCTACCATTCTCATATATTCTTTGGTAGTAAATGTTAATTCAAAGTATAAAAGCCATCGAGGAGGATTCTCCTGACTTTCTTTGAACATGACAGAGGATGGATGAATATACACACTCTGTTGCTTCTTTACTGTTTTATAATCGCCAGATTTTGAAAATTTTGCGGTATTATAGAAATATCCAGCACATAAAGCCTTACATACTACGTCCACATCACCGGCATTAGAATTCTTTTCTACTTCGACTCGATCACAAAGCCCTTCTAGCTGCTCTCTGATGTCTCTAGCCTTATTCATGGATCGAACTTGCACGTAATTTTCATAGCACCATTGTGTAGAATATCCAGTCTCTACCCACTGATTGTAACACCGAAGTAATGATAAATGATCACCACCACCGCCTCTAGCAAAGTTTAATTTAGCAGTGTCTGCATGAACAGCTTTATCTTTAGGACGGTAAAATACCGACCCGCCAACTGAAAGCATTGACACTATGGTTAACACTTCAATGCTGCATTTGAACTTTTCTGATATAATTAATGCTTTTGACATCATGGGATCTAAGGGAAACTCGGCCATTCTTCGACCCAACTTTGTTAATTCTCCTCTATCATTCAATGCACCCAATGCGTACAACTGTTCTAGGGCAACCATTAAACTCTCTGCAGGTGGTGCATCCATAAAATCGAAACCAATTAGATTCACTATTCCCAATGACTTCAACATCAAAACAACATTAGACATATTGGTTCTGAGGATTTCAGGGACTGTATTGGGTTCCAATTCATGTTGGAATGCCCATGCTGTGTATAAACGGAAGCATTTACCTGGCTGTGTACGACCAGCACGACCCTTGCGTTGGTTAGCAGCTGCTTGTGATATTGGCGTCACAATCAAAGATTCCATACCACTTTTAGCGTTATATGATTTTTGCTTACATAAACCAGTATCAATCACATAACAAATACCATCTATTGTTAAGGAGGTTTCTGCAATATTTGTGGCGAGCACCACCTTTCGGCTCCCCGGCATAGTCACCTCAAATATTTTTGCTTGCATATCAGATGGTAAATTGGAGTAAATAGGACATACAATTAGTTCCCTTATCTTCGTTCCAAGACCCTTAAGTCGCGCTGTTAGTTGCTCATGAACAGTTTCAATTTCTTCTTGACCAGGTAAAAATACTAAAATATCACCAGGTACAGCTTGTGTAACGTGAATTTGAAGCACTGTGACAACACATGCATCCAGATAATCGGCCTCAGGATTCTTGGAGTATAATTCTTCAACAGGAAACATGCGACCAGGAACAGTGAAAATTGATGCATCATCAAAATATTTACTAAATTTTTCAGCATCTAGAGTAGCCGAGGAAATAATTAATCTAAAATTATCATCCTCATACCTCGCTCTGGCAACATCTTTGATCAAACCAAACAAAATATCTGTATGCAATGTACGCTCATGGGCCTCATCAATTATCATCACACTGTACTTTCGTAAATCTGGCTCGGTTAAAAACTCCCGCAATAACATACCATCTGTCATATATTTAATAATCGTTTTATCACTCGTACAGTCTTCAAAACGTATCGAATATCCTACTTCTTGACCTAACTTAATATTCATTTCTTGTGATACTCTTGCTGCAACTGACATGGCTGCGACTCTTCTAGGCTGCGTACAACCAATCATTCCCAACTTACTCCATCCAGCTTCATGGAGGTATTGAGGAATTTGTGTTGTCTTTCCGGAACCAGTATCGCCAACTATAACAATAATTTTATTTGCTTGGACGGCTCTCAAAAATTCTTCGCGATACTGAAACACAGGCAGTTTTTTACGACCAAGCAATATTTTTTCATGAGCTGTTAATTTCTTTTCAGGTATTTCAATATCAACATCATGATTTTCTTCCTTATATAATGCATTAGACTTCTGAGGAATGATCAGCTGCGACGACACAAACTCTATTTCATCTTCAAACACATAATCATATTGCTTTTCTTGAGGTTTTTGACTTTTATTAATAGAGGAGGCTTTTACTCTCGCTTCCTCCCATAATTCTTGTTCTGATTTCACTCTTTCTTCTTCTACATATCGCGATACTAACGCCGACTCTTTCTTCTCTTTATCTATTGTACCATCAGTCTTCTCATATGAATCAGGCATATGATAGCCATCATCTTTATAACTAAATCTATACTCATCTTTCGCCATATTAATAATTTGCTTTTGTAATTCACGACGCTTAATTTCTTCTTTAGTCAACTCTTCTCCTTCAAACAATTCTTCTTCATCTTTCAATTGCATTTCTAAAATCTTCAATTCTCTTTGTTCTCTTTTCTCTAAATAATGCTGCCTTGACATCTCTCGTAACATATCGACTGTATTCAATTTTGATGATTTACTATCCAACAATTCAGATTCAACTGATGGTACATCCACCTTCACCTGTTCCTTTACAGTTTTCTTTTCATCTTTTGCAATAAGTCTCTGCACGAAAGCATCTCGTTCAGCTAAATCACGATCAATTTCACTTACTTCTTCGATAATTTCCTCTTGTTCATTCTCTTTCGGTAATTTTTTGCGGATCACCACTTCATCCTCAGAGGACGAGTCTTCTTCCTTGCGGCGAAACCGTTTCTTGTCCATATGAACTTTTTTTCTTATTCGACTGAAATTATTGATTAAAAAATTTCGCAATCGATTTAATCGGCTCAGTACAGTACCGGTACGCGTACTTCATCAGAATATTAGATTAGCACTTGATATGTCGTGGACTAAGCATTGGTCTCTGCACTATTCAGCCAGTTATAACTTTTGTCAGCTCGAGAGGTCATGATGCAACTGCAACAGTTGATTAGAGTCTCGCCGTCGGCGAGTCGCCGAGGGAACCGGTACCTTCCTTGTGTTAAACACGGAAAGTAAAAGAAAATCTCATCATCAGAACTGTTCAGTCCGAGTCTTCAGAAAGTCCTGAAGACATACGGAGTTCCGAGGTACCAAAGCCCACCAAATGGAATCTTCTTCAGAGCCTGTTAGCACTGATGCAGTGGTCATGAACACTGACGAACCCAGTACCAACTTGTATAATGAACCTTTGAAAGCGAATAACTTTATTGTGAATGTAACTTTCCAAGAAACGTCATACGAGGTTCATATAAACGACCAGGATTATATTAGTGACATGAAACTTAAGATCCACTATAAGCTTAAGCAGCATTATCCAGATATACCAGCGTTTCATGATACCAAAATTTTAACGTACGGAATCAAAAAGTTTTGTTTAATGTGGGAATATGATGAAGACGGTAAAATTGAGAAGAGGAATACCATAGAGTTTAACGATGATGTGGATACCATAACTAAGACTCACATAAAAAATCAGCAACCATTAGTATTGTCAATTTTAGATGACGACGAATTGGCAAATCTTCGAGACAGAATGGATCAAACAGAAAAAGAAATCCTCATGCTAGAGATATTGTGTTGCCCTTGCATTACTGCTGGAGTAGCGGCTGCGTGTGTAGTGGATGTTGCTGCTCAGGCCGTTTGCTGCTATTTCCGTAAGGAAATGCGACATGATACTAATTACAAAATGCAGCAAAAGTATAAGCCAAAGAGTATTTTAGAATTTTGCCTATGCTAATGTTAATGAAATAGAGTATTGAGTAATATAATAAATGTGTTGTATCATTGTATATTATATCATATTATTTCCCCGCGACTCTTACAAAATGGTTATCGCAATACAGATAAACACGGGATTAAGCCTACGACTGCCGTAGTATCGTATGGCAAGCGGTGTAAACTAGAGATCCCAAAAGACAAGGGAAATGTTTCCGAAAATCATTAATCTCATTCATGGGTGTGGATGATTTTTTTTTTTTCCAAAATTTATACATCAAAGTAGTAATTAGAGTGGTATTAATTCATCACGAAATAGTTGAAAGCTTCAATGGTGAAGCACAGCAAGAAAGCGGGCGATCGTCACCATCTATCTTATCATGAAAAAAACACCAATGATTCTCTTGGTACGATAAAAGAACGTTTGTCAGTCGATAGTCAATTACCTTTTGGTTATTGTTCCTTGAGTCTATACCCAACGGATGCTGATGCAGTCGTATCACCATCTGGCCATATTTATTCGAAAGAAGCTATAATAGAGTATTTATTATTAAAAATGAAAGAAATTAAGCAACAGCAAGAACAATACGAGCAGCAATTGTTGGATGAAAAGTTACAGGAACAAAAGCAGATAGAAGAAGAAAAGTTAGGCAAATTGAAAGAGTTTGCAGAACAACAAGATGGTGGGGTATACGCATTGACAAAGCGTAAGTCAAGTGAATTAGGCACCGAAGAATATTTGGAATCAAGAAAAAAGATAATTGCTGACGATAAAACTAAAGCAGAAGAAATTGAAGATTTGAAACGAGTAAGTCCTTGGTTAGCCCAGTATACACCTTCAGCTGAACCAAGTAAGATAAAGATACCACCCAAACGTCCATCAAGTCCATTTAGTGGACAACCTTTACGAACGAAGGACCTTATACCACTTGATTTACTTAAAGAAGACATCAGCAATGGTAATGATAGTAGTTTAGTCCGATATCTGTGCCCAATATCAAAGAAGACTATAACATCCCAAAAAGTTGTATTAATTAAGTCAACCGGTGCGTATATGCTCGAGGAATGCTTTAACAATATAGCGTTGAAGTCTTTGATTTGCCCATTAACTAATAAGAAATTTACTAAAGACGACGTGATCCAATTAGTTAAACCAGCAACTTCATTCGCAAGCAGCGGAGTAGTAGAAGCCAAGAAATACCAGCATCACATGAATTAAGATGTATTTATTGTAAAATTACATTTTTCGTTTTTTATTTGCTTTTTCGTCATCATCGTCGTTTGCTTCTAGATCATCATCGTTTATTTCCTCTTCCTCTTCATCTAAGTAAATGCTTTCAGTCATCGCCCAAACTTGTAAAATATTATCTTCTGATACACTAGCAACAGTCCAATGATCATTAGCATTCCAACTAAAATCAGATATTTTTGCTACATGACCACCGTGCACAAATAATAATTCAGGAGGACCATCTTCAGCATCTTCAGGGGTTTGTTCATTGCCAATTCTTGATAGATCCCATATATTTACTCTACGATCAGAGCTACATGATCCAAGAATCGTTTCATTAAAAGGCGACCAACTTACTTGATAAACTCCTTCTTGATGACCCTCAAATGAGTGTAACTTTTGTTTCATATTACGAAGATCCCACAGAGCGACCACGTTGTCGGAGCCACCAGTTGCTAATAAATATTCACTAAATGGATTAAATGCTAAACAGTTAACATGCGCTGATGCATGTGCATTTTCAATAGTATCAGTTGGTTTACCAGAACTTTGTCTTGAGTCCCATAATAACAATTGTGAGTCATCACCAACAGAACCAAATAAATGAGGATAATGTTTGTGCCAATCTACATCTTCAACTACATCGTTATGCCCTTTTGTTTTGTATACGGGTTGTACATCTGGGCCAGCTTGTTTAATATCCCATAAACATATATTACAATCATCAGATCCACTCAATAAATATCCCTCAACATTTGGATTCCAACTTAAACCATAACCTTCAGACTCATGACCATAACATCTATGCTGAGGTTTTGGTATATTATCAGTTGGAAATGATGGATGCTTAGAATAATTAAATACAAAAACAGTAGAACTTGGCGATTTGGTAGCAATAATAAAACTATTTTGAGGCATGATTCTAGCGCGATTAACTTCACCATCATGAGCCATTCGTATTTTTATGTCAATTTTACTCAATTCACCACCAAATCCTCCAACTTCCGCCTTATCATCATCATATTTTCTGGCATCGATTTCTGCCTCTGGCGATGGTAATATTACGTCAGCCACCATGAGATAATTCTGTTCATCACCGGACGTATGGGTACCCAATAATAGTTTGTGCACACTAACTTCTTTGTCAGCAGGTCGACTCACTTCTGGCATCCATTGCACTGTAAGACTTGGCCATTCTAATGAATGTGTCATTACTAAATCATACAAGAATGGAGTGTTTTTCTTCCACACCTTGTACTCCTCGTTGATCATGCGCTCCTCCTCGCTGGTCAAGCCCTCGGCGCGATCATCATCAGCACTCATTTCCTTCTTCAAATATCAAAATTATTTTGAATTTTTTTAAATATTTTTTTTCTTTTTTTTTCATGGTTTTTGAAATCATCATATGACCGGCGGCCCACAATTACATTGTGACCATTGACTGTGATAAAGGAGTTCTGTTATGGAGTTGATCAATTATAAAGGCTAACGGGAATTGCTAGTAGGATCAACGCGATTACAGACCTTACCATGACGCTCTATTCAGAGCCCTGTTGACTGCGGTTATTGCTGCAATTGCATCAAGCGTAGAATCAGCACATTAAATAATCATAGGAAAATGTGCTGTTTGCGGATCTGTGACTACATGATTTCTAAATCCGTTTCCTTTAAAATCCTTATGCAACGACTCCATCGAATCCAAATCCCCATTTTCGGTTGCTCTGTTCTGAACTTCCACTGTCTTCCAGTCATAAGGTAACCAAAGACTAACTAGCCTTTTGGGTATGATCAGAAAGGCGTAGAAATATCGATATACAGTCTATAATGTGGTCGCGCTCATTTTGTGAGCATTCTATCTACCACGATGTTCACCGTCTGAGCTTGTACATAGACATCGCAGAGTCTATGAAAAATAAATCGTATCACGAATCGCTGCTGAATATAGTTAAAAAAGAGAAATTAATGAGTGATGCAATGTCCTCAGGGGTTGGTTTTCATGTTTTATTCTTTATAGAGATTGACATAGAAACCGACGAAGATGAAATTGATGAAAAAATTGAGCATTTTAATATATTACGTCGAGATATTGAAAAAATATATTTTTCCACAGAGAGTGCTATTGATGATGTTGATACTGAAATAAGTAATAAAGGCAATGCTACAATGAGTAGTGAAATAGACACGGTGAGTGCGAGTAATATTGTCGATAGAACACCAAGTCTTTCTAGTAAAGTTGAAGCGAAGAAAAAGAAACGTGAAACAATAGTAAGAAAGCAAGTAGAAGGAGCCAGTAGCAGCAATCTAATCATGAAAAGTGCAGCATTAAAGATACAACATAAGAAAAACATGCTTGTATACACTGTTATTAGTAACATTATATCTCCAATTATAATGTCTGCTTTAAGCGACCAGTCATTCTACAAACAAGTTACTACTTTTTTATTGGGTTACCAGATTGATAGACAAAAAACAGTAGATAAAATAATAGAGCTAGTAAACTTATATGGTAATGGAAAGTCTCATTTAAAATTTGGGCTCGGTTTTGATGTTCCATTCGATGAAATGCATTGGATACTATTGAAGATCCCCCAAGACTCAATCTCTGTAGTTTCCCTAGGTTTTATAAACTATTTGCCTAATTTATATTTACGGCAAGTCGAATTAGTGCATTCATTGGGATATAACACACTGCTTATAATTCGACATAACGATGTATTGCAACCAGCGAATAGACTTGAGTATCTGTCACAGTACTCCAAGAAATATGAATTTTATTTTGAAGAACATCGTTCCAACCTAGCATTTTTAGTGAAAGCATTACTTCAATTTGGACTGCTTATTGGAATCTCGATCGATCTACCGACTACAGTAGTTACTGACGATATCTTCGCACTAAAACATCCATTTGCATGGAGAAAAAAATTTTCCAGTCCAACTGATGTTAAAACATTTATCATAAGGAACGAAGATATACTAGCAATTGCGGAGCTAAGTGAAGAATGTGAATCTACCGGTGATCGTCATTATGAAATCCTTGGAACGCATAGAAAACCACCCAGGGAATTATCACATAATGTTATAAAAATATGATTTATGAAAGTAATTCAACGCTGAAAAATAAGTAAATTTATGTGAAAATATTGTTTATTTGACTGTTTTAATGATTTATATTACGCTTGTTGTAAAAAATCCTTTTCTTTTTTTCTTAATTTGTCCTCGTGACGGATTAGTTGTTATGCTGATGGGGTAGCGATCAGGACTCGTGACACGTAGGATGCATAAATCTACGAGTCAGATGCGGAAATACCCATAGAATGTATGGAAAGTATTAGTGTTGACAAATAATCATAAATATAATGACTAAAAACGGTGGTTTTAACGAGTAGCCGATGGCCGCATTAGGTCGTCGTCAGCACTACCGTGGAGGTACCGAAATCGCACTTGATTCTTGAGAAAAATACGACACAATAATTAAAAGTGAGGTGGCAAAAAGACACAAAATAGAATCAGAAAGAAATGGACAAAGGTACTTCAATCTCATTAGCTATACAGCGCGGCGCAGCATGGACCACGCGGTAGCACAGAATCGATGTGGAGTATAATAAATCATGGTACATGGGCACGTTGAAGTTGCAGTGATAGTCTCTGTCACGACCGATGATACAGTACGTTTGCTGCCTTTAAAGCAACTTTGCTACCCATTAATTAATGATTTCTGCATCACTGCATTGTTATACGAGCATCATTTTGCGCTACTACTGAGGTGTTTTGTATAAGTTGAAGTTGACATTTTACAATTGTCAACACGGTGTCATCGCCTGCCATATTTCCGCATTAATAATCATTATTTTCTAATAATTTATTATTTATTATTTATTATAGGTGATAAATTATGGCGCGTTGATAAAAAAGAAATTAAGAAAGAAGTGAAAGCTGCAGATCAACAATTATTGAATGCTT
>JACCDO012357907.1_pt1 | contig 19111 bp, 17 predicted proteins | sample 7446101 | NCBI WGS metagenome assembly JACCDO01 (sample SAMN15323440, study PRJNA562643) | freshwater metagenome | isolation source: river surface water | place: USA:Blue River Watershed | collected 2017-08-16 | reverse complement strand
GTCGGGGAGAGAAACCGAGCGTGGTCTTGAAGTGAACGCCGTGAATCCGATGCAATCCGGCCGGATGGAGCCCAAAGCCGCCGTGCAACTGATCGATCTAGGTCTTGTCCGGTCCATCGTCGGTGCCAAGGGGTTGGGTTGGCTCCGAATCTGGGTGGGTGTCATCGGCCTAGGGCTGGTTGACTGCGGCGCCGCTGAGGCCGAACCGACAGCCGAGGCCCAGGGGCGTGAGTGGGCCCAACGACTGCGCACGGTGGCCCCGGAGCAAGCTTCGACCAATCAGGCTGTGCTGAAGATCCGGAGTCGGGACGGTCGCAAACAGGTGCCCCTGACCGTGGTGACCCGACCCGGCAAGGAAGGTGGGTGGGTCGAATATCAAACAGGCCCTGAAACCGCGGGCGGGAAGCCGGAGATCTGGCGGATCCACTACAGCAATGACGCTCCCCCGCGATTCGAATCACCCACCGCTCCGACAGCCCAGAAAACCGGCACCGCGGGGACTTGGCCCGGCGATCTCAGAATCGCGGGCAGCGATTTCCTGCTCCGCGAGTTGGGAATGGAATTCCTCCACTGGCCGGAGCAGCGGATCCGGGGCCGTGAACTGAGCAACGGCCGCTGGTGTCAGGTCTTGGAAAGTGTCTCGAAGAGACCCGACGGGCCGGCCACGGTGCGATCGTGGATCGATGAGAAACTCGGCGTGGTCTTGAGTGCCGAGGTGTATGACGCGCGCCTGGTTCGCCTGAAACACTTCTCCATCACCCAATTCCGGGAACAGGCCGACCGATGGACCTGCAGCGTCAGCATGGTCGATGACGTGAAAGGCACCAAGACCGAGCTGGCGTTCGACGGAGCGGTTCCGCGGTGAGAGGACTCGGCGCGGCTGAAGCCCCGCCGGGTTCGGGCCAATCCTGGGGATCAGGCCGGGGTGGGTGAACTGATCTCGCGGGTCTCCGGGTCGGGAGAGCCTGGTCGAAGGGCCGCCTCGACCAGTCCGGCCAGGGTGAGCTTGGAGGACAGGGCCAGTTCAGCCTGTCGAACGGCATCCAGGGCGGTGACCACCGGAATCCGGCCGGCGTCTTCGGCGGTCGACAAATCCCGGCCCCGGGCGGTGCGGATCGCCAGCAGGATGGCGTGGAGGGAAATCTCGGTCAGCGGACGCGCAGGAACGAAGGTGGAGTCGGCCCCGGCGGTTTCGTGCAATAGCCCGGCCGCCGTCAGGGAACGGAGCAGCTGCTCGGCCAGCTTCGGCGGAACACCCAGCTGATTGGAGAGCGACGAGGCTGCTGGAGGACGCTCACCGCGTTGGAAGCAGAGGCCGATGGCCGTCATCAGGCGCAGGGCGGCGAATTCACGGCCGTTCTGGTGGATGGACTCCGCTTGGCGTTCCTGGAGGTAGGCTCCTCGGTTCTGGAAGACATACGCGACCTGGGAACCGAAGAGGAGGATCAACCATGAAAAGTACAAACCCAGGAGGAATAAGGGAACCGCGCCCAGAGATCCATATATTTTTGAGTATGTAACTACCCTAGTATTGTACAGCGCGCCCAGTTGCGTGTTGCCCCACCACAGGGTCGCGGCCACGGCCGCCCCGACCGCCGCGGCGCGCGGATCGACCCGGGTGTTGGGCATGAGGAGGTAGAAAAATCCGAAGGCGACGGTCAGGGTGACGATGGGCAGCAAGGCCGTGTTGAGGACCCCGAGCAGGGGAAGGCGTTGCATCCATTCGACTTGATCGAACGTCGCCCGCACATAGCTGGAGGTCGTCACCAAGGCGAGCACGGCCGGTCCCAAGGTCAGCACACCCCAGTAGAGCAGGATGCTGTTCCACCAGGATCGGGACCGGGTGACACCCCAGATGTCGTTGAACGCCGCTTCGATGGTCCGCATCAGCGAGATCGCAGCAAAGACAAGACCGATCATCGCCGTGACGCCGATCGTGCCGAAGCGGATGTTGGAGACGTACGTCACGATATTGGTGACCACGGCTTCCCGAGAGGCATCGGCTCCGGCCTGACCCGACAACCCCAACGTCGGGGCCACATGCTGGACCAGCTGGGCGATCCAGTGGTCGATGGCGCTCTTGGCGTTGGAGATCTGGAACAAGGCCAGCATACTGACCGAGACTGCCAGCAGCGGCACCAAGGCCATCAGCGTGGTGTAGGCCAGAGCCGAGGCGCGAACCTGACATCGGTTCTTCCAGAAGAAGCGCACCACCAGAGCCCAGAAGTGGGTGAACTTCTGGGCCGACGAAAGGGACTCCGGATCCGGGTGGGCCGGGACTCCGTCGCGAAAGGTGGCCGCCACATCGGCCTGGATTTGTTGGAGACGCGAAGACTTCGCCACGCCGGGAGGCTACCGGGGTCGACCGGCTTTCGGCAATCCCGCAAACCCGGACTCGATCGGTGGCGGGGGAGTGGCCAACGGGGGTGGGAGAGGAACCCGGGGGGTGTGTCAGGGGCTCGTCACGGGGATGTCAGAGGTCGCCGCAGCATTGGTTGTGGGCTCCCGGGGCGTCGAGATGTTCCTCCGAACAGCAGGCACTGACCGCCGAATCTGACTCCGTGGGGCGAGTCATCATCCGCTTGAGGTAGAGGCTCAAGACCGACACGTCGGCCGGAGTGACGCCGCTGATGCGCCCGGCCTGACCCAGGGAGGCGGGGCGAATGGTGTGCAGCTTCGAACGGGCCTCGATCCGAAGGCTGGGCACCTGGTTGTAGTCGAGGGTGGCCGGGATGGTTTGGTCTTCCCAGAGGCGCATGCGGTCTACCTCGGCCTCCTGACGGTCGATGTAGCCGGCGTACTTCAGGGATATCTGGACCTGTTGAGTCACTTCGATCGGGAGATCGGTTCGGCAGCCGGGCAGGGCAGGGTACTCGATCTCGGGTCGCTTGAGCAGGTCCGAGAGGAGATCCTGGCCGTGGCGGGTGGTTTGCAGGCGGTGGATTTCCTCCTGAATGGCTTGGAGCTTGTCGGAGAAGTGTCGGAAGTGGCGTTCAGGCAGGAGACCGATTTCCCGGGCCAGAGGGCTCAGGCGCTGATCGGCATTGTCCTGGCGGAGCAACAGACGGTACTCAGCCCGGCTGGTGAACATCCGGTAAGGTTCCAGGGTTCCCTTGGTGACCAGATCATCGATCAGCACCCCGATGTAGGCCTGGTCCCGGCGCAGGACGATGGCGTCGTTGCCTTGAACCCGACGGGCCGCGTTGATGCCGGCCATGATGCCTTGCGCGGCGGCCTCCTCATATCCCGAGGTGCCGTTGATTTGCCCTGCCAAGAAGAGATTCCGGCAACAGCGGGTTTCGAGACTCGGTTCCAGCTGGGTCGGATCCGAGAAGTCGTATTCTACGGCATAGGCCGGCCTGAGGATTTCCGCCCGTTCGCATCCCTCGATGGAGCGCACCATATCCACCTGGACTTCGAACGGCAGGCAGGTGGAGAAGCCATTGACGTAGATTTCATCGGTGGCAATCCCTTCGGGTTCCAAAAAGATCTGGTGCCGGGGTTTGTCGGCGAAACGGACGAACTTGTCCTCGATGCTAGGGCAGTAGCGGGGTCCAACGCCTTCGATCACCCCGGAATACATGGGCGATTTGTGGAGGTTCTTGAGGATGATGTCGCGGGTGCGGTCCGTGGTATGGGTGATGTAACACGGTTCCTGGCGGCCATGTCGGGCCAGAATGGATCCCGGAGGATAGGCCGAGGGTTGTCGGGAGGAGCCCGGTTGTTCCACGTGGAACAAAGGATCCTCCCACAGATCCCGCTGCCAATAGGTGAAATAGGGGACAGGCTCGTCGCCGTACTGCGGTTCAGTCCGATCGAACTCGATGGATTGGCGAACCAAGCGGGGAGGGGTTCCGGTCTTCAGGCGTCCCAACCGAAGGCCGATTTCAGCCAGAGAACCGGAAAGTCCGGTCGCCGCGGCTTCTCCGGCTCGACCACCCGACTGCTGGTTGGCACCGATGTGCATGAGCCCTCGAAGGAAGGTTCCGGTGGTCACAATGACCGTTTGAGCCAGGAATTGAACCTCCAACGCCGTTTCGACGCCCACCACCTGACCATCCCGATGGAGGAGTCGGACTGTCTGACCTTGTTTGCAGTCGAGCAACGGTTGGCGTTCACACACCCACTTCAGGCGGAACTGATAGGCCTTCTTGTCGCATTGGGCGCGGGGGGCCCAGACCGAAGGGCCTTTCTTGGTGTTGAGCATGCGGAACTGAAGTCCGCAGAGATCGGTGGTCTTGCCCATCTCTCCGCCCAAGGCATCGATTTCGCGAGCCAGATGGCCTTTGGCGAGGCCGCCCACGGCCGGATTGCAGGACATTTGCCCGATCGTATCCAAATTGATCGTCAGGAGCAGGGTTGTGCATCCCATTCGAGCGGCAGCCAGGGCCGCTTCAACGCCCGCATGCCCCGCTCCGACAACAATCACATCATACCGTTTCGGATAGACGAACATGGGCGCAGGATAGGGATTTGTGCGGCGGCAGCAATCCTAGGACGTGGGTCTCCGGCCCTTGTTCCACGTGGAACATTCCGGCAGAACCCAGAACCGCCTGGGGTTGATGTCGAGCCCCTGGGTGGGGACCCGGTGAGGGTTGATGGTCGTCTTGAAGGTTCTGGAGTCCCCAAACGGCTCAGCGTGGGGGACTTGGATCGTGGTGTAAGGAGTACTCGTAGAAGGGAATCTCGGATCTCAGGCACACGGGAATGGTCGAAAAGGCCTCTTCATCCCCTCAGGATCTCCCCATCGGACTGAAAAAGACCGCTGTCGGGAGGTTCCTCCGGGTCACTCGCCGCAGGAACGGGTCGGTGCGAGCGGTCGAGCTTGAGGGGTATTCCTCCGCCCGTGCGTCAGATTTCGCGGATGACCCGCTTTTTACGGATCTCCTCCCAGCCCTCGCTTCGTCGGACCCATCCATCCATCCATCCATCCATCACAGCTTCTCGTTCCTCCGAATCGTTGTATTCTCAAGAGGTCATAGGAATCATATAACAACAATGTTAACGATATCGATATTGAAAAAGGGTTCAATAACTTGAAATATCCCGTCCATCATCCGCTTAGTGAACCCTGCCCCGAGTCTAGGCGCTTCGCTTCGGTGGTCTGAATCGGGCACGGCGACAGGCCTTCGGCAGAAGCCAGTGTCGTCAATTCGGGGCGCCGCTTCGGGTAACCTCCCTTCGGGCGCAACGATCTACCGACTCAGCGGATTCGACCCTGTGCCCACCGGGTACCGCAGCAGGCGTCCGTTCAGCGAAGGATCTCATCCTGCCCAACGAGTGCTTTCCGCCGAGGGTTCACCCAGTGAGTTCGTCCGGGCAGGCAGTTCAGGCAGGAACCGTGTCGAAATCGGGGCTTGCCAAAGGGACGTGTCGACGATCTATTACGGAGGAAAATCAATCTGACCCCACAATGAAACTCATCCTCGCTGTCGCGGCCATGGCCGCTTTCTCCACCGCTGCGTTCGCCAAAGAAATCACGCTGACCGGCGAAGGCAAGTGCCTCAAGTGCGCTCTCAAGAAGGCCGACAAGTGCCAGAACGTGGTCGAGGTCAAGGAGGGCGACAAGACCGCCACCTACAAGCTCACCGGCGATGTCTCCAAGGGTTTCCACGGCGAGATCTGCAGCCAGACCAAGAAGGTCAAGGTCACCGGCACGCTGGACAAGGAGCACGGCGAACTCGCTGTCACCCACATCGAGGCTGTCAAGTAAGCCGAAGTGGGTCGGAGAGACTATTCTCCGGACCACTCCGTCCTCGATCCTCAGCCATTCGATTCGGCTGAGTCGCCCACAAACCCGCCGTGCCCGGCGGGTTTTTTCGTGCCTGCGCCCGGTAGGGCGCGCTCTCCCACGGGCCGCTCACGCGATCGGCCGGCCAATGGCCGCGGAGTATCTGCGGCCCCCCGCTCCACCGTCAGGGTGCTACGATCAACCGAGCCCGGTCGAGGGCTCCCAGGGAATCGGGTTCCGAGGGATTTCCCTGACGCGACAGGCCGGAACACGCGTCGAGCAGACGGTATACCCCTGCGATGTCCATGGGGGAGTTCCGGGAGGACCGCGGAAAGCGGGCGGGAGACATCCAATCAAGACTCTTTGGAGCGACTGCGGTGCGAGGAAGCGCTCGGAATTGGTTGGCCGACATGGATTCGAACCATGACTAAGGGCTTCAAAGACCCCTGTGCTGCCATTACACCATCGGCCAACAACGCCCGACAGTCTAAGGGGCTGGCTTCCCGGCTGAAAGTGAATTCCTCGATCCGTCTCTGGACGCGGTTGTCGACAGTCAGGTGGAGGGTGCGAGGGCCTTGGGATCACACACGGCATCAGACAAGGTATCGCCAAGCCACACGGGGCGGGCTACTACTCCCCCATCGACACACCTGAGACGCCATCCGACTCGGTTTCCGTTCCTCCTCCGCCTCCTCCGCTGGAGCCACGGCGTTGGTCGCGACTTTCCCTGATCGCGGCCGTGCTGGGGCTGCCCTCATTCGTTGTGGTGCTGATCCTTCCGGGTTGGCTCTTCCAGCGCATGGTGGCCATGGAGATGGATGGCATCGGACCCTTCTTCCTGGCGCTGTTCATCGCGATCTGGATCGGGTTCATCGGTGGGATCTTCGGGGCCCTCGCGGTCCGTCGACTTCGGGGACCGGCGCCAGCGCGACGCGGTCGAGCCGGAGCGGTCTGGGCCACAGTGGGTTCGCGGGGCCTTTTGATGATGGTGGGCGGGGTCTTGGGATCGGTCGTCTTGGCGCGCGGTGGTGTCGAGGGGGGCGATCCGGAATTCCTTCTGCCCCGCTGGATTGCGGGCGTGGTGCTCACCGTGTTGATTTCGGGGGCGTATGTCCGGTCCCGAATGAGGAGCCTGAAACAGACCCCTCGGGGAAGGGGCTGGTGGCTGTTCGCCGGCGGCCTCGTCCTGCACCTGCTGCTCATCGCGGCTGTTCCCGTGTCGCTGTTCCAGGCCTGGGTGACGTTCCGGCCCGAGATCACCCGCGGTGGCGGCCAGAATCGGCGGTATGAGGGACCGCAGGAACCGGGATTGTTCGCCCAGCGTTCCTTGCGGTTGCAGCAGCCCGAGTCCCAGCAGGCCACGGTCATGGTGAGGCTCTGGGATCAGGGTCGACCCCGTGAACTGGAGCGCCGAGTGATCCGGGGCTCGACGTCGTTGGAATGGCGACTCATCGAAGGACCGGCACCCGACCGCGCCTTGAGTCTGAAATGGAGTCAACCCGCAGCAACGCCGGTCGAGGCCAAGCCGCTTGGGCTGCCATCGGGCCTGGATCTCAGCGTCCTCATCGAACCGGCCAGTGTCCGTCTGGAACCGGGAGCCAAGGTCCGTCTCTGGATCTTCCAGGACTTCAACCAGACGGCTTTCATGCCGGCTGCCGCGACCCCTGATGGCGCGGTCGAAGTCGTTCTGGAAGCAATCCCGAGCCCCTGAGCGGAATGTCCCGCCGAGGAGGCTTCGGAGGGTCAAAGGGTTCCGGTGGTAGGCTCGAAGCGACCTTGCGGAACTTCTTCGAGGGCCTTGAGGCAATACCACTTCACGGCCCCGCTCAGGGGAGGATCCAGTTCGTCGAGGGCTTCGGCCGTGCACCAGCGGATGTCCAGATGCTCCTCGGCCGCCAGCGCCAGCGAGCCTCCGGCCGGGCGGGCGAAATAGATCATGCCGATGTGTTCGTGCGTCGCATGGATCCGGTGGATATCGAGGAATCGCGGGGCGATCAGGGCCCGGGTTCCGGGTTCGGTGGTCGGCGGCCGTTCGCCCAGAAGCTCGATCTCCAGCCCGCTTTCTTCCCGGGCCTCCCGCAACGCGGCCTGCTCGGGATCCTCGTCCAGTTCGATATGACCTCCGAGCGGGAGCCACTTCCCCAGCTTGCGGTGCAGGATCAGCAGCACCTGCGCCTCGCGGACGACGAAGATGGCCACGGTGAAGTCGATTTTTTCGTGCAGGTGGGGCATGGGATCATCGCGGGCCGGAGGGTCCGGCCCTGAAGAGGCCACGGTCCGATCGGGCCGGGACCCGAGTCAACCGTAACCGGGTGCCGCTCCAGGCGGTCTTGGCTCCTGAATGGGGTCGCGCCGACCCTGCTAACAACATCGATTGCCATGAACCGTTCGTCACTCGCCTCCATGTTGGCCGTCTGTGGCCTGATTCTCTCCACTTCCACCGGGTCGCTGATGGCCCAGAACGACGCTCCTGCACCGCAGCAGGGGGCGCCGGGTGGCCCCGGGGGTCAGGGTGGCCGCCAGGGTCGCGGCAATTGGGATCCCGAACAGATGCGCCAGCGCATGATGGAACGGTTCCGTGAACAGCTCGGCGTGAAGGACGATGCCGAGTGGAGCCTCATCGAGGCCCGCATCAAGAAGATCAACGAGAACCGCATGGGTATGGGACGTGGCTTTGGTGGCTTTGGTGGCCCTGGCGGCCCCGGCGGTCCCGGTGGTCAGGGAGGCCCGGGCGGTCAGGGCGGTCAGGGTGGGCGTCAAGGTCGCGGTGGCTTCGGCCAGCCCAATCCCGATGCCGAAGCTCTGCAGACGGCCCTCGATTCCGGGGCCTCGGCCGACGACATCAAGGCCAAGCTGAGCACCTACCGGGCCTCGGCCAAGCAGAAGGAAGCCCAGCTGGAGAAGGCCCAAGACGAGCTCCGCCAGTTGTTGTCGGTCAAGCAGGAGGCGCGTGCCGTGCTGCTTGGGCTGCTGAAGTAAGCCACAACCGGTCACCGACCCCGGGAGGGGCGCTTGATGGGAAGGGCGGAGGGTCCACTCCGCGCAGTCCTTCGGGCGTCGCCTCCCGGTCTCGTTCCTCCCGCTGTCCCTCCTCCCGGTTTGCCTCCCAGCCCGTTCCGTCCTGATCTCCACTCCCACCATGGCCGAAGCTCCCACGACCCAGACGCTCCTCGATCGGATGATTGCCGAGCGGCAACTCTCCGCGGCCGATGCGGCGGCCTTCGCCCAGGCGCGATCGCTCCGGTTTCCGAAGGGTCAGGCCCCAGACGGTCAGGGCGCGGATGATCCGACCGAGCGGGAGGTGCTGGAATGGCTGGCCCGTGAATACGGAGTCGGATTCCTGCCGCTGGATTCGGTCGACGCCGACCGCGAGGTGCTGGCGCTCTTCCCGGCCCGCATTCTCCTGAAGGAGGAGTTGCTGCCCCTGCGTCGTGAACACGGGACGATCGACATCGCTTCGTGCCGACTCTTCGCCACCCGCGGCCTGGACACCTTGAGGTCCCTGACCGGCCTGCGCCTCCGGCTGGTTCTCGCACCGAGGGAGGCCCTCCTGCGGGAGATGAAGAAGAACCTGGGCGTCGGTGCCGACACCATCGGAGCGCTCGACGAGGAGAAGTCGGTCCAGGTGGTGGATGAGAACACCGACGAGTCCAACCTCGATGCCGGCGCCGAAGACGAAGCGTCCATCATCCGCTTCGTCAATCAGGTGCTCAAGGATGCCATCGAGTTGCGGGCCTCCGACATCCACTTGGAACCCTTCGAGCATGAATTCCGGATCCGCTATCGCATCGATGGCGAGCTCCAGGAGATCCCTCTGCCCGCCCAGCTCAAGCAGTTCCAGCCGGCGATCGTTTCCCGCGTCAAGATCCTCAGCCACCTGAACATCGCCGAGAAGCGCCTGCCCCAGGATGGTCGCATCAAGGTCCGCATCGAAGACACGGAAGTCGACATCCGCGTATCGGTGATCCCCATGCTCCATGGCGAGGCGGTGGTGATGCGTCTGCTCCGTCAGAACTCCACCCTGCGCGGGCTCTCGCAGATCGGCCTGGGAACCCGCGAGCTCGAGTGCTTCCGCAATGTGCTCGACCTGCCGCACGGCATCGTGCTGGTGACCGGTCCGACCGGAAGTGGCAAGACCTCGACGCTGTACACCGCGTTGAACGAGATCAATGACGAGGTCCGCAAGATCATCACCATTGAAGACCCCGTCGAATACCAGCTGCGGGGCGTCAACCAGATCCAGGTCTCCGAAAAGGCCGGACTCACCTTCGCCCGAGGGTTGCGCTCGATCCTGCGGCATGATCCGGATGTGGTGCTCATCGGTGAAATCCGCGACCGCGAGACGGCGCAGATCGCCGTGCAGGCATCGCTCACCGGCCATCTGGTGTTCTCGACCCTCCACACCAACGACGCCCCCGGAGCCCTGACCCGTCTGGTGGACATGGGCGTCGAACCCTACCTCGTCGCCTCGTCGCTCGAAGCCGTGCTGGCCCAGCGTCTGGTCCGCGTGCTCTGCCCTCATTGCAAGGCCCCGGACACCTCGGCCAATGCCCGGTCGTTCCGGTCCAAGATGGGCATCGGCCCCGAGGTTCCGCTGTTCAAGGCGGTGGGATGCCGCGAGTGCCGCCACACCGGGTTCTTCGGCCGTCATGCGATCTTCGAATGGATGGACACCGACGAGACCATCCGACGGCTCATCCTGGAGAACGCCTCGACCGACCAGATCCGCGCCGCCGCCCGCGCCGCGGGCATGCGCACGCTGGCCGAGGATGGCTGGCGTCTGGTGGCGCAGGGCATCACCACGGTGGAAGAGGTGTTGAGTGTCACCACCGACAAGGAGACTCCGCGATCGTCGCCTCCGACCGAATCTTCGGAGTCCACCGAAACCGCCCAGACCTCCGATGCCGCCCAGCCCGCCGGTGCGTCGGCTTCGCGCTCCTGATCCATGCCCCCATTTTCTTACAGAGCATTGCAAGCCGATGGCCGGATGGTCGATGGCGTCGCCGAGGCGACCAGCCGAGCGGAGGCGTTGCGTGTCATCGAGTCCCGAGGGCTGCGACCGGTCAGTGTGAGCGAGACCCGGGGCGGCGGTCCGCGATCGGCCAAGCCGGTCAAAGACGGTGCCTCGCCCGCTCAGGCCTCCCAAGGATTGCCGGGCTTCTCGTTCGGAAGCCCTCAGGTGAGTTCCGCCGAACTGGAGAATTTCACCCGTCTGCTCTCGAGCCTGTTGGCGGCTGGTGTGCCGTTGAGCCGGGCGTTGACCATCCTCGGCAAGGAGGCGTCCTCTCCGGTGGCCGCCTCGAAGTGGCAGGAGATCCACGGTCTGGTGGTCGATGGCATGTCGTTGGCCAATGCCATGGCCCGTTCTCCGGACACCTTCCCCAAGGTGTACACGGCCATGGTCGAGGCCGGCGAGGCCGGTGGCTTCTTGGATGTGGTGCTGGCCCAGATCGCCGATTTCCAGGCCCGCGAAAAGGAGCTCCGGTCCAAGGTGCTCACGGCGATGATCTATCCGGCGGTGTTGCTGGTGATGGCCTTGGTGGTGCTCACGGTGCTGCTGGTCTTCTTCATCCCGAAGTTCCAGAAGGTGTTCACCAGTGTGAAGGGGGCCCTGCCCCTCATCACCCAGATCATCATCGCGGCGAGCGACATCCTCAGATCCTACGGGCTGCTGGTGGTGGTCGGTGCCGTGTTGGGCGGATTCTTCCTGAAGACCTGGATCGTCTCGCCGGCGGGCCGGCGCATCTGGGAGGGTCTCACCCTGAAGGCGCCGGTCGTGGGTCCGCTCAGCGCCCGTTTCGCGATGGCCCGTTTCTGCCGGATGCTGGGCACCTTGATCGGGGCCGATGTGCAGCTCGTGCAGGCCCTCAACGTGGCTCGGCGATCCATCGGCAACCAGATCCTGGTGGATGCGGTGGCCCGCTCGATCGATCAGGTCCAACAGGGCGGTCGCCTCGGCCAGAGCTTGGCCGAATGTCCGGCTCTCTTCAGCGGCTCCGTGATGGAGATGATCTCGGTGGCCGAAGAGAGCGGTCGCCTCGATGTCGAATTGATCCGCATCGCCAACGTCACGGAGAGCGAGCTCGATCGCCGACTCAAGACCGCCGTGGCCCTGGCCGAACCGCTGCTGCTCTTCCTCATCGCGGGCTTCATCGGCTTCATTTTCATCGGCATGCTCCTGCCGGTCTTCTCGCTCCAAGACTACATCAAGTGATTCCCAACGACTCCATGAACCTGAACCTGTTCCGTCGTCCCGAGGCCGGATCCGTCCCCGGCCGTTCCCGTCGTCACCCTCGCCACCGTCGGGGCTTCACCCTCGTCGAGATGCTGCTGGTGATCACGATCATCGGCATTCTGGCCGCACTGGTGGTGCCCAAGATGATGGGCCGCAGCGAACAGGCGCGGCAGTCGGCCGCCCGGGCCGACATTGCCTCCATCAAGACGGCCCTCGACGCCTACGAGGTCGACAACGGCGGCTATCCCAAGGCCCTGGCCGACCTGCTCCAGGCTCCGCGTCAGGCCCGCAACTGGCGGGGCCCGTACCTCGACAAGATCCCGCAGGATCCCTGGGGCAACGAATACCAGTACGCCCAACCGGGCCGTCAGAACGCCAATTCCTTCGACCTGTCGTCCATCGGACCGGACGGCAAGGCGGGAACCGAGGACGACTTTGGCAACTGGACGGCCAAATAACGCTCGCCGTCGGAACTCTCCGCGGCGTCGCGCCTTCACCCTGATCGAGATGATCCTGGTGATGGCCCTGCTCGTGGTGGCCGTGTCGATGGTCTCGCCGCGTCTGGCGGGCTTCATCCGGGGGCGCGCCCTCGAGTCGGAGGCGCGGCGGGTGCTCGCCCTGACCCACGCCGCCCGGAGCCGTGCGATCTCGGAGAGTCTTCCGATCCTGCTCTGGTTGGACGCCGGTTCCGGCCGCTACGGCATCGAACGCGAAACCCCGGGCCAGAACGGGGATCCGCTGTCCCAGGAATTCACCGTCGACGACAACCTCCGGATCGCCTTCGACCAGGCCCAGCGACTCATCGGCCAGACACTGACCGGCACGCGCACCTCCCGGTTGATCCCGGGAGTCTCCCAATCCCAACGTCCCGCCACCGCCCGGACCGAGCCGTCGATCCGGCTCCTCCCGGACGGAACCATCGACGAAGACAGCCCCAACGCCATCCGGCTCGAAGACACCGACGGTTCGGTGCTGTGGCTCGTCGAGGGCTCCGATCGACGTCATTATGAAATCCGGTCCGCTCTCCAATAATCGCCGCCGCAATCGGCTCCAGCACGGCTACACGCTGGCGGAGACGCTCGCCGCGCTGCTGTTCCTGGCGATCGTCATCCCGGCGGTGGTCGAGGCGCTGCATATCGCGGGCCGTGCCGGTACCGTCTCGGTCCGTCGGTCGGTCGCCGCCCGCATCGCCGAGAAGGTCCTCACCGAAGCGACCCTCTACACCAATCTCAACAGCACCGCCCAAAGCGGCACCCAAGTCGAGGGCGCGGTGGACTACCAGTGGACGGTGACGCGCGAGAACTGGATCCAACCCAGCCTGCCCCAGCTCACGGCCGAGGTGCGGTTCCTGACCCAGGGCCAGGAGTCGTCGGTGCGGGTGTCGACGTTGGGTCACCCGGTCGGGGCGGTGGCCGGATCGAGTCCCACCCAGAGCCGATGATCCCACACCGTTCATCTTCCGGTCGGAACCGTTCCGGGTTCACGATGATCGAGCTGATCCTCTCGATCGGTGCGGCGGCCCTGATCCTGATCGTGGCCAATCAGGTGCTCTTCACCAGCCTCAGGCTGCGCAACCAGGTCTCCGATGCCATCGAGTCGGCCGCGCCCCTCGAGCTCGCCTTGGATGTGTTGAGGCAGGATCTCCAGGGCGCGATGACGCCCAAGACCAATGGCCTCATCTCGGGATCGTTCCGGGCCGGGGCGCTGGCGAGCGCGGCCGATTCCCAGCCCGTATCCCTCGAATTCAACACCACCACCGGAACGCTCCGCGCCGCGGAACCCTGGGGTTCGGTCCAGCGGGTTTCCTATGGTCTGAAGAGCTCGATGGAAGCGGGCGTCGGGGCGAGCGACCTCTACCGCGGGGTCTGCCGCAACCTCCTGTCGGTCTCGTCGGCCGAGTTGGAAGACCAGCTGCTCCTGCGCGATGTCACCCGCATCGACGTGGAGTCCTTCGACGGGACCCAATGGCTTCCTCAGTGGGATACCACCGACACCTCGGGCACCACCACGAACCTGCCGGTCGCCGTGCGCATCCGGTTGCAGCGGGGCAGCTCCTGGGGCGCCAACATGGGCCCGGTGGAACTGCTCGTGCCCCTGAGCTCGCAATCCAGAACCAACTCCACCAGTACGGTGGGCGGCTGAGCATGAGGTCTTCATACAACAGCCGGGAAACGGGTGGGTCGAAGGTGGCCGGCCTGCAGGAGGCACGGAGCCGGATCCGGGCAGGCAGAGAGGCCTCGGTGCTGGTGGTGGTGCTGTGGATCACCGCCGGACTGACGGCGCTCATCCTCTACTTCGCTGCTTCGATGGGTCTGGAGTTGCGGGCCTCGGCCAACCGGGCCTCCGACCTCGCGGCCGGCCAGGCCATCGAAGGCGCGGCCCGGTATGTCGGATGGGCTTTGGCCAATTTCGCTACCAACGGGATGATGACCACCAATGCCCAGTTCGTGTGCGAGGCCGTGCCGATCGGCGAATCCCGTGTGTGGATCCTGGGCCGCAATCCCGCCGCGTCGGAAACCGGGCTCAATCAGCTGGTCTTCAACCTCCAGGACGAGTCGGGAAAGCTCAACCTCAACCGGGCCAATTCCAACGCCCTGATGATGTTGCCCGGCATGACCTCCGAACTGGTGGCCGCGGTGGTGGACTGGCGGAGCACGAACGGGTCGATGTCGTTGGGTTATGCCAGCCTGGGCTACCAGGCCAAATGGAGTCCCTTCGAGACCGTGGATGAACTGCGCCTCATCGAGGGCATGACGCTCGATCACCTTTTTGGAGATGATCGCAATCTCAACGGCATTCTCGATCCCGAGGAGCGGAGCCTGACCGGTTCCCTGTTCTCGACCCCCGGTCTCCTCGACACGACCACGGTCTTCAGTCGCGAGCCCAATTTCCATGCCGACGGCACGCTGCTGACCAACGTCAACACCCGAGCCCAGATCCAGGGATTGCTCGAATCGTCCTTCGGTACAGGTCGAAGCCGCGAGATTCTCACCCGGCTGGGATTCCCCCAGGGTGGTGGGCCAGGAGGTCAAGGCGGGGCGGCGGCTACCCCCAATTTCCCCAGTCTGCTGCGGTTCTACCTTTCCAGCGGCCTGAGCCAGGATGATTTCGAGCGCATCGCCCCCGAACTGTGTGTAACGACCAACACCTACACCTATGGCCGGGTGAATCTCAATGCGGCCAGCGCCACGGTCTTGAGCGCGCTCATGGTGGGGGCCGGGCTTTCCCAGGAAGCGGCCGAGGGAGCCGCTTCGTCGCTGGTCCGCTATCGGGAGCAGAATGTCACCAGCCTGAACTCCATCGCCTGGATGGTCGCCGCTTTGGGTCGTGATCATCAGGCCGTAACCACTTTGGCTGGCCGCGATCTCCTTACGACGCGGAGCTTCCAATATGGAGCCGATGTGGTGGCCGTGGGCCCTCTGGGGCGCGGTTACCGGCGGGTGAAGTTCATTTTCGACATCAGTGATGGCGTCCCGAAGATCATTTTCCGACAGGATCTCAGCCGATTGGGCTGGGCATTGGGAGACCGTATCCGCCAGCAGATCGCTCAATCGGTCGATCAATAGCTAAAGGCCCAGAACACCGCATGATCCATTTCCTGAAATCGGGATCCCGTCCCCGCAAAGCCCCCCAGGCCGTGCTCGGGCTTTCCTGGGAGGGTCGGCGCATCGAGGGCACCCTCCTGCGGCGAACCCCGGCCGGACTCCAGAAGGTGGCCGAGTTCCAGGCCGAACTGTCGGTGGAACTCGATTCGGGCGATCCCGAAACGATCGGCAAGGAACTCCGCGCCCGACTCGACGAGGCCGGAATCCGCGAGCGTGCCTGCGCGGTGGCCCTGTCGGTCTCGAGCCTGCTGGTCACCCAGACCGAGATCCCGCCCCTGGCCGACGCCGACGCCCACAGCCTGTTGCAATTGGAGGCCGAAAAGGGCTTTCACGCCGATGCGTCTTCCCTGCAGGTGGCCTACTCCCGGTGTGTCCGGGGCGAAGGCAACCACTGGGTGACGCTGGCCGCCCTGCCCCAGGCCCGATTGGCCTCGCTCGAACGCTGGATGCGCGCGGCTCGCCTGCGCTTGGTCAGTGTCTCCTCCGGCATCGGTGAACTTCAGCCTCCGGCGGAACCCTCTTCCGAAGGAGTCATCGCCTTGAGCCTGGGTTCGGGTCCGGGTCCGGTCACCCTCCAGATCAGCGCCGGAGGCGGAATCGTGGCCCTGCGGTCCTTCGAGGGCATCACCGAAGCCCCTTCGGGCCAGACCCTCCTGGATGCCGACGGCGTGGCCCGCGAACTCCGGATCACGCTCGGTCAGCTGCCCGAACCCTGGAACACCTCGGTCCGGGCGGTCCATGTCTTCGGGCCCCGGTTGTTGGCCGAACCACTGGTCGAACACCTGTCGGCCCGCCTGGCGGTCGCCGGATTCCGGATCCGCACGCAGGCGCCCGAATTGCCCCAATTGCCGGTTTCGCCTCAGCAGCCGGCCCCGGCGCTTTCGGCCCTCATCGCGGCCCGGGTGCTCGGTTCCGGAGTCGCCAGCCTGGAGTTCCTGCCGCCGAAGCCCTCGGTGGTCCAACAATTCTTCGCCCGCCATGCCCAAGGTCCGCGCCGCACGGTCTGGACCGCGGTCGGCGCGGTGACCGCCGTGGTGGGCCTGGCCTTCCTGGTGCAGCAGGTCCAGCTGTCGCTTCTGGAATCTCGCTGGTCGGGTCTTTCGGGCAAGGTCCGCGAACTCGAACGCATCCAGCAGGACCTGAGACAGTTTCGGCCGTGGACCTCCGACGCCGCCCGGGGCCTGGCCATCTTGGAGACCCTCTCCAGCGCCTTCCCCGAAAACGGATCGGTCACCGCCAAGGTCATCGAGATCCGCGAATCGGGTGAGGTCGTCTGCAGCGGCACGGCGACCGACAGCCCGGCCTTCTTGTCGATGACCGCCCGCCTGAGCGCCCTGCCCGGGGTGAGCAAGGTCCACCATGATCAGTCTCGGGGCGCCTCGCCGATGCAATTCAACCTGACCTTTGTTTGGAATGGAGGAGTGGCCCGATGAATCCCGCCCAACGCCAGCGCCTCCTGATGATCGTGACCATGGCCGCCGTGGGTCTCTATCTCGCCGACCTGATCGTTTTCACGCCGCTGGGCCGACTCTGGTCGGAACGATCGGCCCGTATCACGACCCTGCGCCGTCAGGTCAGCGAGGGGCGTGCCTTGATCCAACGGGAGCCGGGTCTGCGTGACCGGTGGAACCACCTGCGGACCAACGCCTTGCCGGCCGAACCTTCCCAGGCCGAACAGCGACTGCTCCGGGCGTGCGACGACTGGGCCCGATCCTCCGGGGCCCAGATCGTGGACCGCATGCCGCAGTGGAAGGGTGACGAGGCGGCCTATCAGATCCTGCGGTGTCGTCTCGAAACCTCGGGTTCCCTCTCCAGTCTCACCCAGTTTCTTCAACGGATGGAAGAGGGTCCGCTGGCGGTGAAACTCGACAGTCTCCAGTTGATGAGCCGCGACCCGGCCGGTCGCCAGATGACTCTGGGTCTGCAACTCAACGGGTTGGTCCTCACCCCATCCGCCAAGCCATGAACGTGCGTCACCCGAGTTTTAAGATCCTGGTCGTGGCGTGGTTGATCACGGCCAGTGCGGCCTCGATTTCGGCGGCTCCCACGGGTTCCCCGGCCGCCGGATCCAAGGCCGCCTCCGCGTCCAACACTCCGCCGGCAGTGGTTTTGGATGCCAAGGGATTGGCTCGCCGCGTCAGTGATCTGAACATCTTCGACCCGGACCGACAGCCTCGGATCCGGGGAGAATCCCGGCCGGTGACCAAGCCCAAGCCGGTGGTCGCGGCCGATGCTCCCGAACTCGGTCTGGTGGGGGTGATGACCTATCCTCGCGGCACCTTCGCCTTCTTCGATGGCAACGCCGCCGAGTTCCGCAAGACCCTTCAGGTCGACGCGGTGATCGCCGGTCATGCCCTGAGCGCCATCACGCCCCAAGCGGTCACCTTGTCCGAATCCAACCGCCCGCCCATCCAGCTGCGGGTGGGCCAACGCCTGCGCAAGGATTCGGAGGGCATTTGGCAACCGGTGGCGGGCGGCAGCGGCGACGCCTTCACCCGGTCGGGGGGACCGATTGGCAACTCCAGCGGAGGGGACAAAACGTCGGCAGCCGGTGCGGGGGGTGGAACCGCCCCGACTTCCGAGGACCCCCCGGGATCCGATGAAATCTTGAAGCGGCTTTTGAAAAAACGGGAACAGGAGATGAAATGAAGACCTTGATCACTCGAGCGTTGGGCACCGCCTGTGCCGTGGGATGTCTGGCCGGGGGCCTTGTGGCCCAAGACACCGTCGCCCCGACCGGGGTTGTCCAGAATACCGGTGCGAAGGCATCCGACGCCAAGACCCCGGAATCCGCCACGGCCCCGACCGCGACGCCGAATTCGACCTCGGCCTCCGCATCGGTCGGATCGGGCCCGGGCATCCAGATGAATTTCCGGAATGCACCGCTCGAACAGGTGTTGGAATACCTGAGCGAGGCCGCCGGCTTCATCATCGTGTTGGATGCCCCCGTGAAGGGCACGGTCAATGTGATCAGTGCCAAGCCGATGAGTCAGGATGAGGCGGTCGACTTCCTCAACTCGGTGCTCAACAAGAACGGGCTGGCGGCGATCCGGGACGGCCGGACTCTGACCATCGTGGATCGTGCCGTGGCCAAGACCCGCGACATCCCGGTGAAGGTGAACAACGACCCCCGGATGATTCCGAAGAACGACGAGATCGTGACGCAAATCATCCCGATCCGGTACGTCGAGGCCGAACAGCTGGCCAAGGACTTGGCGTCGTTCATTTCGCCGCAGGCCACCTTCGTGGCCAATGCGGCGGGCAACTCCATCGTGATGACCGACACCCAAGCCAATATCCGGCACATGGTGGAGATCATCAAGGCCATCGACTCGAGTGCCGAGGCCGAGACCGAGATCCGCGTGTTCCACCTCACGCATGCCAGTCCTTCCGATGTGGCCACGGCCCTGTCCGGGGTGTTCCCCAGCAGCAGCGGATCGGGCAACAACAACCAGGCCCCGGTGCGCTTTGGCGGGGGGCCCTTCGGCGGGGGTGGTCTTGCCGCGATGATGGGCGGCTTCGGTGGACGCGGTGGTGGGG
>JACCDO010458697.1_pt1 | contig 19111 bp, 12 predicted proteins | sample 7446101 | NCBI WGS metagenome assembly JACCDO01 (sample SAMN15323440, study PRJNA562643) | freshwater metagenome | isolation source: river surface water | place: USA:Blue River Watershed | collected 2017-08-16 | reverse complement strand
GTAGCTAAAAGAGACTTATTTGCCGCAGATCGAATCGCTGTATGACCACTGTATCTGGTTGAAGGAAAAGATCAATCTAGACGTCAAAACAGGTAATATATCATACTTTTTGATTTCATGGTCATTATTTACATATTTTATCTTTTAAAATGCAATTATTTATCTTTATTAACTCATTCTGTTTAACTAATCGTCTTAAATATAATAGAGCTTCGGAAGAATGAAGAAAAATTGATAAATTTTATACAAATAATCAGCTCAGTTATTAATGAATTGGGTTCCAAAGTTGAACTAACACATGCTGAAGCTCTTGCAATTGAGTCCAAAATAGCCACCATTATTCTTCCAATTCGAGCCAAATTATTTAGTAAATTGCGTGAAAGCGTCGCTGTACCTTCTAGTATGAATTCATCTTCAGCAGTCTCGAATAAATCCTTTACTCGTTGTGTATCATACGATGATGTAGTGGATGCAATGCATGGAAACGATTGCAGTAACAGTCATTCTACCTCTACTACAAAAAATCGCATGGTTGATGATCAGTTTGAAATGGTTGGACTGCCTTTGTATGATAATCATGACATACATTCGTTTGATTACCCTTTTATGTTAGAAAATGTACCACCATCTGATGATAATCAAGTTACCAAGAAAAAAAATAGTAAAAAAAGCGGGAAAAAGGAAACAATTCCTCAACAACCTGCTGTTAGTAGTACTTCAACGAGTAAGAAACGTAAATCAAGCGAGAGTAACCTTGAGAAAAGTTTATTAGCTAATATAGCTGAAGTATCCTCTGAAGGTAGTAATGAAGCATCAAATCGAAGTAATGTGACATCATCTACCAATGGTCAAGATGAAGAAATATTATCGAGTAGACGTCGACGTCGATTAACGCAAATAGTTCCTAATCCACGTAAAGTAAGACAAGCGGATTATTGTTGTAGTGTTTGTAATGAAAGTTACAGAGCTCAGTGCGATGAGAATCCATGGTGGGCAGTCTATGTGCATACTTGTCCAAAATGTCACTCTAACCAAATCCCTCGTATTGATATTACATTACCAGCTAATGCTATTGAGATCGATCCCAATGAAATCGCATTATATGGTGAAGGTGTAGAGGATTCTGGTGATGAAATGTGCGATGATGATGATAGTGATAGTGATAGTATTGTAGAGGAAGATCCAGAAGAAAGAGCCAGAGATGCTTACCCATTTGATGGTGAAGGTATGCTTACGGCAGATGAAGCATCCAAATTATTAGTTCTAATGTGTCATGCTCGTACTTGCAATGGATCTCACAGTTTAAAGAAGCATTCTGAAATATGTAAAAGCACCAAATATTTAATGCTTCACATTCGTGACTGTAATGGCGTAGACGTTCATGGTCGTGAATGTCAATATTCGTGGTGTTATCCTTGTAAATTTATGTTACGCCACTTGTCAAACTGCTTTCATCAAGAATCATGCAAAATATGCAATCCGTGGAACCTTTCCGAATCATTCAAACAGCTCAAGCGTATCAATGATCAACGTGCTAAAGACGTAAGTGCGTTTGAAGCAAAATTTTTGTCAAATATATCACCAAAGTGTGGTGATTGTTCAGTTAATAATACTATGACTTGCAGTGTCGATAGTTGTAACGGAAGTGTCAATACTTCCAACTCCATCATATAATAAACGTGCTCTTGTAACTGCTTGGTGGTATTCATAAATTCTCTATTTCTCCCCAGTTAAGACCTATTACTACGTCAGTAGTATCCTGGTCACCTCGATCAATAATACCAACCTACTTAATCACCACGAGCAGCTGCACCGAGTCATGTTAATCATAATAATAATAATAATGTTTGTGTTGTTTTATCTAAATTTAATATAATTATTTTAAGTTTTTAGTCGTCTTTCAAGGAGGTACAAAGTCAGTTTCTCGTACAAGAAATGAATGAGTATATAACTTATGCTATTAATTACAAATGTACACGTGGCGGACTCAGGACCTTTCAGCACTGATTCGGTTGACATCGGGTTCCTCGTATTCGTATTCTACTAAACCCATTTTATCCGCAATTTCTCTTATTTTTTCTCTAAATTCAACTAAAACCTGCAATCTAGAAGTTGCTTCCGAAGACTGTTTATTGTACAAAATCAGATCGTCAACACAACTATCACACTGTTGGAATACATCACCACAGTCAATACAATATGAAGTATGCACCTCACTAGGTGGTACTGGTTTTTCACTTTCATCCACGTCTTTTTTCATCATTCCAATTAGTGTACTACGTGACAGTTTACTACAATCTAAATTATTAGCATATGTTTCCTTTTGCAACAATGCGCTTTGTAATGTTGATACTAACTTATCTTTGATATCCCTGAAGTCATGAATATATGTTAGTTGGTAATTAATTGGTGCATAATAGCGAATAAGCGAGTAGTGGTTACCTAATTTTCTTCAATAAAGTATTATATTTCTTATTGTCTGCATCATCATTCACATCTTGTAACAAGCGTGACGTGATGTTATAATTATTATTACTGCGATTCATGCGTTCTCTCTCCCATACACTGAATATATCATCAGCAGTCGAATTTAATTGATTTGCTTCTTGTGTTTTCAGTTGCTTGACAATTTCGGCATTGAAGCTTATCATACTCTTAACGTATGCACTCTCATCGCTTATTTGATTGACTAATTCCCTATATACGAATTAGTGTGAGTTAATACGTAAATAATAGTAGTAATGAATTTAATATACCTAATTGTTTCAATGGGGCTCTCTAACTTGTGCAGGCTATCCTCATTATAGTCAATACACAATGAAAGACTACAATATAATTTCTTTCCTTCGTCCTTCAACTGTTGTTTCTTTTCTAACGCCCCCATTATGATACCTCGAAGTATTTTCTCACTTTGTGAAATACGCGGCAAAATATGATTATAAGTAACATTTAGCTTGTCGTTGCGCCTATTAGTGCGCCATTCATTAAGCTTATTCAATCCAGGTACATGTGTGGCCATAGCATTAGCTATCGGTATACCTGATGTCTCGCATGATCTTATGAAAGAGTTACAATCAGTAATCAACGCATCGATATCTTGTAAGGTTTGCAGCTGGTCGATGTTGAAACTGCTATCAACTTTCACTGGTGCTTTCGCTCCTCCAGTGAGTATATTAGCGGCGAGATTGGCTGCGGTAGATGTCAAGTTATCTTTCAACTGTACAAAATGTGAATTCATTTTCCACAATTGTTTGCTTCCAATCCCCCACTATTGATTAACTACCTCACTTACTTACTTACTTACTCAGGCACACACTCAACCAAAGCTACCCAGTTACTGGCACTATTCTTGAAGATCAATTTTACCGGTACCAGATGCAACAAAAAAAATTGTAAAATAAACAATTTAAAACATATAAAAATAGGAAAAATAATTCCCGCAACTACGTGTTGGGATATTGGATTATATCAGCTCAAATTTGCCGTTTATCTGATGATAACGGTCTGATCCGTTTCGAATCCAACTAGTACCGGTAAATATTTTTGTCAATTTTTTTGTCTTGAAATATATGATAATCTATATGAAGTTAGTATCATAATTTAGCAAAATTTAACTGATGAGTGGTAATTAAGTAATTAATGGGTAATTGAATAAGTAAGTAATCCAGTGAGCGATTAAGTTATTGGTTGGGTTTTGCAATGGCTTTCAATGATAAGATCGCAGGAAAGGGCAAAGGTCCTAGTGAGGAAAGTCGCCTGAATAACCTCGTGAAGACGTATGAACAGGAAAATAATGAGTTGAAAAAGCAGCTGGACATTAGCAAGGGGTTGGAAAAGGAGGTGTTGAAGCTTTTGGAAGAAAATAATAGAGAAAAATTTGATTTACAAAGACAAGTTAAATCACTAGAAAAGAATTTACAGATTGAAAAGAAAGTAGGTGAAGGTTTATTGAAGAAAGGTAATAATCCTTCTATATATTTGCACTGACTTACTCACTCGCACATTTACTTATTTACGAACTATAGCTGGTATCTATGAGTTTGATAGTCGTGAGTTAAAGGATGATAATCGCACCATGAAAGAAAAAATAACTAAAAACACAAAACGTATTCTTGAACTAGAAAGTGCGTTAAATGACGAGCGCATCAAGAGGCTTCGTGATATTCACGAAATTGAATTATTGCGAAGAAAAAATGCTGAATTAGATGCGCGTGAAAAAAATGCTAAAAATTCTGAATTAACTGCACAAGAAGATGTGTTAAAGAAATTACAGAATTTAGAAACAGTAATTGCGCAAAATACGCTATTGCAACAGGTAGTTATTTACTCAATCGCTTACTTACTTTATTACTTTTTGTACTCATTTATATTAATGCAATAAAGACTATTGATGTGCAAGCAGCGGAAATCAATCATTTCACAAAAGAGCAATTTCAATACAAAGAGAGTATAAAGGGTTTGAGTGAGAATGTATTAAGTTTGGAGGGGAAAATAACAGAAATTACAAAGGAAAGGGATATATTGCAAGAGGAAGTGTGGAGACTGAGGAAAGACTTATTATCCATAGCACAAGGTCCAGGACAGCAGAGTCTGGCGTATTCAACAAGGAGTTTGAAGTCAAGAGGTGGTTCACCATCACGGGGGTCCTCTCCTAGTAGAGGCAGTAGTAGAGCAGGTACTGCAAGTGGTACTAGATCGAGTAATAGCAGAGTTTCAACATTAAGTCAGGCACATAATACGCTACCAAAAATGCAGCAAGGGTCTACTCTTAGTACAATAGGAGGTCGATCTGTCGCCGATTTAATGGTCAATACATCTTGGAATATGGATGCATTGGAGCAGGAGACCCCAACAGTACTGAGTTACGATACTAATTATGACAAACGATTGAGTATGCAGCGATCAGGCGAGTTGTCACCTGTTGTGTCACCAATGGCCACTCCATATAGACCGTATACATCAGCTGCTCATAACTTCAGAGGTAGTCGAGTTGGTGATAATGATTCCATCACAAAGCCAAGCACAGCAAGTGTAACATTTGCAGAAGACCCGCATGTATTCCCTAATCGTTCATCAACTGCACCCTCTACTGCACCAAATATTTATCATAAGAAACCTGATCCTAATAGTGTTAGTATTGTGGATAGACTCGGTAAAAGTATGTATGTTGGTTCTGGTTTAGGTCTGAAGAGGTCGGAAGGAGTCGTGACTAGCAAGGGAGGGGCAAAGCAAATGCTTAAAAAAATCATGGATGATTTTAATGCTAATAATTAAAATTGTACAATTTGTAACATATGTTAAATATTCTACTCATTCCTAACCACCAATCAGTATCATTGGTCTATTTGTCTTCGCATCCAATGAATTCGCAAGAGTATGTCCACCAAGTGCTTTCTTCTTCCTTTTAACTGCCGCACTAATATGTCCAATTATCTCTTCATCATTGTCATTATCTCGTAATCTATCTATTAAAGAAAGGCTTTCATCGCCAAATAAACACACTTTTAACTTTCCATCGGCGGTTATTCGCAACCTATTGCACCCACTACAGAAGTGATTCGACATGGATGTGATAAAGCCAATCCTACCTTTGTGATCCGCTACACGATACCACTTAGTAGTATCATGCTTGTCAATGGGGCTTGTACTATCTTTCAGCAATATTACCCCTGTAAGTAAGCGAGTTAGAAAGCGGGTTAGTATAATGAGGTATTGAAAACTACCTTGTTCCTTTAACTTATCTATAGCCTCTATATACGTCACCATTTTCTCTTTTTCCCATTGATTGCCTTGAAATGGCATTAATTCAATAAACCTAATATCCACTGGCATATCGCGACTAAGACGTATAAATGATGACAATTCGTCGTCATTAAATCCTCGCATTAAAACACAATTCACCTTCACAGAGCGTAAACCAAGTCCTTCTCCATCAACTTTGTTATTGAACTCTTCTACCTTAGCTATTGATGCATATATCGCAGCTAAAACTTTGTTGATACTTTTGCTTTCTCGGCGTGTTATAGTTGCAAATTTCTCTGGAACCAATGTATCTAAGCTGATGTTAACATGAGTCAGTCCTGCATTTACAAGTTTGTCTAATTGAGATGTCAATACCAAACCATTGGTTGTAATTCCTATTGATTTCATTATATTCAGACTATTTTGGTGAGAAGGTTAGCTATTTCAAATGATTTTATGCGGATATATTCAAACGAGTACCTACGACTATGTGAAATTAAATCCTCTAACTGCTTATTGATAGTTGGTTCACCCCCAGTAAAACGCAACTTATTCACACCCAAACCACTAAAAATATTAATTAATCGTTTACGCTCTTCTAAAGTAAGCAATTTTTCTGATAACTCCACTCCATGTTCAGGCATGCAATATACACATCGTAAATTGCATCTTTCGGTAATACTCACTCGTAGATAATTATGAAATCGTCCAAAATCGTCAGTTAATGCTGTTGGCGTAGATAGAGGGCGCACACCACTCAATCGAGGTGTCAATTCGCTTCTAACCCTAACAAATCTACGCATTTATGCGATTTCAAACCTCTTTTTTTAAAAAATCCTAAGGCGGAAAAGGGTGTGGAGGGATTATGAGGGTGTGGAGGGATTACTGCGTCAGTGTGTGACTCGACAAAGTTTGAAAGTTAAAAACCTAGGAATTTAACGTACATAAAATCAATTCAAAAGAATATATAATCAAATAAAGCTTTTGTGGGTTGATTTATTGTGGTTCAGGATAAAAAGAAATGGTCGAGATTATTAACTGGACACCAAGCCAGTACTTTGCGTATATCTCAGATGATGTCGCCATTATGATTCTTGCATTTGTCGGTGGGTACGTAGATAGTGCAGGATACTTAAAGCTCCAGGGTTTATTCACTTCTTCTATCACTGGTAATTTGGTCGCAGCATCTAGTTCAATGGTACATTTGGATGGCGTATTATGTCGCGCACTAACCTGTATTGCGTTTACTGGTGGGGCTGCTTTGGCACAAACGTGTGCATTAAGAATGAAAATTGTGTATAATAATTCTCCCCGAATTGTGTCTATTTTTTGCTTTACTTTAGAATTAATTATGTTTGTTGCTACAATCGTATTAGGGCAAATATACCTAGATGACATAGATAATGCAATAACTCAGGATAATTGGGCAGTTGTGTTACTTGGATGTATAATGGGTATATCAATGGGATTTCATAGTGTAGCAGCTAAAGTGACAATCGCAACTAATCCTCCTGTAGTTGCCACCACGGTGATGACTAGCACCCTGGTAACTGTTGCTCAAAATGCAAGTGACGTTATAAATTACGGTATGGCAATGTATTCATGTCCAAACTTAAGAAATCGTGACGATACTAGCGATATTGAAGTATATAAAAAGTCAATGACTACCAAATTTTATGAATCATTGGGCAAATTTATAACTACCTCGAAGCCGTTAATTATATTCGTCATCGGGGCTGTACTTGGTGCCGTGATTACTGAGGAATCTGATTTTGTGAGTATAATTGTACCATCAGTCTTCGTATTATTTTTGATTTATTGTGTTTATATGAAAGATACGGCTGGCACATCGACAACATCTGCGACTACATCATCGCCTGTGCAGACAGTAGAGAACACGAAGGCACAATCTGTTGAGGTTTCCATGGTAAAAATACAAGAGAGTGCACAGAAAGTATAAAAAGATAGGTTACTTATGTCTCATATTTAGATAATTATTTACTTGTCAATAAATTTCCCGTTCTATGTCCAAGTGGATGTTCACCACTAACTTTAATAATAATTTGTCCTGCTCTTACTAATCGATTAGGTCGCATTCCAAACACTAAACCATCAGTGGTCGATGTAACAGGTGTGCGAGGTGCATTGTGATCTTCAATATTAATAACTTCACCTAACAATTGACCAGCAGTAACAAAATCACCAGGTTTTACGATCCAATTAACTACACCCACAACAGGTCCTTCAATCATATCTACACCAGTTAGTGGCGTTGCATCTCTTATTAATGGCGGTAATGGACCGAGTTCTGTATTAGATTTTACATATCCTCTGCGCTGTAAGAATCTGAATATTGCTTCTGCATCACGATGAGCGAACTCATCAGATACATCATATTCTCCCCTTAACTCAACTGTAACTGATTGACAAGCCATTGGAATAGGATAGTCAGGATATTTCTCTTGTACTGAAGCCCATAAACAAGAACAGGCTTCATCGAATGGAGAACCGCCTGATAATGGGGCGGTTAGTTGGCATTCACTTTGTAGTTCACATGCTAAATCAGACATTTCTGGCCATAATTTATCATGTGTATACATATGCATTACAGCCCATGTATCACAATGTAAATCAAGGACGACATCCGCAATAGCTGCTCGTTTAAATAGTATTTTTTTCATCATTTGCTCTTCTTTTAAAGATTTAGTATCCTTTTCGAGTGCATCCAATATAGCATTTCTAATCAATTGAACATTAACATTGGCATCTGTAGAACTAAGTTTACCTTCAATACTAGTAATAACATTCTTGGTATAGTCTGGCCAATCACGATTAAAATTAACAGCGGTGTCAAAGTTGAATCGACCAATATGACTGCCTAGTAGCCATTGCGACAATCCCATCGGATTTGCATATGGTACAACAGTAATTTTTTGTAAAATATTATTATTTCTATCTGCATTATCCAACATGTGTAACAAGTGGTGGTTCACCATTATTCCTGGTAATTCATCGGCGTGTAATGACCCTTGAATATACGCAGATTTCACTGGTTCAGTTGACGCAGGTGTATATTCATGTACGTACATAATATGTTTGGTGCCGATGCTGCTATTGGGCAGTTCAATGCGTTCGACTGTCTTGACCATTGCGGTGACAAAAAGTAAGAAATGGAGCGAGGAAACAACTACAAACAAGCAATGCAGAAGCTGCAAACGCATATACCGCACAGAAATACGTGCGGTATCTTGTTGCAACCTGTTGGAGTTCCGGCCCTTCGCCAGGATAGGATTGAATAGAATTTGGAAACCACGTAGTTGAAATTAATTGAATGAATTAGTGATCAATAGTGACAAACTGTCCCATCGATTAATCGATTGGTGAATCAAGTGCACCGGGCTTGACAGGGTACAAATCCAAACGGTCACATATTCTAATCCCTATCAAATATATAAATCGAGGAAAATCAAAGAAATGTTTGAACAGTATAAAAATATTACTTACATTTTTAAACAAATATTAATTGCTATTGTTTAAATCATTAAAATCAAGTAATATTAATTACCTTGATAACATATAGAAAAAAATAACGAAATCAATGTAAAGCATAAGCTTCCGACACGACAACACAAAATCACTCACATTCTTCACGTATGAAATTTACTCATCAATTTCATTAAAGTCGACTAGACCGCTTGGAAGAGTTGGATCAAATATAAGATTATATGCATTATCTGCATAACTTGTACTACCTAGTTCAGCATATGAAAAACTAGGTAATTGAAAGGAATTGCTAATTGATGTACAAGAAGTACTTGTAATATCAGTTAATAATTCTGGGTCAACGCAAAAACTTTGCCAATCTCCTGCAACTATAGAATAAGTATAATCATTAGTGGAAACATCAGTGGGACAAGCGTTAGGAGCGTTATTATCACTTGGATAACCATAAATCCATAGAGATGAACTACTAGACGACATTTTAATTCCACATCCAACACCCGTTCCTGTATTAGTTGACGCTGTTATTAATTGAATAGTATCTAAAGATTCGTCAGCGATAATATGAAAAACTGAAACTGTTTTTGGACTAGCTGTGTCATCAACAATAATCTGCCATACATCAACATTAACACCATCTGAATCTATCGATGCCAATACTGCAATACTTGGATAACTTGATCCACCTGTACTTCCACCTTCTTGCAACTCAGCTAAATAATACTTGCCATCTTTTTGACCAAAATAAATAGATAAAGCATCACTTACATCTTCTTTGCAAGAAAAATACATGGGAAAAGATTCACCATTTGGCAATTCTGGGTTGAATATTTCTGATGTTTTTGTCAAACATACTCTTCTTGATTCTTTTGCGCGCTTTTTTAATTCTTGTAAACGAGTATCAACCATTTCAAGTCGATACGTAAAATCTCCAGTACCTTTAGAAAACAAGCTATTTTTAACTGCTGTAGTAGCTAAAGAAGTGGAAAAAGTAGTTAACATTCGACGTGAACCCTTTAACCCCTCAGGTGATGATGCATAAACAGGTGGTTTCAGGTATGGCATATCCAATTCTATTGCAGATTTATCGTGATTGCTGAAATGAATACCCAAGCCTACTCCAAGACCGATACATACACATATTAAACCAACAACTGTAAGTATACGAGTCGTTGTCCACCATGATTGCCTCAACGGCTCGATAGATAATTCCTTCGATTCATTTTTACTGATTTCGTTTGTCTCGGATTCAATTTCTTTATTTGTTGAAACGATTTCATAGTTTACAGATGCTATTTTTGATGACATGTTAACTGTTACTGGCTGTTCTATTATTCGGTACCTTACAAGAATAAAATCCCACTGAACGGAAAATTTATATCGACGATTTTAAAAACAGAAGATGTCAGTGATTATCAGTTCCGGTTCCGGCACCAATATCTTTAACTAGATGACACTTATGCGTAACCACCATCTATTCATCATTCTATTAATAGAAATTTCCGGGTTTTTTAGATAGTACCGATTGAACTTTGTGTGACGCTCGATAGATCGCTACGAGTGCTTGTTCATCATGATTACTTACACTCTTTTCTATTTCTATCGCAGATATTGAGTGCTTATATTGTGCGCGCAAAATTCTTTTTCATTTACTCCCATTGGTACGTAGTTACTATCAATTACATACTTATACTTAGTCATCATCCCTGTCCCTATTATTCCTTATGCGGTCCAATGTTTTTTCTCTGGAAACACCATAAAAAAATAACAAATTTAAAAACGTGAATAAAATGGAAGAAAGCGATGCGTTAGCAGAGATGAGTGTTGTCGATCGCTTGCGTCAACTAAGCAATCCATCACTGGCGACCCGCCTGGATTCCCTGGACTACGTCACGCGGCAACTGCAACAGAATGAAATCAAGAATATTCCAACGAAAAAAGTTATTAAAATGTTATTGGAGATGATTATTGATGATTATTACCGTGAGAAGGCATGGAAACAGAGACTTTTAGTGGTGCTGCAACAGGTTTTGATGGGAGGAATACCTCATGCTTCAATGACTATTCATGAGTATTTAATCGAGAACAAAGGAAAATATCAGCATATGAAGGGTAAAAAAGAGATTATTGCATTGATATTAATGGTTTTATCGTCAGCCCATGCTGCTGCTACAGTGGAAGCAAACGTAGAAGTACACAAGGCATTATTATTACTTATGTATGAATTGGTAATTAGTATGAGTGACTTGGATGTTTTAAAAAATAGTAAGAAATGGCAAGATAATACAGAAGCAACTATTTCTAGAAATAGGCTACAAGATAAAACTATCAATCTTATTCATGGACACTTGATATCCAATTCGCTTGTTTTTGAATTATTCGCTTCAAGCATAATTGAAGTTAGTCAAGTATCAATTGCTAACATACAAAAATGTAATATTACAAATAATACGGCAATTTTACCAATTTTAGTGGGTGCTCTAGTGCTTCCTGGATTTCAAGGTATTCAATTGCCTAAAATTATCAAAGCCAGCGCCTTAGAGACACTTCGAAATGTGGTTATTAACATCTACATTGCCCGATTTCTTGATTCGAGACAAGCATTAACTTCGAGCTGGTTGAATTGTTTTAATTCTTTTATATCAAGTATAACCACAGAGGAATGGTTACGCCCTACTACTGTTGTTGATGCTTCAAGTACTGACGCTAATGCTTCGTTGAAAGATAAACTTCTTGGCACTATGAAGAAGGCACCAGAAGGTAGTGCTGTCGTTACTAGTCATTTTTTCATGTGGTGTAGTCGTTCATTAGATTTGAGCACATTAGTACTAGATGGTGCAGCACTATCGTCAATTAAGGCTTTAAGGTCTTCATCCCTCGATAGTCGAGTTGCTTCTGTTTCTTGCTACAATAATTTTATTATGCATTCAACAGGGTCAAATGACTCGACTCTTGCACTAGTGCGTGTACTATGTGATGTTCTACTCGGTAAAAATGGTCAAGCGCCATTAAACCAAGTCAATCAAAAGTTTGCATTTTATAGTATTGTAGATAGCTTCATGTCACAAGCACATGGCTGTTCGGTGGAAGTAAATAACATCCTACAAAATGAGTTTATTCCACACCTACTCAATAACTCTTTAGACAAAGAGACCGATCAGTCCATAAGAATGTTAATCTCGCACATATTGGGTTTGTATCTCTCATTCAACGGCATTTCTATGCCTCAGTACGTCGATGTAGTCAAGAAATCAATGAAAAAAGTCACTACACTACGCACTATACTCGTATCGATCCTTGTCGCACTTCATGAGTTAAGTATCCACGAGCGAATTCAACAGTGCGAGGAGATAGTGAAAGGAGTAAGTAGTATTCAGGATGAGTTAGTCGCAATAGTAAAAGATACGCCGAAGGTATTCAGTGAGGTGGAAGGATTCCTTGCGCTCAGATTACTCGTTGAAGTTGCATCAACTTCATCCGCAACATTGTCATTTTTACAAACCAATAAACTATTTGCTTCCGTTTCATCTGCGTCATCATTTTTGTATAGTAAAGTTATCGTAACGGCTATTACCCCGTCGAACAACATAAGTAACTATCAAAACACCAATGAAATAGCTATTGGATACGGTTTACATGTGAACGAAGAACTCCGTTTATCACAAAAGAGTGAGTATTTGTTCTCCTTTTATTTGATGAATGCCTACGTCAAATTATTGTATCTAGTTTCCGCTCATGGCATGGCTTCACTTCCAGCTCTGATCCCTTGCAGTTATGCCGCGCCAAATGGTGCGATTGATTCTGACGCACAGTTCTATAATGCTGAGAATAGCTATTTGAGCTGTTTATTATGCTTACTAACGTGTAAAAATGTAGATTTGCGCAGTATTACGTGTAAAACGATTGCTGATTTCTCTGGTAAAACTGCGATTACCTGTAATCTGCTGCACTTCTTGCTGTCTGTGTTGAATAACATAGCATACAAACAGCAAGAAGTGCGTAGAGCAATACCAGTCAAAAGTGCTATTACGGTTGGAGATGATGTAACGGACGAGGTGAAATCAAAGCCATATCACGCAGTATCATCGACAACATTGATTCAAGTACTTCAAAATTTGTTCAAGACTGTAGGTCCTGCGGTAACCGTGGATGACTTTACAATGATGGTGCATTTGTGCTCACATCCATTAGTCACCACATCCACCAGTCTCATGCTAACAGTCTGGTACGAACTGACCTCCAATATTACTTGTCTTCCCGAAATAGTTCAATTGCTACCTAAAGTGTTGCAGCACGTTATTCGAAGTAGCATTGAGAGTGTGCGTGTGTCGTCCGCCAATGCGGTATTACTCGTCTTCCAGTCATATGCTCACACCAACGAAAACATGGTTATCAACGCATTAGTGTCAGAAATAATGCAAGTTCTAGCCGAGCATTCCCCACATATACTAGAATTGACGGATGCTGAAATTGCATACTATTTAGATCCATTCAAAGCGATCTCGACGGAGTTAAGTAAGCTAGTTACAGTGAAAGATAGTGATATCAAGATTACTAATGCGGATCGTAAAAAAGATGCACCACGTGCAGCACGTCGTGGTAATTTTGGTAGTGATTTTGTGGAAGATGAAGAATGGCAAGAAAAAGTGAAACAAGAAAAATTAAAAAAAATATCGGATCAAAAACAAGAAGAATATAATGCCGAGTACGCGAAGCGATTAGCAATAGCAACAAGTAAGAACAAGGAGCTTTCCGTCCACGTTGAGCGTATTCAGGGCTTATTCACCATGTTAAACAACTTGCCATCATCGCTATTGGCCGACCTAGCACCGTCATTAATCCCTAAGGTGTTTACTATACTGCGATGTAAACTTGTAGAATCGCAGGTATTCCAATTTGTTTTGTTGGTTCTTGATAGCGTCAATAGTACCGAGATAGCATATTACTCTCGTGATATAGCAAATGCTTTTAGACTAGCATCGTTACAAGTTGCAGGAGTAAATAATGTTAAAAATCGGGAAATTTATGAAAAGGAACGCATGAGTAACGCTTTAGAACTTGCGGGACCATTCATTCGTGTGATCAAAGGCATCCAACCATTGATAATGAGGCAACGAGATAGTGCCAATGACAGCATTTTGCTTGACAACATTGCGTTGGTGTATATTCTAACGTACATCATGCATCACTTGCTTGCATTACCTCTGCTAGTACCGGGATGTGAAGCCTGCTGGATGCTCCTTGAAGCTATTTGGGCCAAGTCATATATAGCTGTATTGAATATTAATAATCACAAAAAAAGAGATAATTTAATAGTATTACGACCATTACAAGGCTTAGTACTGGAGTCATGCTTGTTCGTACTGAATAAGTTCAATCGATTAGAGCCTGCAGTAGACAAAGTCTTATTTAACTTTGCAGTTGGTAATTTGTCGGAAGGAGAATGGGATAACATCTTGAGTATCGATGGGCTGTTCAATGCCGACGGTACTATTCGCTTAGTCATACTTAAAGTAATTGCAAGTTTAATCTATACGAGTGTCGGAGCGGTAGATATCCCCCAGCGATTGATTGTCAGCTTATGGACATGCTTACACGATGAATCCGAAGCGGTAACAGCATTAGCGCAAGAAATAGTCGCTAAGATCACACTAACACATCCATTGCCTAAGGATTACTACGTCATGATCGAACCATTCTTCAATCATCCAACTGCATGCGTGCGTGCGTCTGCGGCATATGTAATAGGCGAAGGATTAAAATGTTATAACGCAAACTATGAATCTACAAGTGCCATTATTAAACAAATAACGTCCTTGTATCAGACATTACTGCCAGTGAAGGATGCTGGTGATGATGGCAAGCAAAAAGGCAAAGAGCCAGCAGGCGGTAATAGTAAAGTCACCATTAAGTTAAAACCTGTGACGGTTGAGATTGCGGATACAACTGTGCAAACTAGAATTAGCATTGCTACTTCCTTAGTATCCATTGGTGCCACATCGGCATTGAATAGCTTGGATAACTCGAGTATCCAACGTGCTGCATGTGACATATTAGATTTTATCTTGATGCATGGTGTAGTAGATATTAATGCCGACGTCAGGAACATGATGCTACAAGCCGGTCGTACTATCATTGATGTGTATGGCAAGGATTGCTCATCGATCATGTTATCAAATATCGAATCGTTACTGTCAGTTAAAGTGGCAGCAAATGCACCAAAGGACGATTTAGCTATATTTGATCGCCGTCATGAAGCAGCAGTAGTGTTGCTCGGTGCGGTTGGTAAACACTTGGATAAAGACGATCCAAAACTAATAAATATTACCAGAATGATGATGGATGCACTCAAGATACCTTCGGAGATGGTACAAAAAGCCGTTGCTGAGAGCTTGGTTTCTCTGGTACAAGTCATCAAAAGCAACGACAACGCCAAGACTATGTTAGAAGAGCTCATACAACAAGCATTGAACTCGGAATCATATGGTGAACGTCGAGGTGCAGCATATGGCATTAGTGCTTTCGTTAAAGGCATGGGTATAGCCAGTCTAAAACAATATGATATTGTTAACAGACTAAAAGAAGCTTGTAATAATGGAAGTGTGAACAGTCGTCAAGGTTCACTTTTCGTGTTTGAATGCCTATCAGAACGCATGGGTTTACTCTTTGAGCCTTACGTCATTACTATCATACCAGCATTGCTGAAGTCATTCAGTCACTCATCGGATCATGTCCGCGAGTCTGCGCAAGTAGCCGCCAAGGTTATCATGACGAAGCTCAGTGCACACGGTGTGAAGCAGGTATTAACACCAATTCTCACGTCTTTACCAGATGAAACCCAATGGAAAACGAGACAGGAATCTATCAGATTATTGGGCACTATGGCCTACTGCGCACCAAAGCAACTGGCATCATGCTTACCTCAAGTCGTACCACGATTAGTAGAAGCCGGATCCGATCCACATCCAAAAGTTAAAGAAACGGCAAAGATTGCATTAGCGGATATTTCATCCGTTATAAAAAATCCAGAAATTAATCGTTTGGCTCCAACACTATTGGGTGCATTGGCTGACCCAGCGAAGAAGATCAAAGATGCGCTTGAAGCATTATTGGAATGCGAGTTTATGCATTCTATTGATACAGCTTCATTAGCCATATTAGTCCCACTATTAGCTAGAGCATTAAAAGACAGAGGAGCAGATTTGAAAAGGAAAGCATCTGCTATCACGGGTAACATGATGGTAATGGTTAGTGACCCCAAGTCATTAGTGCCATATTTAAACCAATTACTGCCTGGGTTACAGTCATGTTTGATTGATCCTATACCAGATGTGCGAGCAACAAGTGCCAAGGCATTAGGTAGCTTAGTTGGTGTCGGTGAAGAAGAGAAAGAACTAGTCGAACTTGTTCCATGGTTAATAACCACGCTTCAAATAGAGAGCTCCCCTGTAGAACGAAGTGGCGCAGCACAAGGTTTATCTGAAGTTTGTCTAACATTAGGATCCCAAAGACTTCAACAGATTCTTGCACAATTAATGAATCTAAGTACCGATGTGAAAGCAGCGAGCAGAGAAGGATTGCTCTGGGTGCTTTCATTCTTACCGCCTGTATTGAAACAACAATTTGCATCGCATATTAACAAGACACTACCAGTCATATTGACTGGTTTAAGTGACAGTAATGAAGGTGTGCGTGAAGTGGCGATGCGTGCCGGTCAGATTTATGTCTCCGTACTTGGTCAATCAAATACCTTGCAATTGGTGCCATCATTATCAGACGGTATGTTTAATGCGGATTGGCGCATTCGACATTCTTCCGTATTGTTGCTGGGTGAGTTATTGTATCTTGTGGGCGACACAAAAGCAGCTGGTCTATCTACTGCAGAGGCTGGAGGCGATGATGAAGATGTATTTGGTTATAGCTCATCAATTGCGAGAGTCAGTGTCACGATCAAAGCTCATATGGGTGAAAAGGTTGCAAATACTGTCTTTGCGTCGTTGTACATTGCTCGTTCGGATATATCGAACGTAGTACGACAAGCAGCATCACAAGTGTGGAAATCAATCATAGCTAATTCCCCTAAGACTCTCGTAGAGATAATGCCTTTATTGGTCACTCTTCTTATCGATAAACTATCATCAGATGAGTCCGACCTGCGCTTAGTTGGTGGTCGTGCACTAGGTGAAGTAGTGAAAAAGCTTGGTGATAAAGTATTACCGGTTATTATTCCTCATTTACACAAAGGATTGAATGATTCAAATATCAGTATCAATACACGCCAAGGCGTTTGTCTTGGCTTGACAGAGATCCTTGGTACAGCAACAAAGGACCAAATCGATACGTACCTATACGTACTTGTGCCAGCTATTCAACAAGCATTGTGTGATCCATCATCGGAAGTTCGTGCTTATGCTGCCAAAGCATTTGGTACATTGTACAAAACTATTCAAAATAGAGCCATCGATGAAGTGGTACCATCATTGCTTCATCGTTTGTCACCTGTGGATAGTGACGAAGATGAGTTTGTTCTTGCCGGCTTGTGTGGTGTAGTACTCAGTAAACCTCGTGATATGTTAGAGTACTTACTGCCTAAGTTATTCGTGCAACCTATCAGCAGTCAGTCATTACGTGCTTTAGGCACCATTGCCGCAGCCACCTCGCAGTATCTATACCATCACTTTCACTTCTTGATTCCATCTTTAGTCCTTGAATTATGCAATTCGAGTGACGCTATCAAGGCTAGTCAAGCAGATGGTAGTGATAGTGAGATGTTAGTATCACGTTTTGAGATCCTGAAGAGCATGGCGACCAAAGTAGTCGGCTCCTTGACTACCGTTGGTGTTCATTACTTAACAACTGAGTTAGGAAAGCAAATAGAGCACGATAGTGACAATCGCCGTCGCATCTGGGGCGCATGGATCACAGAAATGTGTTTTACTTGCATTAAAAATAGTAATTCTACCGTGGATTTCACCGAATATATCGCAGTGGTGTTGAAGTTTTTACTGTCCCGTGTTGCCGCTCAAGACACCAGTTTATTAGAGGCTGTTAGTCAAGCACTCATGTCTATTAGCACTGCCATGCCATTAGATGAGTTGATAAAACATATTGAATTCATGCGTTCTTGTATCGCATCTACAGCTAGTGATGCTCGTCATCGTGGTGACCGGACAGATTCGCTTGTGGATCCAATTACAGGCGAGTTTACATTGCCATTGTTCACTATATCCAAAGCTGTAGAGCCGTTACTCAATATATTCATTCACGGTCTGATGAATGGATCACCATTGTTAAGAGAGCAATCAGCGGATGGTATTGGCGAACTTGCAGCAATGTGTCCACTCACTAACCTAAAACCATATTTAATCAAGATGACAGGTCCGTTGATTCGTGTGGTAGGCGATAGATTCCCATCGGATGTCAAGAGTGCGATATTGAACACTTTGACTGTCTTATTAGATAAAGGTAATGTTGCCTTGAAGGCATTTGCACCACAATTACAGACGACATTTGTGAAATCCCTGAATGACTCCTCTAAGAGCGTACGCAGTAAAGCAGCAGAAGCACTTGGTAAGTTAATGCCGTTAGTAACACGCGTCGATCCGCTAGTAACAGAGTTATCTCAAAGTATTCTCACGAGTGAAAGTAACGCCATCAAGGCATCCATATTTGAAGGCCTTGGCAATGTCTTGAGTAAAGGTAGCGACAAAGTAACAATGGCGTCATTAGACAAATGCAAAGTAATAATCTTGCAGGGAATTATTGACGACGATGAGAATGTACGTAAACCAGCTAGTCTTGCACTATGTGGTTATAGTCTGTGCATTGACTCCACAATCATCAATGATATGTTAGCAGAGATTATTAC
>JACCDO010401447.1_pt1 | contig 19112 bp, 12 predicted proteins | sample 7446101 | NCBI WGS metagenome assembly JACCDO01 (sample SAMN15323440, study PRJNA562643) | freshwater metagenome | isolation source: river surface water | place: USA:Blue River Watershed | collected 2017-08-16 | reverse complement strand
CGCAGATGAGATTCTTGTTTGTTCTGTGGCAATTGGATCTTTACTAAACCCTGTAATGTCCAAAACATCTGGCGATATTGTATCATCTGATGCAGTGGTTTCACGAATCGAAATATCCTTGGTTGTTCCATCTTTTTGTTGCACCACAAAAGTCAATGGCACATTAGCAAATGAACTATCTCCCCCAGTATTATCCACAAGTACACCTACTTTAGATGTGATTTGTACATTCTTACCAATATCATCTACTTTGGCACTTTTGATCGATGTCGTTTCCTTCACTTCTGATTGAGATGAATTTTGAACCAACTTATTAAGAAAAGTACCATCTAATATCTTAATATTATTGAAATTAGTGGTTTTAGCAATACGATCTAACTCAGATTTGAGCTGATCGATTTCTTCTTGGAGGCCCGCACGATCATTGCTATTATTGGTTAAATTCGCTGATTGTACTGCGAGTTCCCTCATTCTCTGCATAATGCTATTCATCTCAGTTAAAGCACCTTCAGCAGTTTGATATAATGACAAATAATCATTTGCATTTTTAATCGCACTGCGAATGCCTTTCTCTCTAGCACTCATTCTAGTGCTAATCGATAAACCTGCTGCATCATCTTTGGCTTGATTGATTCTGGATCCAGAACTTAATCTAGAAAACTTCACATCGATGTTTTTTGAAAGATTTTGCAAGGATCTTTGTGCACGCTGTGCATTGATATTTGTATTGATAAACAATGGCATAGAGTTATAGACCTCCATTGGAAATTTGAATTTAGCATGAAAATCATATCATAAAATTTCTTAAACTCATAGACTTTGCTTTGAATTTTCTTTTTATTTTTTAAATATTTAAGATACATATAAGTATTATTCTTATAATGGTTAATAATTACAAACACTTATATCATATTAATGGATCAAATATGTATCCTGATGATTGAATAAATTTGCCAAATTCAGGCGCTAGTGTTAACACACAAAAATCTTTGAGGTGAAATATGAGAATCAATGAAAATAAGAGTGTCATCACAAGATTTATTCGTTTTTATAAGGAATATATCAAAAAGCAACAATGGAAGTATTTCATCGGTTTAGTCACTTTAGCAATCACATCTTGGCTTTGTGTTTTCATCCCTAAGATGATTTCTAGTACGATTGATTTGATCGCACAAAAATCTGAAATCTCTGGGGCTGTGGCTGTCATTATGTTGAGTGCTCTTGTGACTATGGTGATTAGAACTTTAAGTAGGGCATATTTTTTTAACCCTAGCCGATTGATACAACATATCTTGAGGATGGATGTATATGAAAAATTACTCAAGCAGCCTAAGAGTTATTATGATCAGACATCTACTGGGGATTTGATCAATTTGGTGATGAATGATACTGATTCGATTCGCGCTTTATTGGGTTATGGATTATTACAACTCTTTAATGTCAGTTTTACTTTGACTTTGGCTTTATGGCAGATGATACAAATCGATTTGTTGTTATCGCTATACTGCTTAGTTCCGCTCTTTGTTGCTGCTTTAATCCTCAGAAAATTAATCCTTAAAATCTTCGATCTATCCAAGCAATCGATCTTACAAGCCAGCATTTTTAATCAAACCATCTTAGATTCATTATCACTTGTGTCTGCCATACAATCGTTTAATGTTTTTCATGGGGTATTTGAAGGTTTTGATCAAGAAAACCAAAAAGTGAGATCATTGCAAACCCAAATCCAAGCCATTGTGATCTGGGGTTATCCCATTGTGACCATAGTAGGTGGATTATGTGTTGTCATGGTTTTATCTCTAGGGGGCGCACTGGTCACTCAAAAACAAATTTCGATGGGACAACTCACAGCCATGATTGTATATATCAATCTATTGTCTAATTCTCTTACCAGTCTAGGTTGGTTTAGTTCTGCCATACAAAGAGGTATGCTCTCTCTTCAAAGACTTCAAGATTTTATGGATAAACCCATCAATCGCCCAGATCCTGCTGATACAATGAGTGTACAAGCGAACTCAAATCTATTGCTTGAATTAAAAGATGTTTCTTTTAGCTATGAAAGCAAAGCAAATCACTTGGTTTTGGATCAAGTGAGTTTTAGATTGAATCGTGGAGAAAAACTAGGGATTTTTGGGAAAACTGGGGCTGGGAAAAGCACTTTGCTTGAACTTCTTGTGAGAAATTATGAACTTTCAAATCAAGGAAGCATTGCATTAAACGGAGTAGATATTCAAGCATATCCAATCACTGATTACCAAAAATCAGTATTGCTCGTCAGACAAAAACCCTTTCTCTTTAGCCAAAGAGTTATCGATAATATTTGTTTAAGATTAGAGAATATCGATGAAAATCAAAGAGATCGACTCAATCGTATTGTTGAACAAACTTGTTTAAGCAATGAGATTCAAAGTTTTACAGATGGACTCAATACAGTCGTAGGTGAAAAAGGCATTTCTTTATCTGGGGGACAAAAACAAAGAATTGCATTAGCAAGAGCATTCTTCTTAGAAGATTTTGAACTTTTGCTTTTAGATGATGTTTTGAGTGCTGTGGATCATGCCACTGAAAAGAAACTCATTCAAGCCATAGATCAAAAGAAATGCAGTACAATCATCGTTTCCCATAGAATGAGTGTACTTCAAAAAATGGATCAAATTATCGTCTTAGATGCTGGGAAGATTATCGAACGTGGTACCCATCAAGAATTGATCGAAATGCAAGGATTATATGCACAAGCATGGTTAACACAGGAGGGTCAAGAATGAATCATTTATGGCAAATTATCAAAGCATATCGCTTCCTCTTGTTCTTGATTGTATCGTGTATTCCTATCGCTACCATTCTACAAAGCATTCAACCTTACCTCATTCAAAAACTCATCGATGAGTCTATTTCTTTGGGGAAAGCTGATTTGCTCTTTCGCATGAGTGCGATTTATTTTTCTGTGGTACTCTCTGCTTTTTTAATCAATGCCATTGGCACTTACTCATTACAATGGTTGGCAACCAAGAGTTTGGCTCAACTCAAGAAAAAACTCTTTGACCATATCCTACATCAAGGTCAAGCTTTTTTTGATAAGAGAAACAGTGGGACTTTGCTAAGCCGTATTACCCAAGATGTTGATGCGATTTATGAGAGTTTGAGTGCTGGCGCCATTGGTTTTTTTTCCGATAGTTTACTGATCCTTGGAACTTTTGGGATGTTGATCTATTTAAGTCCGATGTTGACTTTGATCTCATTCTTGGTTTTACCTGTAATGATGTACTTGGTGAATATATGCAGAAAGAAAATCGGTGATTATTTCCAAGAAATCCGCAAAGTCAATGGCGAACTCAATGGGTATTTTAATGAACAAATCAATGGGATGAGCACAATTCAAAACTATGGCGCTCAACAAAGAAGCTATCATAAACTCTCTGATTATTCTTTTCAATACCAAGATCTCTATCAAAAATCCAATTGGTGGGATGCTGCTTTATACGCAATTACAGATGGCATGAGCAGTTTCTCTATTGCATTACTCTTGAGCTATTGCGCTTATCTCATCTCCAATGGTCAAGAAAATGCTTTTTCTCTAGGGATAATTGTCGCTTTAATCGATGGAATCAATCGTATTTATGTCCCTATTCGAGAGTTCTCTGGAAAATTAGCAGCCATCCAAAGATCTAAAACAGCGATTGATAAAATCGATGAACTCTTGGCTGTAGATCAAAAAATAAGATTTGGCACTCAAAGCTTAACCCAACCTCAAGGTCATATCGAAATCAAAAACCTCTCTTTTCAATATCACCCCCAAGGCAAAAAAGTCCTAGATCAAATCAACCTAGAAATCAAAGCAACTGAAGTTGTTGCCCTTGTAGGTGCCACTGGAAGTGGTAAAAGCACCATTTCTAAACTGATCTTAAGAACCTATGATTATGAAGAAGGTGATATCTTCTTTGATGGTGAAAATCTCAAAGATCTATCCTATGATTTTATCAGCAAACAGATCTGTGTTGTCCATCAAGACCCACAAATCTTCAAAGGCACCCTAGCCCAAAATATCGCATTATGGGATTCAAAAATCACCCAAGAACAAATCTGGCAAGCCATACAACAATCAAATCTACATCTCCTACTCAGCACCCAAAATCAAGAAGAAATCCTAGCCTATCCTTGTAGCGCAAATGGCGCAAATCTATCTGCCGGACAACAACAACTCATCAGCATCGCCCGCGTCTTTGCCAGAAATCCAACCCTAGTCATCTTAGATGAAGCAACAGCAAGTATCGATTCCATCACAGAGAATCTCATCGATCAAGCCATTGCCACCCTTTTTGCACAAAAAACAGTCCTAGTCATCGCACATAGACTCTCCACCATCAAAAAATCAAATCGCATTCTCGTTCTAGAACAAGGTAAAATCGTAGAACAAGGCACACATCAAGAATTAATGTTGCAAAATCAAGTCTATGCCCAACTCATCGATCAAAAAAAGGATTTATTATAGTTAAATAACATTTGTTATATAATAAGCATCAGAGGAGAAGAATAATTATTGACGATTGAGCGTGAAAAGTTTAAATTGATTAAAAAATTAGGCACACTCACACAAGAAGATTTGATAAAGATGTTGAAATCTAGGCTTTCGTTATCGATATTGTTGATTTTACTTTTAGGTATATCGTTTCAAGGGAATGCACAAGAGCAGGTCAAAAAAGCTGATTCAGAAGAAGATGAAGAATCAGCGAAGGAAGAGAAAACCCCTAAAAAGGGATTTAAAGCTTTGCCTTCATTTAAACTCGCTTTTCTTGATGGGAAACACAAAGATTATGTACCTTTAAGTAGGTTCCCTATTAGGGGCATTAGGGTAGAATTCCCGATTCAAGCTGTATGGAGCAGATATTCTGCATCTCAAGTGCCAGTAAGTGATAGTAATGCGATTTATCACCCATCTGCGACTTCAGATTTTCAAGCGAGAATGGGTGTATCTATAGACTCAAGAAATGCCTTCTATCCTATCTTCTTTAAAGCATTTTATGAGCAAGATTTTTATGCTTTAAGTGGGGGTACTGGGAATCTAAGCAATGTAGATGGGATGCCAAGTTCAGCAGGTCAAGAACGAAATCTATTGTGGCAGAATCAAGATGGGATCAATCCTTCACAGAAGCTTGTATTGAGAAAAGCCTATGGTCAAGTCAGTATTGGGCCATTTGTGACTTTTGGTGGTGGTTATATGACAAGCCAATGGGGGTTAGGTCTACTTGCGAATGATGGTACAAATATTTGGAAATCAGAAAGCGCTTATTTTGGTGATCCTAGAGGTGGAGATCGTGTGCTTAGAGGATTCTTGGCGACTGGACCTTGGACCAAAGGGAAATTATTGCTGACCTTGGCTTTTGATAAGGTGCAATGGGATGATATTCTGCTCAATCAAGATACAGCCCAACAATTTGTTGCAGCTGCGATTTTGGGATATGATCAACCCAATCAACTCGGTGCTTATGTCGTGAGTAGAGATCAAACCATTCCCCAAATCGGCAAAGCCAATAAGAAAACCCAAGTTTTTGTATTTGATGTATATGGAAAGCTACATCGCAAAGTCTTCAATGGTATGAAATTGGATTTGGCTTTTGAATTTGCCATGATTAATGGTGATACCACTTTGGCGCCTAATCCAGAAGTACAAAAATATGATGTAGTACAAATGGCTTTTGCATCCAAAGCCAAACTTGGTGGAAATTATGCTGGGGCTGTGGTTGATTTTGTCTATGCATCTGGGGATCAAAACTTCGATGATAAAAAACAAAATGCTTTTAAAATCGATCCTAATTTTGAAATGGGCTTAGTTTTGTTTAGACATGTACTTGCCGCTCAAAGTGCTTATGGACCAGTAACAGCCAGTGATTTAAATATTGTGGGTAAACCCAATGAAGATTTAGATCGTTTGCCTACACGCAGAAGCGTTAGCAATACTGTTGCTGTTTTCCCCAGATTTTGGGCAAAAATCTATCATGGTTTAGAGATCTATGGTGGACCATTACTCGCTTGGGGCAATGTGCCTTTGGCTGATCCCAGAAATAGTAGATTTAATGGGGGATTCCCTGTGAATGCGCTTGGGGGCAAAAATGCTGATCAATTCTTAGGGACAGAATTAGATATAGGTTTAAGGGGTCAATTCTTGCTCAATGGTGCAGAGTTTAATGCTGGGTTTGAATATGGTGTATTTATTCCAGGACCAGCGTTTAAAAACGTCAATGGTCAAGATTTATCTAATCTCTCTGGTGGTCGTTTGATCTTAAGAGCGAGATTCTAAAATAATATTTGATTTTTCATAAAGACATGATAAGGGACAAATAAAAATCCTTTACCTTTGAGAAGTATCTATTCACTTTGAGAATAGGCTTTTCTGCTTTTTCTTTTTTTCATACATCACTATTATAGGCAAAAAAATGCAAATCGAAGATATTAAAAAGCATTTATCCCAAATCTTGGTTCCCAACTCAGAACAAGATGTACTCTCTGCGGGTTTGGTCACATCTGTTTCCCTTGAAGAAGGTGAAATTAGCATTGTTTTGGAGTTTAAGGAACAAAGCGATCGAGCCACAAGACATGCAATTGAAGATAAGATTTATGACACCTTGGTTGTGCTCCCCGGTATTTCCGATGTGACTTTTGATACCAAAGTCTTACAAAAACAAAGTGAAGCTGGACTCAGTCATCACGGTGCTCAACAAGGCGGTCATGTTCATGATGAAAACTGCAAGCATGATCATCATAACCACAACCATAACCACAACCACAACCACAACCAAAGCAGCAATGCAGCAAGTCCCAAAGAAACCACTGATAAGACTAAGAAGGGGATTAAGCATATTATTGCTGTGGCAAGTGGTAAAGGTGGGGTAGGTAAATCTACAGTTGCTGCGAATCTCGCTTTATCTCTCAAAAACATGGGTGCAAGAGTGGGTTTATGTGATTTGGATATGTATGGTCCATCTGTGCCCATTATTATGGGTGTTTCTAAAGCCAAGGTAAAATCCGATCCAGAATTAAAGAAATTTATTCCTGTGGAAGCTTATGGTTTGAAGATTATGTCCATTGGATTTTTGATTGAAGAAGATGTGCCAGTGATTTGGAGAGGTCCAATTATCGCTTCTATCGTCAAACAATTCTTAGATGATACTCTTTGGGGAGAACTCGATTATTTGGTCATCGATCTACCTCCAGGTACTGGTGATACTCAAATTACACTGACTCAATCAATTGATTTGACTGGGGTGGTGATGGTGACTACACCTAGTGAACTCGCTGTTGCTGATTCAATCAAGGGGATGCAGATGTTCCGTAAGGTAAATATCCCTGTTTTGGGTGTGGTAGAAAACATGAGTTATTATATTTGTAACCATTGTGGTCATGAAAATACCCCATTTAATCAAGGGGGTACAGAGAGAATGGTTGTGAATTTTGGTACCCAAATCTTGGCAAGAATCCCATTAGATGATCAGACCCAAAGAGGTGGCGATCAAGGTGAACCTATTTGTGCAGAACCTTCTGCTCATCCTCAAGCCAAAGCTTTTGAAGAAGTGGCAAGCCAACTCATTGAAAAGCTACCATTTAAGGAAAAAGAAGAGAAGAAATCTGGGTTTTTGGCAAATCTCTTTAAAAGAGGCTAATGCAACAAAGGAATCATGGCATTGAAACCCCTACTATTCTTCAAAATCAAATATGCTTTGATGCGACTACTGTTCATGATTCCTTTTATTTCTCTTGAGTTATGGGCTCAACATCAACTGAAAATCTATCAAAATCAATTTCAGTTCCATAATCAAAGCGATTTTGATTTGATCAATCTCTCCTTATTTAAGATCTCAGATCAAGACAACATACTGAGTGCTAGAGAACTGAGTGCTGGGTTTATCCCCAACCAAAGCGATCCATTTTATCTAGAAAGACATATTTCTGTGCCTTTGAGGCATATTCAAGATACCCAGAACCTAAAAAGCCAAGGGATTTGGAGCGGGATGGTGGAGGAACATCCACAACAAGAACAAACAAGTATGAAACATCAAGGTGAGATCTATAAGGAGATCAATGCTTTTCAAAAAAATGAAGAACAAAAGCTACTGAAGAGAAATAAACAATATTTGGTCTATGCAGGTTTTGATCTCAAGCATTGGCATAAAGCACTCAAGTTATTATCCTCAATCAAAGCTGATCAAAATCAACTCCACTGGGATTTTGCGAGATTACATTTGATCACAGCCAATGTTGCCCATTTTATCCCCAAGATTTCACCTTATCTGACACCCTCTGCCCAAGCATTAAGACAAATACGCGATGAAGATTTCTACCCATTACTAGAACTCAAAGATGATGTATCATTGGCATTGATTGCCTATGCCAGCCGATTTATCGATCAAGAAGACAAACTCTTATCTTTGCTGAATTTGATCAAAGCAAATGACAAAGATCAGCAGAAACAGAGTGATTTTTTAGCGTCTCAAGATGAGCATCTGTATTACAAAATGCTTCCTTCTGCTCAAACAAGTCTAAGAAAGATGTTGGAACTCAGAGGTACAAAATCAATTGTTTTATTATTAAAAAATCAAGAATGGGCTTTAGATCGGGGGTTTGAGCATAGTTTAATGTTTTATGACTTTGCCAAAAACAATACAAATCTCAGTAAAGCACAGATCATTGAATCTCTACAATCTTTTACTGATGCCTATGAACTCAAAATCATAGATATGTTGGCAGAACAAGAGATCAAAGTGATACAACCTTGGGTGGATCTCTTTCTACAAAATCAATACCAAGAGCATCTCAATCGAGATGATCTACATCAACAAGAACTTATCCTTGCCACTAAAATCAGTATTGCCCTAAAATCCAAGAATCAACAGATCCCTATTTCTGATTTGTCCAAAAAACTCTGTGTGGTTTTTGATCGACAAATCGCCAAACTCATTCAACAATCTAAACTGCTCGCAGCTCAAGCATATCTTTCTCTTTCTGCCCATACTTGTCATGCAACCCCTTATGCTTTAGATCGTTTTAGAGAGTTTTTAAATCAACGCGCCATGCTTTCTTTGGATGAGAAGGATTTTAATTTGGCGCATTATTTTTTTAAAGCCAGCGGAAAGCTCCATGGAGATCAAAACGCCTTATCCATGGCAGTAGAACTTCTCTCTCAAATCTCCTTGATCTATGCGTCAGAACAAAAAAATGAAGAAGGGCGATATTATCTATCCGAAGCGATCAAAATTGCGCAGAATCTACCCGAAGAAGGGGAACGATTTAAGCTAGCGAAGATGCAATACCCTAAGGCTGATATTAAAGCAAAAATTGCCCTACTCATCATGATTGTCATCATCGGTTTTTTTGCGATTTCTAGGATCATTAAATTGATTTACCCAGCTTAAAAAAAGATTCACTTGAAATTCTATGAAAAGCACGACATAAAAGCTTTAGCATATTAAAAATGAAAAAGGGGAAAGCGATCTATGTCTGGTATTAAATGTAGTAGTCCAGGATGCACTGAGATATTATGGCAAGAAATTCAAGGCAAACTACAATCTACTCAAAGCAATGCATTATGCATGAATTGCAGACAAACCTTCTATTGCTTTCCACATTTTTTAAGCGCTTGGCATCACAAAGTATTACCTTGTCCCCAATGTAAGCATCATGCTTGGCAAGTCAGCATTAGACCCCCATTGTTATTACCAGCAAATATACGCACAGCAATCCTAAGCAATGGTGGTAAAATCAGAGAAGAGAAAGAAAAAGCACCCTCTTCTCAACCCGCCCAACATTTTGAATCTGCCAGCAGACAAAAAGAAATCAATCGGGCTTTTGCTGCTTCACCCAAAGACCCATTTGATGAAGTACAAGCATTAAATCAAAACGCAAAGAATTTCTTAAATCAATATGCACCCATAGAATCCAAACCCAAAATACAATACACCTCTGCTTATCAAAATACAGAAGAAAGACCCACACATCAACAATTGCCTAAACAATGGACATTGATCTATCAAAGCGATTTACCTACCCATGCTTATCCTATTGGACAGGGTTTAGCCATTGCCAGAGATAATCAACATAGTTGTACCATTATGGACAATGAAAGAGTCTTGAGAACTTTGGAAGTGGAAGGGCATATTTTGGATGTCACCCAAAGTCCAAGAAAGAGAAGAGTCATTGTTTTTAGGCAAATGGAAGACCAAGGTTTAACAGATATGCTTTGGTTAAATGGCAAAGAAGTTCGAGGTTTTATCAGTAACCCCTATGATATGAATGAACAAGTATTTGGGGCTACATTTTTGAATGATTTATCTTTTACTTATTTTGTGGTAAGACCTGATCAAAGAGTAGAACTCCGAGAAGCCAAATTTAATAAAAACAATCAAATTCAAAGCCGTTTGGTAGGTAAATCTTATTTGGATGTGCCTATGAGTGCAGTGGATTGTGAAAAAGGACAAAGGGTATTTTTGATCGCCCAAAAAGAAGATGGGTTTTGGCCGATTTGTCGTAGAATTGCGGATGGGAAAGATATGACAATGGGTGATCTATTATATGAAAAACCCAGAAGAATTACAGCAGCCAAAAATGTCAATCAAGTCGCTTGGATCGATCAAGATGGTTATGTTTATCTCAGTGGTGCTCATATTCAAGCCATTAGGGTAGGGGAAAGCGATGGACATCTATTGGCACTTTCTGATGATGGAAATAGTTTGGCTTGGGAAAGCGATGATCGATTATTTATCTATGATTTAAATACTCAGCGTATACAACATTGGACTGTACCACCATTGCTTGCCATTTCTTGGAAAGGTGATTTTTAAATTTTAATGATTTCAACACTCGATAAAACCTAGTGATTTTAATTATATTTAAAAATAGTTTGACTATTTTTTTAAACTTATGCACATATATGAAAAAATTTGTTCCTGTGCTGACTCCTACAACTTGAGACTGCTGTGCTTTTTAACTCATTTGAATACCTATTTTTCTTTTTAATCGTTTTTGTTTTATACTGGGCTTTGATTAGGTTTTCAAAAATCGCCTTTACTGTATTACTGTTTGCGAGTCTTTTGTTTTATGCATGTTGGGAACCCTATTATTTATTATTAATTATCGCTTCTTCAGTGGTTGATTATCTTACTGCTAAAGCCATTCATCAAACAGAAGATCAAAAACGCAGAAAAAGATATCTACTCTTATCTGTTTTTTACAATCTAGGGATTTTGTCGCTATTTAAGTATTTTAACTTCTTTATGGAGAATTTTGATGCTTTAGTCACCAAATATGAATTATTTGATTATTTTATGTTGGGTGATACTTATATTCCTGGGGGTAGGCTGACCCTCTTATTACCAGTAGGGATTTCGTTTTTTACTTTTCAATCGATGAGTTATACCATTGATGTATACAGAAAAGAATTAGAACCAGCCAAACACTATTTGCAATATCTCTTGTATCTCTCTTTTTTCCCTCAACTTGTGGCAGGTCCTATTGTGAGGGCAAGAGATTTTTTACCCCAACTCTTGAATCCACCAACGATGACTTCCATTATGGGGGGCAAGGGATTATATCTCATTTCTCTGGGGTTATTTAAGAAGGTTGTCATTGCAGATTATTTGGCGATTAATTTGGTTGATCGTGTATTTTCTACACCTATGGCTTATTCTAGTTTAGAAGCTTTAATCGGTGTATACGGTTATGCTTTTCAAATCTATTGTGATTTTAGCGGTTATAGCGATATCGCTATTGGTTGTGCTTTGCTCTTGGGTTTTGAATTTCCAGAGAATTTTAGAACACCTTATCAATCTACGGATTTACAAGAATTTTGGAGACGATGGCATATCTCTCTGAGCGGTTGGTTAAGGGATTATCTATACATCGCTATGGGTGGCAATCGACATGGGTCTTTTAGAACTTATTTCAATTTGATGATGACAATGCTACTTGGTGGACTATGGCATGGGGCTGGATGGAATTTTTTAATTTGGGGTTTATTACATGGTTGCGCTCTTGCTGTGCTTAGGGTATGGCAAGGTTGGGCAAAAAATACTTGGTTATATCGATCTTCTGTATGGATGATGATTGGTTGGATTGCTACTTTTCATTATGTGTGTTTTGCTTGGATTTTCTTTAGGGCAAATACTTTTGATGAAGCTGTATTGGTTTTGAAGAAAATACAAGAATGCACACTTGAACTAGGCAGTATCAGCGATACGATCTACCAGACTTTGGGGGCTGCATTTGCCCTTCATTTTGTCCCAAGGAAAGCTTTTGAAAAAACCATAGATCTGTTTGCCAAAATGCCTTCTTTTGTACAAGCACTATTGCTTTTTGCTTTTGCGATGTTGCTCAAACAAGCAGTGATTAGCGATGTTGTTCCTTTTATTTATTTTCAGTTTTAACCCTTCACCTTTTTAGTCCTTAGAGGTTGGACAACTGTGTCGAACCAAAATTCAAAAAAAAATGATCAGTCTGTAAACACAGCTGAAGAACATAGAATATTTAAGATGGTAGAAGCATCTATCTCTGATGAGCACTCAGCGACAAAAAATCTTCAATCTCGTTTAAACCAAGATGAGTTTTTATCGAGAGAACAAGAAATCGTCACTGTTTCTAAAGAAGCCAATGATAGTGGTTTAGATGAATATATCATGCGTATTGCTGCGATTAATCAACAAAAGCAGGTTCAAGTTAAAGAAGAACCCAGCACTAAACCCAAGACCAAGAAATCGCCTCAACACCAACCCCCAGATTCTGCAATCAACATTCCAGCGCTTAATCCTAGTGATTTTACCAGCTCCCAATCATCAGTTCAATCATCAGTTCAACCAACAGTCAATCATGGTACAAAAACAGATGAATATCAAAACATTCCTACAGAACCGATGTTAAATGCACCATCTAAAAGCATAGAACCCATAGAACCTATTTTAAATCTCCCCCAAATTCAACTCAAAACATCCAACAACCCACCAGCCACAAAGAAAAACCCAGTAGTTCAACTCTCCACTCAACCCAAACAATCCACACATACCCCAGTGGTACAACCCATTGAAACAGTAACTCCAGATCACCATACACAAGCATTGGATTCAAATTCAATCACCATTCCTGTTAAACCCAAACATGACACGATTGAAGTGATCGCTGAGAGTTTAAATGCACAACCCACTCAAATTCTGATTCCAGAACCTCAACCCATATCAGCCATTGAAAATCCGATGAAAGACCCACATATTCATTCTGTGATTTTCTCAAAAACCAGTAGAACTTTATTCTTTTTTGTGCTTTTTGCATGTATTGCGCAGTATTATGCCCAAGAAACAATCGAAAAAAATCCAGTCATCACAACAGAAACAAATAAGAATGAATTTGATCTAGAAGATGATTTTGATATTTTGGGTGAGAAAACAGAAACCCAAAAAACAGAGAAAATCATAGTTCAAACAGAAGAGAAATTAGAATTAAGAATTGCCAAAATCTTAAAATGGGCACCCCAAGATAAACAATTATTCTTGCCCAAGATTTTTAGAAAAAATCAAGAAGAAAAAGAAGAGCCTAAATTACAACCCATCGATGATGAAGCCCTACTTGTGGCTTTGGGTGATGCCCAAAATCCTTCTCAAATCGTCATTCAAGAAGAGAATCTAGAAGAGAGTTTTAAATCGAATTTCAAGGAATTGGTGATTGTTGCAGATCAAAACAATGAACCTCAAACCCAAGAACCTAAACCCCAAGAACCCCAAACCCTCAAGGATCCTCAAGAATCCATAGATATTGCCAAAGAAAAAGAAGCACTCAAACTAGAGAAAGAAGCTTTACTGATGGCATGGAAAAAATTCCATCAACAAAGAAAAAAGGAAATAGACAAATTAGATCGGAAATTTAAGAGAAAATCGACCTATACAGAATTAGTGATGCCAGAATATCTCAAGGAAATCGAACGAAATATCACAACAGCATCTGTCCCCAATGTACCCCAAGTGGAAGATTTATTTGAAAGCAAACCCAAAGAAGAAGCTAAACCCAAAGAAGAAGCTAAACCCAAGAAAACCAAGAAAGAGAAAACCCCAGTTGCAGAATCTGAAACCAAAGAGAAAATCCCAGATCCAGCCCCAGCTCCTACGCCAGCAGTAGATTCTCAACCGACAAAAACAGAATCAGAAGTGCCCCAAGCCATCAACCCTCAACCTACAGATGCGCAAACAGCCAAGAATGTGAAAACCAATGTGCCCTTATTCCCCATTGAAGGCCCAGAATATCTGAAAAGCTTTTATCAAGCACTTGCCCAATCCAAGAATGGCAGAAAAGTAAGAATTATGCATTATGGGGATTCATTGATTGCTGGGGATTATGTGACCCAAACCATGAGAAGGTTACTGCAAAAACAATTTGGTGATGGTGGTCATGGTTTCTTCTTCTCTGGTAAATCATCTCGTTGGTATAATCGCACATCGATTAATCTACAAACCCATGGGAATTGGCAAGTATATCGTATTACCAATGCAGCAGCCAAAGATCAATTATATGGTGTAGGTGGGGCGAGTTTTCAAACCAATCAAGTTGGTGCTTGGGTAAAAGCAAAACCCGAAGCCAAGAGTAACTTAGGTGGGATTGTGGGCAATGCTGAAGTATTTTATCAAACCATTCCCAATGGTGGTATGATGAAAATCACTTTTGCTGGTCAAACACATGAAGTAAATACCAAATCTGAAGTTTCTGAAACCAAAGTATTTAAGCTTTCAACAGCCCCCAGTAACCATGAAATTAAAGTCGAATTGGCCAGCAGTGGCGAACTCAGATTATTTGGGATTGTGTTTGAAACACCGGGTGGTGGTGTTACCTATGATAGTTTGGGACTTGAAGGATCAAGAGCGAAGTTTTTAATGAAAAATCAAAGCCAACATTTTGCCACTTCATTAAGAGAAAGAGCCCCTGATCTGCTCATCCTACATTATGGTACCAATGAAAGTGGAAATGAAAATCTCAATGCATCAAAATATGAACAAGAAATGGCTTTGGTGATCGATCGATTTAAGCAATGGTTACCCAATAGCAGTTGTATGTTAGTCAGTCCTATGGATCGAGGAAAAAAGAGTGAAGATAGTGGTAAAATTGTCAGTTTCAAGAGTATTCAAGTAATTGTAGATGCCCAAAGAAAAGTCGCACAAAGCAAAGGTTGTGCTTTTTGGAGTTCATTTGATGCGATGGGTGGTGAAGGCTCTATGGGCAGATGGCTCAATCAAGGTTTGGCCAGTGGAGATTTAGCGCATCCTACCAGCGCTGGGGCAAATCAACTCGGTGCGATGTTCTTTTTGGCACTCATGAATGCCGATCAATATTAAGCTGTTTTAATCGCTTTCTCTAAAGTTTCAAATAAAATATCAGCGATTTGAATGGGGTTGTGACAAGCAACAATACGATCACCTAATGCTTGTTGTAATACTTCAATACTGCCATCTGCTGCAAAAGAAATCCCAAAGAGATAGATCCCTTCGAGTTGAGCTTGTTCTTTGATCGATTTAAGATGTCTAAAATTTTCTTTATGATCATCCCCATCTGTGAGAAAAAAAGCGACTTTGTATTTTGCATTCATTTGTCTCACCATATCAATGGCTGCCAGAGCATATTCAACAATATAAGTAGAGGTACAAGGCTTTTTTTGCCAACAACTATCAAAAATCTCTTGATTCCATTTTTGTTTGGCTTCTTTGAGTATCAAGACTTTGGTGATATTTTCAAATGATTCAAAAGTAGGACCAACATTGACAATACCTATGGTACTTTGAATATCTATGGTTTCGCTTAATCTCACCAGACTGTCTAAGAGAAGCAGGAGTGATTTCCAACGATTGTTTTTTTGAAAGAGATAACTCTTGTCTTGCAATTCCATCTGCATAGAACCACTAAAATCTAAAGCAAAAGAAAAAGCACAATTCACTTGTGGACAAATATGATGTGTTTCAAATCGATCTTCATTTTCCATGTGGTTCATGGCAGCGATATAACTGTCCACAATGCTAAAATGATTTAAGGAAGTACCTTGACGACTCAATCCACGAATGGCTCGTTTTGATGTCAGTAAACGCCTTAATCTAATGCTTTTTTGTTTGAGTAGTCTATCGATTTGGTTCGAGATATTTTTGTTAATCAGATGTGATGACATGTTTAAACCTAAGAAATATTAATAGGATTGAGATTTACAGTCTTGTTGCAATGGACATTTAGGACATATTTTGGATTGAGCAGAATAGCGTTTGAAACAAGGACTGTTGGAAATGATGATGGCTTTTAGACTGGGACAACTCAATGAATAAGGATATTTCATTAGGGGAACTTGAATAAAATCATACTGTTCAATGTGTTTCTGTGCTGGGGCTGAATTCATTGTTGGAGACAAGTCCACTGCCGGACGATGTTCTAGTTCTATTTTTGTTTTAACTTGCATATTACCTCTTATTTAACACCATGCTATGCTACTTAAATCGTGCGGAGTTTTGAATAGAAAAAATGCAAAAATATTTCAATAAACCAAAATTTAGTGTTTAAACATTCTAAAGGACGCTTCATTGTTTTTGAGATAGAGTATTTTCTTCTTGGAAGGGATATATTTTTGGTGAGCAATAGATGGGGGAATGGTATCGAGTTTGCTTTTAATTTGGGATTTAATCTCTTCAGAAAGCATTTTACCAGCATCTAATTCCCTGAATTTCCCATCGATACAATCCTTGATCAAAGGAATCATCTCTTTAAAACTCTGATTTGAATCCTGGGGGGTCTTTTTTAATTCATTTTGTATCATTTGAGAGATTTGTGGAGGGACTTGTGTTTTTTGCTCAAAAATCTCTACTTGTTGATTGAGTTTGATCAAGATTTCCATGGCAGCTTTAAAAGGGAGATGTGCAGTGCCAACACAATCATTGCTTTTGATTTGTAATGTCTGCCAAATGGCTTTATTTTCCATCGCTAAATGATAAGCAAAGGGATAATGATCTTGGTAGAATTTTAATCTTTGGGTCAATGCTTCGGATTCATGGTTTTTGCCCAAATCCCTAATGATCAAGGGAAAGATGGATGTAAAATCTTGTTCTGTGGAAAGGGATTCGATTTGAAAGATATACTCTTGAAGGCTGATAAATCTGTGTTTGGTAGATGGGTACATAAACCGCATCATATTTTCTAATCGTATATCCATAAAAATATTAACCCATCGAGCCAAACCCATAAACAGTCCATCGATCATCTTGATTGTTTCTTTGATACCATGTGTATCAGTAAATCTAGGATCCATATTGCGCGCAAAAAGAATGAGTTCTGTTTTAAGCCGATCATAGTAATTCGCTTTGGGTGGATCATTTGCAAGATCACAGATAATATGTCCTAGTTCATGTTCTGTGGCACCTAAACCCACTGCTTTGGTTAAATTGGTTTGAATTGCGATTTCTTCATGTGGTAAGAAAAGTTTAATTTCATTGAATGAAGATTTTTTAGGTGATTTTTGATTGATCATTTGATTGATTTCATCATAGTTAACCATGATCATTGATCGATTAATACCACGATCGAGTTTTGATTTAAAAACCTCTTTAAATGCATAAACAATCACATGATAAGGAAAAATAGCTTCCACAGCAAAATCTAGATCGCCACGGATAATTTCAACAGAGTAATTTCTACAAAGGGATGCAAATGCCCCTTGGGCCATCATCAAGGGCACTCGATTATCGATATTTTCATGGAAATTAATGTCATACATATTAGAATCTCTCATCTAGACGGAGGAAAATTTGAGTGCTAAACAAATCTCTATGTTTTTTATTTTAGAATTTCAAATTTTTGATGCGTGCACAATTGTTGATTTTTGAACAACCTAAAAATAATGGTTAATAGAATTAATTCTATGAGTTGATTAATAGTAATTGTTTTTTTAATTCTTTTTTTATAAAAATAGCAATAATTTTTTTAAGCTGATGTTAAGTGCGAGCAGACGGCGGATTTAACAATAAAGCGATAAGAAAGAATAGTAATGGCAGCAGCACAAAGAAGAACACCACCTGATTTATATAAGGTGATTAACGAAAAGTTTTTTGGGATTGAATCCAAAATCAACCCTTTAACAGATAAAGAGCTAAAAGAAGCTGGTGCTTTCGCTCACCCGATTAAGCACTATGTCCAAGATCATAAGAGAAAATACTCTTGGCAACAATATGCTGCTTTATGTATCTTAAAAACCAAGAGACATTTATATATTCAAGGTGAATCTAGTACGGGTAAAGATAGTTTGGTTGAGCAAATTGCTTCTGTTTTTAGAATACCCTTTAAGGCTTTTTCTTTTAAAGAAGGCATTAATGCAAATGCTTGGGTTACCAGAACAGAACTCAAAAATATAGATGGTAAAGTACAAAGTGTAGTATCAGAAGGTGAACTTGCCAAAGCAGTAAGGGGTTTTAAATCCAGCACTGGAGAAGTTTTCCCTTATATTATTCTTCTATCCGATTTTGACCGTGCCAGACCAGCTGATTTGGAAATCTTAAGAAATGCCCTACAAATCGGTAATGCCGCTTATCTCATAGACCCAGTCAAAGGCAGTATGATTCCAGTATTGGAAGGTACAGTATTTGTTGCTACTGGTAATAGTGGGATCGATGGAGACCCAAGTGGTATGATGATTTATCACCAAATCGATGCTTCCATTATGAATCGTTTCCTCAAAGTACGCGCAGAATTACCCAGCGAAGAATTTGAAAAACGCATTATCCAAAGCGAATATCCTACCCTTCAAAATGATGATGCAACCCTAGTTGTTCAATGTTTAAATGCGATCAGAAGTGGGATTAAAACCTTTAATTTTCCTTTGGAGTTTGGTTTAAGAGATGCGTCAAATTGGACCAGAGTTGCTTTGGATCTGGTTGAATTAGAACTAGCGAAATCTTTTAAAGAGGGCTTAAAACATGCCTTTAATGTGGTGGTTAGCGGGGCATTCAAAGACCCAAGTAATGCAGAAGCCTTATATGGTGCTTTGGATTTATTCTTGGATTTAGATGAAAAAAATAATGAAGTTGTAGAACCTAAATCAACACCCAAAAGCAAAAAGAAACCATAAT
>JACCDO011927699.1_pt1 | contig 19113 bp, 10 predicted proteins | sample 7446101 | NCBI WGS metagenome assembly JACCDO01 (sample SAMN15323440, study PRJNA562643) | freshwater metagenome | isolation source: river surface water | place: USA:Blue River Watershed | collected 2017-08-16 | reverse complement strand
GTTGGGGTGATAGAATGACATTTAAAATTAATAAAGTTGGCGATTTAATGACAAATATGTATATTGCTATAGAATTACCTGAAATTAATGTTACTCAAATTATTGGCAAGACTGAAAATATCGTATCCTCTAATTATAGAGTTAAATGGCAGGATTTTATTGGTTATACTATTATAGAAAAAGCAATTTTAAGAATTGGAGGTCAGATTATTCAAGAAATGACTGGGGAATATATGATGTGTTATACTGATTTATATGATAATTCATGGATTACATCTGCAATGTGTGGTCATGATAATAATATTGTTTCACCACAATTACAAATATTTAGTCAATATATTTATATCCCATTAAGATTTTTTAATTGTGGTAATTATAATTCAGCTTTACCAATTAATGCTCTTAGATATCACGAAATAGAAGTAGAAATAAAATTAAAAAGCTGGGATAGTGTATATTTAGTTTTACAACAATTAACAGATATTAAAAATGCAGATGCAACTAAAAATGATCCAGCGTCATCTAAATATTCTCATACTTTAGAAAAATTACCAAAAATAAATTTCAATAATATAAGATTAGATTGTAATTTTATTTTTTTAGAAAGTAATGAAAGAGAATATTTTTTAAATAATAAATTAGAAATATTAATTACTCAAGTTCAAATGCTAGAGAAGAACTGTGCTAAACAAGAAACTATTTATCTTGATTTTATAAATCCAATTAGAGAATTCTATTTTCTTTTATCTAAAAATGAATTAAATAAAGAAAGTTTTTGTTATAGCGGTAAACCTCAATTTACTCCATATAAAGCATCACCACCTGGACCTGACCCACCTGAATTTACTAAATCTTTATGGAACCAAATACCTGAAAAAGATTTATTATTGGAAGCTAGTCTTTTATTTAATAATGTAGAAAGAGTTCCCTATAAAGATTATAAATATTGGTTTAATGTTCAGAATTATGAAACATTTAAAAGTAGACCATTACATTTAATATATTTATATAGTTTTGGATTGACTAATAAAAAAATGAATGCTGGAAGTTGTAATTTTTCTGAATTTGAAAATGTTAAATTAAATATTAGATTAGCCGGCAGTGATATTCGTCAATATCATATTTTGGATGATACTTATAAAATAGAATTAGGTCCTGAAGATAGTACGCGTATTGTAGTTTTTGGTATTAATTATAATGTATTACAAATAGAAGATGGTATGGCGCAATTACAATTTAGTATGTAAAGTTTAAAATTATATTTTAAACTTTAGCTATTAAATTCTAAGGTATTACAATTTAGTATGTAATATTAAATAAAATAAAAATATAATTTTTATTTTATTTAACATTAGCTACAAATTATTTAGTATGTAAATTTAAAAGTTGATTATTTAAATAAATATTAATATATTTAAATAATAGTAATGTGGTTTGAAATTTGCAAATTATCAAATGTACCAATAGTTAATAATTTTAATAAAGTTGTAATGGATTGTCATGAGAGATTAAGATTTATTAATACTAATTCTAATCGTGAAGGATATTATTCTTATGATGCAATCATTAATATAATAATTTATTATTATTATCATACTAAGAATATAAAAGACAAATTAATTAAATTTGATGATCATAATAATTTATATATTAATACGAGATTAATTGAAAAATATAAATATGAACCAATATTAAATGCAATCTGTAGTTTATATAATAGAAAACAAAATGAATTCTTTCAAAGTATTCCTAATATTGAAACATTAAGTATACCATCAGATATTCATTCTAAATCTAGTTTAGATAAAAAAATATTTACTAAAGACAAAACTAATAGTTTTAGTATTAAATTATTTGAATATCAAAAAAAATCAATTATGAGAATGATTGAAATTGAAAATAATGTTAATATGGATTTTGTTAGAAGTAATAAATTACAAATTAATGATAAAAATATTATATGGGACCCGCATTATGATACAATTGTCGATAATGATGTAATTACTAAAGTTACATCAAATGGAGGAATTTTATCTGATACAATGGGTTTAGGTAAAACCATTACAACTATTGGTTTGATGCATTATGGTAAAACATGGAAGAAAGAAGAAATTAATACTGATAAAATTTATAGTAGTGCTACATTAGTTATAGTTCCATCTCATTTAGCTAAACAATGGGTAGATGAATATATTAAAGCTCACAAAACAACTAAAAAAGCAGTAGTTATATTAACAAAAACACATCATGATAAAACAACTTATAAAGATATAGCTGAAGCTGATATTGTAGTGGTTACAATTCAATTCCTTTTAAATATTAAAAATTATTGTGCAATTAATTATAATTTTAGAAGTATTGGCATATTTGATTATAATGACAGACAAAATAAATTAAATAATTTATTAATAAATATGTTAGAAAATAATGATAATTTGGATAAAACAATGGTTCAGTTTAACCCATTACTTGAATTATTTCATTTTAATAGAGTTATTATTGATGAAGGTCATGAAATTATGGAACAAGATGGTATTAGTGTTAAAGCCGGTGGTTTTATTAATCATTTTATAGCTAATATAAATTGTAAATATAAATGGTATGTATCAGGAACACCATTTACATCATTTCGTGGTTTAAAAAATATATTGAGTTATTTAGGAGTGTCATTTATAATTAATAATGAGAATATGAAAATATTAAATGAAGGTAGTAATATGAATAGTTTTATAATTAACGGACATAAATATAGTGGAATTTATGACTATATGAATAACTATTATTTAATAGAAAGATTTTTGAAAACTATTATGGTAAGGCATCTTAAAGAAGATGTTAAAGATATGGTCAAACTATTAGGTCATGAAGAACAAATAGAATGGGTAGAATTAAGCAAAGCAGAAAAGAATATTTATGACAGTAGAGTTAAAGAAAGAATGGGGCCTCATGATAGAAGAATATTACAGAAAATTTGTTGTCATCCATTAATTGCAGAAAGTTATAAAAAAATTATAGGTAATGATCCAGTATCATTAGATGAAGTTCAAGACAAATTAATAGAACATCATAATGAAATGATTAAAACATATACTACTAAAATAGAGAATTTAGATAAAACCAATCAGGCTTATAATATGTTATTAGCTAAATATAAATCAATAATTACAGAATCTACTTTTGTTTTGAAAACATTGGAAAAAATTAATGAAAATATTAATTTTAATGATGATGAAAATTGTATTATTTGTTATGAAAATATGGAAAAACCAATTTTAACTCCTTGTGGACATCTTTTCTGTAATAATTGTATTCAAACATGTATTAAGTTAAAACCAGAATGTCCAATTTGTAAACATAATGTTACCCCTGATATGTTAGTTGATATCAAGAAGAAGAAACAAGATACTGAAGCAGATGATGAAAATATAAACTCATCAAATACTTTAGAGAACCCACTGGTTCATAAGTATGGTTCAAAATTAGGTAAGCTAATTCAAACTACTAGAACATTATTATCTCAGGATGCTCGTATTATTATCTTTTCCCAATGGGATGATATGTTAACATTAATTGGTAAAAGTATGTTAGAAAATGGTGTTGATTGCTCATTTATTTCTGGTAATGTTTATCGAAGAAATAAAGCAATTAATAGATTTAAAATGGGAGGACATGATAATAGCGTAATTTTATTATCTTTGGCTAATTCGGCATCAGGGACAAATCTAACAGAAGCAACACATATTATTATAGTTGAGCCAATAGATGATACAAAAGAAAATATTAAGGCAATAGAAGGTCAGGCTATTGGAAGAGCAGTGAGATTGGGACAAAAACAAGTAATTAAAGTAATTAGAATTTTATGTAAAAATACAATTGAAGAAGATATTTATAATACTAAATATAAGGAATAAAAACTAAATTTATTAAATCTTTTACTATTAACTGTTAGCGATTACATAGTTAATTTTGAACATCACATAACACATTTTATATTTAATACATTCTTTTTATTATGCTACCACTATTATGTTATCTGAAGAAACATTTAAAAATATTTATAATAATAAAAATGAACATGCATTTAAATTTATAGAATGAATACAATTAATTGTTCAAAAGTTAATGAAGTATTCATTTATATAAAATATATTAATTTTTTTATATATTATTATAATGAATAGTCAATTAGATTATTATTTGAGTTCTATAAATAAAATTAAAAAAAGTGATTTAGATTCACCTCGTTCTTGGTTCACAGCTGATGAATTGGCATCTTTTTATAAAATACCTAAACCAACTTTTACTAATAAAGTTAATGTAGCAGTTATTTCATTTGGTGGTGGAGTTTTTGGAAATATTACTGGAAGTGGTATATTATCATATAGTGATTGTTATAATTATTGGAAGTCAATTAATATTAGTGAAACAAATATGCCAAAAATTATTATTAGAGAATTATTAGGTGTTAAAAACACTCCAAACGAAGATGATGGAGCTACTGTAAATAATACTGTTACAATTCAACAAATAGGTGCATGCTGTCCTTCTTCAAATTTAAATATTATATTATATATTGTTCCAAATAATATAGATAATTTACCAAATGTATTAAACATTATATTAAACGATAAATATACTCCATCTGTTATTGCTATACCATGGGGAACATCTGAAAATATTTTATCAGATGATTTAATTCAAAATATTAACAATATATTTGAAACAGCTAAATCTAAAGGTATTAATATTGTAGCTGGATGTAATAATAGAATTGATTTTCCAGCATCAAGTCCAAATGTAATAGCATGCGGTGGATCAAAAATAGTATTTGATACCAAAAAAGAGGAAACTAAAATTATATCTTTTTCTAGTAATGTTTTTTCAAAACCAGATTATCAATATAATCTTAATAATACAAATAGAATTATTCCTGATATTGTATTAAATTCAGAAACAAATGTAATGTATTTAATAAATAAAAAACAATATCTAATTAAAGGACCAACTATTTCTATATCAATTTTATCTGGTTTTATATTAGCATCAGGTATTAATAAATTTATTAATGATATTATTTATTGGTCTTCAAATTGTTTTAATAAATTATCAACTAGTTTAGGTTCAATTATTGGTGATAAATTATCAGTATATATAAATAATTTTGTACCAGTTTTATCAATAAGTTTTGATAAAGAAAATTTATCATTACAATTAAATAAAAATAAAAAGATTTCTCTTCAAAAGTGTCAATTAAAAGTAAATGTATTACCATTAAATGCTACAAATAATAATATAACATGGAGTTCATCAAATAGTAAAGTAGCAAGTGTTAATTCAAGTGGATTACTTACATTTAGTAACAAAGGAACTGTAATAATTACAGCATCATTATTAGAAAGAGGATTAAATACTAAATGTAATATTAATATAATATAAAAAATCTAATTATATATATATGTCATTTTTAGACATAAATACACAAGATCAACTTACTACATTTTTAACACAACAAAATAAAAATTTATCTAATATAACAATTAATATAAATAAAATAATTGATATGAAAAATATTAATATAAATAATACATCATTTATACTTGATAATGTTATTTTTAATGGTAAAAATCGTAGTATTAAAAATCTTAATTTATCAAATCCATTATTTACACATGTTAAAAGTAATTCAATTATAAAATACATTAATTTAAGTAAATTTAATAATGTTTTAATTTTAAAAAATGAAGGGAGTGTTGAAAATTGTATTTTAGATGGTATATATGCAACAAATAAAAATATAAATTCATTTATGGTTAGTGAAAATATAGGAAAAATTTATGATTGTGCAATTGTTAATTGTAATATTAAAAATACACAACCTAATACTATATCTATGGGTTTAATATGTGGAACTAATATTGGTACAATTGATAGTTGTGAATCTAAAAGAAACAATTTATCTAATTTAAAATATGTAGCAGGAGGATTAGTTGGTATTAATAAAGGCATTATTACTAAATGTTATGTAGAAAATTTAATAAATACTTCAGCATATTCAGGTGGATTAGTAGGAGATATAGATAATAATTCAAATATAAATAATTGTCTAATTGATACAGTTATATTAAATAATAATGGACTTGTATTTGCACGTGTATTAAATAATAATTTTAAAGTATCTTGTATAAAAATCAAATCAAATGTATTTAATAAATATATTAAAAATGATATTATGAATAATCATAAAGATAAAATAGAAAATATTATGGTTAATAATGTTTATAATGATTTATTCAATATAAATAATTCAATTAATTGTTTTTCAACTATGAAAAATAGTATCGAAAATTTTATGAATATTGATTTGAGTTTTTTAAATATAATTATATTTTTAATTATTTTATTTTTATTAATTAGTATAATTATTTATTTAAAATTCTATAAAAAATAAAAAATTAATTATTTTTAATAATTAATTTTATATTATGTTTAAGCATTAGATAAATCAAATGTTTTATTAACAACTGTTGTTGGAGCAGGTATGGTAAAGGTTGAACCAGCACCATTATTATTTTGACCATCAATAGTTCCATTATAAACAAATACTAAATCACCATTGCTATTTGGTTTAATTGTCCATGCACCTAAATTTAATTGTAATGTATCAGTTGCGGTTGCTGAAGCATTGGAGAAATCATATCTTGCTAAGAATTGTTTATTACCTGTACCATTATTTGCTGGAACATTTGCCATATCTGTTCCACTTGCATTTGTATAATAAGCATATATATCAATATATTGATATTCTTGTGTTAATAAAGTAAAATAGATATAATTATCTTCATCATAATTACCACCACTTATGTTAATATAATCATTAGTTACATTTGATAAATTAATTGTATAAGTTTGATAATGTGTTGATTTAGTTAATGTTGCAACAGTTGTATCAGGTTTAGTTCCTACTAATACATATTGAACTCTAAATGATGATGATGCACCAGTAGTTGTATTGTATGGAATAAAATCAGTTCTTACACTCATTGGAAAACTGACATAATATGTACTAGGTGCAATTGATGGTGTATGAGCAACAACATCGGAATCTGCTGAAAAAGAACTTGGTGCTTGATTATTATTATCACTTTCATAAACAGTATTTTCTAAAACTCTTGTATTAGGTTGTATGGCAAAATTGTGTGTTATTGTATGTGGTCTGGATAAATCAACATATTCAACTTTATCAACTGTAGGATAATTAGTTTGGTCAAATGTTATAGTATATGTGCTACCAGAACCAGATATTTTATTATCTTGAGTAAATGTAATATCTTTATAACCTTGATATGAATTTTGAGCAATAATAATTGAATCTGTGTCACTTATAGAAGCAGCCATAATATCTGTGGTTAAGTCTTTGCTTGTTGCTAAGTATATAGGAATGTTTAGACCATTTTCATCAACACCAGGAGTATTAGATGTAATTTGACCACCAATTAATAATGATAATCTAACTGTATCTCCTTTATTAACATCAATTTGTGGGAATGTTGGAGGTGATGTAGTATTATTATCAGCTGAATAAGTTGTACCATTTGTAACTGCTTGAGTTAAAAGAGTACCAGGGAATTCATAGTAAGATGAGGCAGTTTGTGTACCACTTACAATTTCTATAATATTATTGTTATTATCAAAACCCTTTAAATCAACTGTATCAGTCAATGTAAATTGAATTTCATGGTTCTTCTTTTTATAATAAATAATTCCATTTTGTGTGCTACCAATATTACTAATATCTACTTGAACTGTAATTCTCTTTTCTGTTAAATCATTACCATCATACGAAATATTGCAAGTATTATTATTATTATCAGTTAAAGTTCCTCCTGCAACAGCATTTCCATTACTATCGGTTAAGTTACTAAAAATATAAGATATATAACCAGTTTCATAATAATCTACACCTGATATTAAAATATTATGATTACTTCCATCAAATGTAACTAATGGCATTAAAAATTTAAGTGTAAATGTATATCTTATTTTAAAATCAGCATAATTACCGGATGGTCTATATAATGTTGCTAATTGACCTGAGTTTGAATTTTCATCAGTATCATATAATATTGTTGTTGATGAATAAGTTGTTAAAGTATCAACATATGATAATGGGAATTTATAGTTGTCAGTTCCATTGTCTACATTTACGCTAAGATTTCCAATAGAACTAGATTCATCTATATTATCCGAGTAAAGATTTAATATTAATGAGGCTAAACCTGTTAAATCAGCTGGTTGATAATATATACCTGTTCCTACGTATTTAATATAGAAATTATATGATGTATTTCCAGTTGGAATATATTGTAATAAATTCTTATTAGATGTATTAACATAACCACTATAAGTTGCATTATCTACATATACTTGTGGTACTGCATTATTTCTAAAAGTAAAGAAATCTATAATATTATTATTAACAGGAACAATATAAATAGGTAATAAATAACCTATAGTTAAATCAACTGTCAAATATTGGGAATTATTTATAGTATCTACTACTGATAAAGTAGATGCATTAAGTGAAAATGCAGGTGGTGTTTCAATTGTTTCTACAATTGAATAATTATAGTCAACTATTGTTGTATTAAAATCAATTTTTAAACTGGCATAACCAAGATAAACATTTGAACTATCGGTGAAAGCAAATAAAATACGTTTAAGTCTATCCGTATCAGATATTGCTAATGTTTGAGTATTAGTACTATTAATTGAACCAACATATCCAGTTGCAAATACACTAGATGTAAATATATTATTTAAATTTGTTGTTATAGGTTGATAATTTAAATCATTAAATTCGGTACATGATAATGTAGCAGTGATTGATGTTAATGCATCATTATTATTATCACCAACTGCAGCATATAAATAGTAATTGCTAACAATATTATCATCTAATTTTAAACCAGTAATGTCATGAGTAAAAATAGGTGGAATAGTAGGGTCATATGAATAAGCAACATATCCTTTACCATCTGCACATACATAAGGAACTTTAGAAGTGCCATCGTATAAATCGCCTAAATTGGGCCAGTATATATTTGTATGTGTAGCATCCATTGTTGTAGAACCAGTATTAATAATGCCAGTAGTGTAAGCCTTAATAGCAAAATTATATGTTTCTGTAGTTCCAAATGTGCAAGCATTTAATGTTAAATTACCAGATATGATACTATCAATGTCACCAAATTCAATCATCATATTATTATTACGAACTGTTTCTTGATTTATTGTGCAATTATCTAATACAATATTATTATTATTTAAATGAGTTATAATTGCACTATCTGCATTATTATTAAATATTACTGTATCAAATAATATATCAGTTGCTGCTCCTGAAGTTGAATATATAAATTGGCCATTATTATTATTAATTGTTGAATCCATTATTGTTAATATAGCATTATTACCTACATTAATTAAAGCGCCTGTTCCATTATTTGTTGCAGTTGATACATCAATAGTAAAATTATTTGAACCAGCTAAACCAATAAGATTATAAGTTACACCAACGTTTGATACAAATGAACAATTATTATTACATACAATAGTTCCTGTTCCATTAATAATAAATTCACCATCATTATCTAACATTGTATAATCAATACCACTAAATGTAATTGTTCCTGATTTGTTATGATTAATTGTTATACCCTTTGTAATAATAGTGCTATTAGTAAATGTTGGGTTTTCTCCATCTGTAACTGTATTAAATGATAATCTATTGGCGGCGTTAACAAATGAATAATTACCATTATGGATAAAAATTGTATTATCATATTCTAATGTTGCATCTACATTATTAACATTGAAGTCATAATCATTAGTGTAATAATGAATCTCAGGATAATTAATAGATATATTTAAATCATTAACAACCCATTCTTTAACATCATTTATTACAGAGAAATAAACAAGTAATCCACTAGATATAGGTGTAGACACTGTGTTCGACTTGTTATTATCTACATAATATACATTATATGGTTGTGAGTTATTTTCAGATAGATTTTTAGGTATAAAATAAGAGAAAAATTGATTAGGCAATACAACATTACTAGAATAACTACGATGATAATATAATGTGTTACCAGTTCCTCCTATATTATATGTTAAATTTTGTGAAGCAGTATATTGTATAGTAGCATAAGTACCATATGCACCAAAACGAAATAGTGATGAATCACTTGATGTAATATCAAATTTAAATATACCTTGAACAGCCCACCCATGTCTAATAGTATAAGTGCGGCCAAATACATTAAATGTTTGAGTAGTTAATGAACCATCTGCTTGATTCACTGGATTAAGAATAGGGAAATAATATTTACCGGTGGCTACATCATAAATATAAAAATTACCCCACTGAGTAAACATATTTCTAAATAATTCAAAAGTTAAATTTCTCCAATAAGATGCAGTATTTTTATCATTTACAGTTTTATCTCCTTGTACTATATTACCATCAACAAAATTTGCCATACCTGGGAAAAATTGTGATTGAAACGCAGCTGGATTATAAGGACCTTGATAACTATGTGTTTCCATATCCTTAGTAGCACTATTACCAATAGTTAAACCACCAGCTGTAGTATTATCATTGGATGAAACCCCAACTGTTTCACTTACTAATGACAATGTTCCTGCACCAACTTTATTTACTGAACCAAAACCATATACATTTATTCTACAATTGTTTACATCAAATGGCATTGTAAGATCATTTGGTTGTAATAATAAAACTGCAGTTGTTGATGAATTTTCATTTGATAATTCTGAATCATTGTATAATGAAATTTGTTCATTTTCAACATGATAAACAGTAATACTATTAAATGTATATAATTCTAAGGTTGGACTATTAGTATCATATAATATTACACCATTAAAATTTATATTTTCAAGAGTATATATATTATCTGCTGCGAATTTAATAGGTATAATATAATATGGGTCTGTTTTGTAAGTATAAGCATCTGATGTTGTATCATTTATATTAATATCTAAATCATATGTTTTATCACCTCTAATAGCTCCAATTGTAATAAATGCGTTACCTGGAGTATTTAAAGTTTTATAATTATAAGGATATGTTAATTGTGTAGAATTCATGTAAAAATTAACAGCAGTATCACATGTTACATGACCACTTGCATTATCTCCAATAATTAATGGAGATGGAACATAATCTGAGTCATAAAAACCGCATGCATACAAACTAACCTCACATGTATTTGATGTGTCAATAACTAATCTACCAGCTATAGATGATTCATCTGGGACACTATCACCTACACCACCACTAATTTCAACAGCAGTAATTGCATAATCACCAGATGTATCATTTTTTAGAACTAAACCAGTACCACCTGATGTTCCTAATGATAAAGTACCTGTGGTATTTTTAATTAAGAAATTACAGTGTAAATTATAATCACCATTATTAGTTCCTAAATAAACACCTTGAGTTGATATATAATATAAAGTATTTAAATTAAGTTCAGAACTGCTAAAAAAAAACGAAGCAGTTCCTTCAGTTACATCGTCTAATAAATAAAATTTAACAGTATCTTCTCCAACATCAGTATAAGTTGTTGAATTATCTAAACTAGTATCCTCTATGAAATATGTGCTATCATATATAAATAAATTATTTGCACCAGTAAATTCATATGAACCAGAATTTTGTTTTCTAACAGCAAAATTACCATTATTACCAAATGATGAATAAATTGAACTGTTATTAATATTAACTTTTGAACCAGTATCTACTGTTAAATAAAGACCTTTATGCGCAGTAATAGATATAGTGCTTGTTGAATTTGATTTACCAGTTACATATAATGTTTTATTATTAAATGTACCGAAACTATATGTGCTATTACTATCTATTATAAAATTAAATCCTTCATAATGATCCACAGGTTCATTAAATGTATATGTTGTTGGTAAATTTACCTTTGAAAAACTAGATGTATTAATAGTGGCACCATCTGCATTTGTAAATAATACTCCAGAATTATTTGGAGTTAAATTATTTATACCACTATCACTAAATGTTAATGTACCTGAACCAGTTAAACTAATTAATGGAGATGCACCTGCGAAACTGCTATCTTCGAATGTTAATGTCGCACCATTTGCTATATTAATATTTGCACTAACATTATCAGTAAAATCAATATCAGTTAATGTCGCATTTTCTGCAGTTACATATATTTGATATGATTGAGGAAATCTTACTAATTGTATATCAACATCATCTGTAATATATAAGTTATAAACTAATGGTGATGCATCTGGATAAACAATATATTGTCTCATATCTACTACATTTGTATTAAGCATTTGAGAATCCATATACACATTTAATATATTTCCCGCATCTTGTGTTATATTAGCAATATTTGATGATTGATCTATACAAGCAACTGCATATTGATGCATATAAGTATTAATAGTTGTATTAGCATTAAAATTAACAATACCATAACCATTAATATTCAATGGAACTAAATTAGTTGATAAAGTAGCCAAAGTATATTTGCATGACATTTGTAAATTATTTGTGCCATCACCTAGATTAAATATAGATAAATCATTTTGAGCTGTATTATATCTACCATTAGTTTCAAATACAACACCTTTATTAAAAATAACATTGCCTAAAATTGTTATATTTTTTCCGTCACCTAACCCAGAACCATTATATGGTTTTGTTGTAAAAATAACTGGAACCTCAAATATAATACCTGTTAGATCAAATGTAAGTGTTGAAGTAGTTGTATTTGCACCTACATAAAATACAAATCCAGATGATGGGTTTGATACAGTATTACTAGTTGCTGTTAACGTATATGTAGCATTAGTAATTTCTAAATAAGTTATATTACTTAAATTAGTACTCATATATTATATATTAGATTTTTAAATTATTTATATATAATAAAAAATATTTTATATAATAATAAAAAATAATAATAATGAAACCAATTATTAAATTGGGTTAGTGGAAAAACACAAATTATTGAAAATTTTTCAACTAAAATTAATATATTATTTTAATCACAGTTATAATATTTCTTAACTATATTCATTATCCCTCCACTTGCGGCTAATGAAAGGATAAATGGGTAATTAAGAACCCACAGATGTTAGCGTACATTCAAATATTTTATATTACCACTGATATTGAAAAATAAGTAAATTATTAATAAATAAATTGATTTAAAGTTTTTCAATATTTATATTATAATAATGTCAGTCGCTATCGGAATCGATCTCGGAACAACTTACTCCTGTGTTGGAGTATATCAAAATGGTAAAGTAGAAATTATTGCTAATGAACAAGGTAATCGCACCACACCTAGTTATGTTAGTTTCAATGAAAGTGAACGTTTAATTGGCGATGCAGCTAAATCAATGGCTGCACTTAATCCGATTAATACAATTTACGATGTTAAGCGTTTAATTGGTCGTGATTTTAATGATCCTGCTCTTCAAGAAGATATGAAGAGCCTTCCATACAAAATCGTCAATAGTGGTGGTAAGCCAAAGGTTGAAGTAGAATTTAAGGGTGAAACTAAACTTTTTACCCCAGAAGAAATTTCAGCAATGATTTTAACAAAGATGAAGGAAACAGCAGAAACTTATCTTGGTAAGCCAGTTAAGGATGCAGTGGTAACTGTTCCTGCTTATTTTAATGATGCTCAGCGTCAAGCCACCAAAGATGCTGGTATGATTGCAGGTCTTAATGTTCTTCGTATCATTAATGAACCTACTGCTGCAGCTATTGCTTATGGTCTTGATAAGAATCATAAGACTGAAAAGAAAGTATTAATTTTTGATTGTGGCGGCGGAACACACGATATTTCCGTGTTAACTATCGATGATGGTGTATTTGAAGTCAAGAGCACTGGCGGTGATACTCATCTTGGTGGTAGTGATATTGATAATGCTCTAGTTCAATTCTTAGCTGAGGAATTTAAGAAGAAGAACAAGAAGGATTTAACTGAAAATAAAAAGGCGATGAGCCGTCTTAAGTCAGCTGCTGAACGTGCTAAACGTACCTTATCATCATCAACATCTGCATCAATTGAAATAGATGCTCTATTTGATGGTATTGATTTCTATCTTAACATTACTCGTGCCAAACTTGAGAGCCTTTCAGCTTCATTCTTTAAACGTGCAATGGACCCACTTGATACAGTTCTTCGTGATGCCAAGATTGGTAAAGCAGAAATTGATGATATTGTTTTAGTTGGTGGCTCAACACGTATTCCTAAAATTCAAGAGATGCTCTCAGCATATTTTAATGGCAAAGAATTATGCCGTAACATTAACCCAGATGAGGCAGTTGCTTATGGTGCTGCTGTTCAAGCTGCCATTCTTTCTGGTGTTCAAGATGAAACAACTAATAGTATGATCCTCCTGGATGTCACACCACTTTCACTTGGTGTTGAAACTGCTGGCGGTATGATGACAGTGCTTATTCCTCGCGGAACCACTGTTCCTACTAAGAAGACCCAAACTTTTAGCACAGCAAGTGATAACCAACCAGGAGTAACAATTCAAGTCTATGAAGGTGAACGTAGCCAAACACGTAATAATAATAAATTAGGTGAATTTACCATGAGTGGTCTTCCGCCGATGCCACGTGGTATGCCACAAATTGAAATCACCTATGAGCTTGATGCAAATAATATTCTTAGCGTATCGGCAGTTGAAAAGAGCTCAGGAAAGTCAGAAAAGATTACTATCAAGAATGAATCTAATCGTTTAAGCAAGGAAGATATTGACAGAATGGTTGCTGAAGCTGAGAAATATAAAGCTGAAGATGATAAGATTAAAGAAAAAGTCGAAGCTAAGAATAAATTAGAAGGATACTGCTTTTCGGTTAAGAGCTCAATGCTTGAAGAAGAAAAGATGAAGACAGCTCTTGGCGATGATTATAATACAGTTGAAGAAACTATTAAGGAAACATTAACATGGTTAGAGAGCGACCATGAGAAGGAAGAATATGAAGCTAAACAAAAAGAAGTTGAAGGCAAATTAATGCCAATTATTCAAAAGGCCTATCAAGCCAATGCACCACAAGGTGCTCCAGGTGCTCCAGGTGCTCCAGGTGCTCCAGGTGTTTCACCTGAAATGCCACCAAACATGCCTACTGGAGAGGAAGTTGATTAAATAAAATTAATAATAAATATTATTATAATAATTATATATATTATTATAATAATGTCAGATTGGGATAAAATAAAAAATGATATTGCAATGCTAGATGAGAAAACCAGATTATCACCTATAGATAAAAAACCATTGGATAATGAATTAATAATGTGTTTATTTATTAATAAGGTTAATTTGAAATATAGATTTGAGCCTTATTACGAAGTGCCTTTTATAGATTATACAACTAGAATGTTTAATACTGTTATTGATAATTATGAAAATAGAACAGATGTTGAAAATTTTTTTGATGTAGCCAAAAATGATACAATGATAAAAATATATATTAATTCAATTAAAGACACTTTAATTACAAAATTTCAAATAGAATCTAGAGATAAACCAGATGTAAAAAATTATATAGCTGATTTAATTAAAGAAAATAATAATATAAATAGAAATGAAATTTTTGACATAATTAGAAATAAATTTGATATAAATTTAATATTATGTTCTGCATTAGAATTTTTAGATATGAGAAAATACAAAATATTAAGCAAAATGTTATATAATCTAGATAATCAAGGGTATAAATATCTAGATTATGCGAAAGAAAGCATTATTAATTCAAATAAAAATAAATCATTAGACCAAATTGTATACGGTATTAATATAACAGAACATATGTCAGGAATAATTAAAGAAAACTTTAATAATCCTCAAATTAATTTTACTTTAATAATCATTTTATTACTATTATTGATTTATTTAACATTAAAATATGTTAATTAACCATTGTTAAGATTGATAATTAACATTTGTATAATTATTTTTTTTACTATTAAGTAAAACTCTTTCTTCTGCTAAATATAATAATGCTAAAACTATATCCCAAATATTATTTTTAGATTCAGTATCTAATGTATGATATATTTTTTTTATACCAATTATATCATCCATATAATCAGCGTAAGGATCATCACTACCCATTGTTCTATTCATAAAGAATGTCTCGTCTCTATCAATAATTTTAGTTCTATGTGGGATTACTCTATTTATAAATAAATCAATAGCAAATATACTATTAACTTTTGTCATTAATTTAAATTTATATAAATATGAACTACCTACTACGTCAGATGTTTGTGTGAGAAAATCAATTGATATTTCATTAAATTGTTTTATAATATCGTTCATTATTAATAATAATGATATTTTATTTTAAATCAATTTAATGTCTATTTTATGTAGACAAAAAAATTGATTATTTTAAATCTTATATATAAATACTTACATTTATGGCATCATATGACAATGATGATAATAATATTAAGAATATTTGGTGTAGGTCTTATTATGGTATGGAATTAAATAAGAAAGGCTATAAAATCACTGAGATATATCCATGCAAATTTGGAGATAAGTGTCATGGAGCACATACATCTGATGAAATTATTGAAAAATCTAAAATTAAAAAATGGAAAAAGGCTGATAAGAGTAATATTAATATTTTAGATTTTATGGAACGTATTATTGATATTTTAGAAAAAAATCGTGAGATGATACAAAATACTAAATATCGAGCAAAGGTTTCAAATATTCATAAGATGAGGATTGATGAATTATTTATGTTTTGGTCTGAAATGTTTTATTATCATCATAATATTTCTAAGAAATTACCTACAAAAAAAGCATGGACTGATAATAAAAGTAAACCACTCCCAATTGAAGGATATAATTATAAGGATGATGTTCCAAACTTATATATTGACAATGAAGATATTTGGGACCTTGAAAGGATGTTGCATATGTGTCCTAAATATCTAGCTCTTGATAAGAGTGTCCGAATGTCAGTTAAAAATATTTGTATAGGTGATATTAATTGTAAGGAAGGAGTTCATGATTTAAATGATTTAATTTGTATTGATAATTTAATTACTGGTAATTGTTCTTGTGTTTCATTAGAAAAATATGATATGGATAAATCAAATATTATTGATGATATTAATAAAATTAATACTCAATTAAATCCAACATCTGATGAAGATGGTTTTACAGTTTCTATGACTAAAAAGCGGAAGGATGAGTTAATTGAATTATTAGCTATTAAGAAAAAAGAATTAAATAATCTTAAGAGAATGGTTCATCTTACAGAGAAGGGGATTGTTCCATTAAACGTACAAATTGAAATTAAAAAGGTAACTAATCCAAAGCCATCAGAAGAAGTAATTGTTAAAAAGGCTAATAAAATTGTAAAGCCCAAATTTTAATTATGAATTTATTTATTTTATAAAATATATTATATGCTAAATAATATATTAAACTATATTCTATATAATAAAGAAATGATTTTTTTTGCAGTAATTGGTATAATGATAATTATTACAGTAATTATCATTAATAGAAATATAATATTAAGTGGATTTCAAAATAATACCACATCATCAGTTACTGATAACTCTCAATTAGATGAAAATGGACATATTAAAAATGAATTGAAACCTTCTTATTGGTATAATTATGCACCATCAGAAAATCGTTCAAAATGTTTTGCATGTGATGCAGAAAGTGATGTTCGTCATCCTAATAATTGCTATGATTGTGAAATAAAAGGCGGTCGTCCGATTGATAAAATATTAAATAGAGTTTTAACAAGATAAATAATCTTTGTTCATAACATTAACCATAGTTCCATTCAAAAATAAATACTAGTATTTATTTTTAAATTAATTTATATTTCATACCAAACATTTTTCGTAAAAATAAATAATAAGTCCTGGTTACAATACTTTATTTAATAAAATATTAATTTATGCTGTTGTAGCAGCTGGGGTTGTAGCAGCTGGGGTTGTAGCAGCTGGGGTTGTAGCAGCTGGGGTTGTAGCAGCTGGAGTTGTAGCAGCTGGGGTTGTAGCAGCTGGAGTTGTAGCAGCTGGAGTTGTAGCAGCTGGAGTTGTAGCAGCTGGAGTTGTAGCAGCTGGGGTTGTTGTGGATGAAGTTGCGGCTGCTGCAGCACGAATGGCTTGTAAAGCTAAATATTTTCTTACATTCATTACGGTAAGTGCAGCTAATAAAATAGCAATTAAAGATAAAACACCCATTAAAGGTTCAATTTTAGGTAATACAAAATTAGTACCAGACATGTATATATATATATATACATATAAAATTTTTTATATATTTAAAAAATTTATATATAATTATTCAAACTAAAAGTTATAACTTATGTATATTTTAATAAATTATTTTTAAATCTATAATAGTATTACTTGTTCTAAAAGTTATAAACTATCAATATGTGATAAAATATTGTCTATTCTAATCAAATAATTTATATAGATTATTTTATATAATGTAATTTAATATGAATAAATCTAAGATTGGATTTTATAATTTAAATTTATTAGGTGGTGGAAGTGGTGTGAAACAATGGGATGTATTTCATCACAACGGCCCAATGTTTGCACCATTATATGAACCACATAATATACCCATAATAATAAACAATAATAAATATCAATTAAGTGGTTTGGCTGAAGAATATATTACAATGTATGCTCGTTATATTGATACAGAATACGTTAAAAAACCTAAATTTAATAAAAATTTCTTACATGATTGGCGTAAAACATTACCTAATCACATCAAAGTAAGTAGTATGGATGAAGTAAATGTAAATGATATTAAAAAATATTTAGATAAAATTAAAGAACAAAAAGCTAATATGACTAAAGAAGAAAAAGATAAAATTAAGAAACAAAATGAAGAATTAGAAGAACCATATAAATATTGTATGATTAATGGTGGTAGAATGAAAGTTGGTAATTATAAAATTGAACCACCTGGGATTTTCCTTGGTCGAGGTGATCATCCAAAATTAGG
>JACCDO010063004.1_pt1 | contig 19114 bp, 19 predicted proteins | sample 7446101 | NCBI WGS metagenome assembly JACCDO01 (sample SAMN15323440, study PRJNA562643) | freshwater metagenome | isolation source: river surface water | place: USA:Blue River Watershed | collected 2017-08-16 | reverse complement strand
TTATTCTTAATGGTGTTAATACTTGTTTCGTTATTTACAAAAAAAACGATGTACATAGTAATATTTACATTAATCATATTTTTGATCATTATGATGATGCGTAGGGAAACTATCTCTTTTGAAAAATTTGCAAACGAATCAGAAAAAGATTCAAGTAAAGAGGATGATTTCAAAAAGATGCTTCAAAAAGAATTAGAAAAAGTACAAGCGGTAGCAGAAAAAAAATCAGATTCAAATGAAATTTCAACACCAAAACCACCAGACAGTTCTGGAATTTCTCATTTATTTCAAGGTGATGCTGGTAAAGCACTTGATAATTTAGATGGTTTATTAAAAAAGATGAATGGAGGTATTGAATTAAAAGAAGATGATAAAAAAGAAACGAAACCAATGAATGAAGATGCGTCAAAATATAGTGATGACAACAAACCAAGTGCATTAAAGCAAGCACAAAAAGAAACGTATGAATTGATTAATACGGTAAACGCACTAAAAGACACGATTGAAACTCTTTCTCCGGTTCTTCAAGAAGGAAAAAAATTAATGGGTATGTTTGAAAGTCTCAAAATCTAAATAGAAAAAAATAAGAATTAATATTAGTATATGAGTATCACAAACGAATTTGCATCCAAAACAATTTTTGAATTATTATGGTCAGAAATGTTTTTAGACCATAAATATAAAAGTTTTAATTATATTTCAGATGAAAATTTGGAAAGAGAAATTTCTGATTTGATTGATATTCAAAATAGAATTTTAAAAAAAAAGATTGGAATAGAAAATAGTTCGTCCCACAAAACAATTTATGGTGAATTAATTAATTATTTTGAAGATATATTAGAAATAAAATGGCAGATTTTAGGAAGGTTTCAGCATGATAAAATAACCGCTGAAACTTTTTTAGAAGAAATAGAAAATATTCAGCACCGTGAAATATCAATGGTTTTTTTTTTATTTATGAATAAAACTTCAAATAAAAATTCATACGACAAAAATTTTATTATTAATTTCACAGAAGAAATACTTATATCAAAAAAATTGAATATATTTTTTTATTTTTATTTATTGATATCAATGATTAATCAGAAAGAAAACAAAAAAATAACGAATATTTTAGAAACAACTGAGAGTGAAATTTTTGATACCATATTTAAACATTTAAAATCTGAAGAATCAATGCATTCTATAAACAGTTATAAAATAAATGAATCTACAACTTATACTACAATGATTGAACAATTAGCAACAATTAAATGTTTTTTTCAAAAATTCAAAGGTCCTGATACTTCATTTTCAACTTTTATGTATGAATTATTTAAAGATTATAAAAATCATATTGATAATTTTGAAATTCCTGTATTTAAATTGTCATATAATTATTTTAGCGTAATTAAAGGAATTAATAAAAAAAGAACAGCGACAATTGATGAAACAAAATTTTTCAATACAATCTCAAATATATATAATTTAACTATCCAAAAACTTATTGAAAACAATAAAAATATTGTATTACTTAATATTCATAAATTTGTTAGTTGGATATTTTTTTCATTTTATTCATATGAAATAGTTTCAAAACAAGAATATATAGAAAGAATATTGGTTCATAAAAATAAAAATGAACTTATGGAAACTATACCAATAATTTATTACTTGATTCTCATAAAAAATATTATGAATACAAAAAAAAATAATAATGTCAGTTTAAATATTGAGATGTTAGAAAAAAAAGAAAATACATCATTTCAAAATAACATTATAAACCTATTGAATGAATTTGTTCTCAGTTCTGTTTATTTTTTTAAAGAATTAGATGAACCAGAATTTGTTAAACAAATTTTACTTTTTTACTTCTATGAAATAAGACCAACATCTGAGATTAAAAGAAAATTTTTATCAATAATTGTAAATAAAGTACGAAAGATTAATAAAAAAACTGTTAAAGAAAAAGGTTATTTTTCTAATTCTAATAAAGATGTAGAAAAAAATAAAACAAACAAAGGTGTTCAGGAAGTTATAATAAAATATTGGATAGAAGTTATGTAGAAAGGAACCTAGGTTCCTTTCGAACCTCCTACTCCCATGGAACTTGTTATAAACCAGTTTTACCCAAAAATAGGAGGTTCGACTTTAGTCTTTTCAAATACTGAAATCAAAAGGAACCCTAGGTTCCTTTTTTTTCTTTGTAGAATATTAGGAATATAATGACTGAACAAATTTTTTCAGAGTCAAACAAAAAGGGACTTTTATGGGTTCTTTTTTTCATATTTATCTTTTTGTTATTGGTAGTCTGTTATCGTTATTATGTGCATAAAAAATGTAAGGAAGATACTCAATGTATGAAGGATAAACTTCTAGTAAAAGTGGGTCTTTTAGACAAATTACTTTCAACCAAGAAAAATACATTAGTTAAGAAAGAAGATGGTTATGATGTAGGCAGTTCTCAAGACCAAGTTGTTGAAGGATTTTTCCAAGGATTTGGTAATTTTTTCAATGGAAGTAGTGCTGCTCCTGCTTCTTTAGAAGATAAAATGCCACCTATTACAACAGTAAATCCTCCTGACGAAAGTCTTTCATCTTTTGAAAAAAAGAAAATGATTCAAGGGAAATCAACAAGTTTTCCTCCAAAACAAGAAATAAACGGTAATAGTGATGATTTTAAGGATTCTGACAACAGTGAAATTATGAAAAGTATTGGTTCTAAGCCATTATCTAAGGCTGCTCCATTACCTTCATTGTCAAATCAATCCATTGAAACACCTCAACCAGTAAATTTTAAAAGTCCTGACCTTATATCGGGACTTGAAAAAAAAGTAGAAGAGATGGATAAAACACTTGAAAAAGTTCCAGCAGACATTAAAAAAACTGCTTCAAAGACAATGGGTCTAAAGATGCTAGATGGAAAATGCCAGTTTTATAGCGATAAATGTCCTGAAAACTCATTTGAATTAGGAAACTTTTCAATTGAAGGTATGAGTTCAGGTTCTGTACTATCTTGTGGAAATGTTCAAAACACTAAGCCAGCAAAAGCAATTGCTAAGATAAAAAACCGTTCTGTCCAAGAAATTATTGTTTTGGATGAAGGACACGGATATATGCCAGATCAACCTCCAAAAGTATCAGTTGAAGGAGGGGGAGGAACAGGTTGTCAATGTGAAGCCATCATTGACGACGAAGGTTTTTTAAAAATAATTAAAGTACTTGATGGAGGAAGAAATTATACAGACACTCCAAATGTCTTAATTGAAGCACCATTTATGAATAGTTCTTGTCATTTATGTTGTAAAGATGATATTTAGACTCTATAAAGTCAAAAAAATATTCATAAAGTTCTGTTATATTTTTATATTCAATTTGTTTCTCGAATGATTCATCAAGAAACAATTTTATATATTTTTGGTCATCAATAATATATTCAGAGTCTATCCTTGAGAACAAGTCACACGGTTCACTATATAAAGTGTAGTTTGAAGAAAAATGAATACAGTCATCAAGTAGATTGTCTGAATATATACTACAGAAATTTATTGGCTTATTAAATTTGTATTCTTTGTCTAAACCTTGATTTTCGTTGGTTTCGTAGAAAACTTCTTTAGATAAACACATTATAAAATTAGGTATTTGATAAGTATTCTCCATAAGTTTAGAGAATTCAATTATAAAATCAGAATTAAAATCATTATTTACTTCATTGTCATGAATTGAATGAACAACTAAAATAAGAATAAAGATTATTAAAATATTTAAAAAATTATTCATTGCCTGTAAAAAATTATTGTTTGTAAAAAATTATTTCCTATACATTCAATATTACTATATTGCTTTATATTTATTTTTTTTCAATGATAAGAATTTTTTATTTTTCTTATCTAACAATATAGCAAAATGGTCAAAAAAACGAATTGTGCTTACTGTTTTGATAAAAATATAACCTATGTAATAGTTTTTATAATAATTTTAATATGTTTATTTGCTGCATTTCATTATTTTGTTGTTAGAACACAAACAAAAGAGACTGTTCAAGAGATAAAAAATGAATTAGACAAATCGGATAATCTTGAAAAGAGAATTGATGATATAGAAGAAAAATATCAGAACTCAAATTTTCCTGCAGCACCAAATATTATTGTAACTTCACCAACGGTAACATCTGATATTCAAAGAGATCCACAACAAATTAATTCATTAGACCGTATATATAATCCATTAAGATATCCATATAAAAGTGATTATTTTTATGATCAAAGTTGGTATCCAAATTTAGAATTACCATTTCAAGTAGTTGGATGTGGTTCTAGAAATCAACCTTGTTTAGGAGGAACTCAAGTACCTATTTACAATCCTCCAACACCAAGAGATATATCCAATACGAATATTGCACCAGTTTATATATCAACAAGAGGACCTTTAGGACAACCACAACAACTAGGAGTTTTATATAAGGTTTTTGGAGATGAAAACACAGTTTTACCTTTGTATGGAAGAAAACGTTATCCAAATGATACTAAATATGATTATTATACATTAATGGGACAATTTGGTGTTAAATTACCAATTGTAACAAAGAATAAAAATAATGAATTAGGAAGTAATGATGTAGTATTTATTAAAGGATTTTCAGATCCGTATCGGGTTACTATTTATGAATCAGATTTCCCAAGTTATATTCCATACCTCTAAGAAAGGAACCTAGGTTCCTTTCGAACCTCCTATTTTGGGGGTTAAAACTGGTTTTGAACAGGTTTTATTAGACTTGTTTTTATTGAGTTTTAGGGTGTGGTTTTGAATCGGTTTTGAGGAACTGGTTTTTGAATTTGTTTATGAAAAAAATGAAAAATAAAAGACTTTTATATTTATATTTCGATATAAATATAAATATATTTAGTAAAATGGAAAGTTGGGAATTAATTGCTGACACCGATAAGCGTATGCAAAATAAATGTAATAATTCTGGATGTAGAGTTTATTGTGATCCAACAAATAAAATTACTTGTGAAAAATGTAAAAAATTTTATTGTATGAGATGTAGGTTATTTGAATCTCACAATTGCAAAGTTTATTATGATGAAATTAAAACAAGAGATAACAAGGAAAACACAAAAAACAATATTTTCTATGAAGACTATAAAAAACTCGAATAAAAGAAAGGAACCTAGGTTCCTTTCGAACCTCCTACTCCCTGGAACTGGTTTTGAACAAGTTTACCGAAACCTGTTCAAAACCAGTTCCAAAAACCCATTCAAAACCAGTTTTATGAAAATAGGAGGTTCGAAAGGAACCCTAGGTTCCTTTCTTTGATAAATTAAAGGATATAAAAACTGTTTTATAATATATATAAAAACTGAAAAAAATATTACTTATAATTTTATAACTAAACAATAAAATATTTAAAACATTCTGTTATGGATTGGTTAAGTTTTGATCACATATTTTCATTTTGTGAAGAAAATTTTTTGATATTATTTATTTATATTATTGTGATATGTTCAAATGTCACATTCCATTTATTAATAAATTTTATCATTGAAAAACTTGATAAATTCGGAGAAACAAAAAAAAAAAGTATAAAAAATGAAGATTTATTAAATGTACTAAAAAACAAGATAATAGAATTGGAAAAAAAAAATAATGCAGAAAAAAATAATTCAGTTTCATCCAAGAAGAAGAATGAATCTGAATATAAAGATTTTGTTTGCCTTATTGAAAGAATGAGTAATTGGCTATCGTTGATTGATTCCAATGTAAAAGTATTACAGGATTCGGTAAATGAAATTCAAATGAATAATTTAAATAATAATAAACTTGATGATATTTCAGTAGTTGTAAATAACAACTTAAACGATTTTGAAAAAAAAATTTCTGAAAGTATTGACAAAATATCATTGATAAAATCAAATATCGAAACAGAATTCTCAATTATCAAATCTTTTATGAATGATAATTCGAAAGACATAAAATCATTGTCAGATATTAATTCTTTACCAGTTAATATAATTTCATTGAAAAAAGAAGAATCAAAAAAAGACAAAGAAGAATCAAAAAAAGACCTTCTTCAAAAAGAAGTGAAGATGTATATTGATTTTTTTCAATCTATTGATAAAAAAGCAGGAAATAATGATTTTACAAACAATTTTGTCAATTCATTTACAATTCCTTTTATTGTTTCTGTTGTGGGAGTGAGTAAAAAATACTTTCCTGAATGTTATTTTCTTCCAATTGCGATTCCAAATTATTACAAAAAGAATATGTACTACGAAAGAATTAATGACCCAATCAATACATATTATCAATTTGAAAATGAGTATCAATCCTTTTGTAGGCATTCCAAAATATTAGATTCTCAAAATGTTTTTCTTCAGCGTTATCTGAATGAATCGGATGACGAGTATGATACTAGACTTCTTGAAATCATTTTGAACCACTTCAAAAACATTTATGTAGTATATAAAACAGGCTTGCATTTTGGTTTTCGTTTGAAAACTCCAAGAATCACTAACCATACCTAAATATAATGTTTAGAATTACGGCAATCAAAAGATTTGCATTTATAACAAAATTCATCATAAGTCCATTTTTCGATACAATCTACATATTTTTCACACAGCATATGAAAAACCTTCTTTTTCATATTTTTATTATTGAACGATTCATAAAAACATTCATTTGATTCTAGAAGGTAAAACGGTATTTGGTTAATATAAAAATATTCGCATATACTTCTTTGTAATAAATGTTTTAATGTTTTTTTTATAAACATGTCTTTACGGTATATGATATAATCCATATACAAAGGAAAACTCATATATTCATCAATATCTTGGTTCCAATCTGAAAAATCATCGAGGTAAAAAATCCCATATTTTTCTTCTAATAAGTTATTGGTTTTTTGAGATACTCTATTTATACATTTATTACAAATAGATATCTCCATATTGATTGGAAACAGTATTTGATATTCATCTATTGGTAGAAATCTACATATATGTTCAATTAGATGTAAAGGAAAATGAATAGATATTTTTTTTTTAGTCATATACTATTTATACATTGAAAAAATATTTTATCTTAGTTATGAATAGATAATGGGATTTTTTTTTGATAACAACTGGCTTTCTCAAAAAGAGTATGTTAAAAAAACAATTAAAATGATTGATAAAAAGTGTCCAAAATGTTATATTCATCTCAGTAATAAAAAAATTTCAGTTGATTCCATTAAAAACTATTCTATCCATGAAAAGTCGTGGTTATCTACACCAATATATTATAACCCACGGGGATTATGGTTTTCTTACGGCTCGGCATGGTTAAAATTTATTGAAGAACATGATATGTATGACTCATCGTGGGCAAAAGCCAAGTATGTTTATAAAATTCTTCTGGGTGAAAAAGTACATCAAATTCATAATGTGGATGAATTAATCGAATTCCATAAAAGATTTGCTAAATATAAAAAAGATTCAGGATATATTATTGATTGGAATAATGTTAAAAAAAAATACAACGGTCTTATAATAAATCCTTATTTGGGATATAAAATATGGGGTAAAGACAGAAAAGTTCTACATTATTATTTAGAAAAAGAGAATAATGAACACATCCGTATAGCCTTAGGAAAAGATATTCAAAAATATCCCAAACTATATCTAGAATGGTATAGACATTGGGAAACGGCATCTGGTGTTATATGGAGAAAAGATGGAGTTGAAGATATTATAGACATATCCCCAAAGGAGAGGAAGGTTTCTAAAAATTGAAATATTTTATATATAGAATACATAATATTTGTTCAAAACTAAAATATAACAATACCTAATAATAAATTTAAACTAAATTTCAATAAATGTTATTAAATATACAATAATGGATTTAAATAAGAATGGTAAAACTTTTCAAATGAAAAGTTGGGTAGAGGATAGTGATTTTGAAGATGAAACACCAAAAGAAATTAATAAAATTGAAATTAAGAACTTTAATTCAATTAAAATGAATGAATCAGAAGTTAAAAATATTTTAAACAATGATCATACCCAAAAAATAGAAGATATGAAGAATCCACTTGAAACGGTTGTTTCAATAATAAAGTCCGTAAAAGGACAATCAATTAAAAAAAAACCAAATCATGAAGATATATGTAATGTTTTACGAGATGCATTTAGATATCTTAATAATAAAGATTCACTAAGTTTTTCAACACATTTACAGAACATATATAAAAATGATAGAGAATTAATAGATAAACTTTATGAAATTGATTCTGCATATAGATTGGTTAATGATTTGAAACCCAAAAATTTTAAACAACAACAAAGAACCAAAAAAATTTGATTCTTTGAAACAATTATAAAAAAATACTTAATTAGACTGATTAAATTTCATCTTTAGACTGATTATATTTCGTCTTTAGACTAATATAGTTCGCAGAACTATATTTCGATTTTAGTCTGATTTAATTCTTTGAATTAAATTTCAACCTTCTTAATTCTATATTTATTGTACTCTTCGGTTTCATTTAAGAAATTACTATCTTTTGGAAATGTGTATTCATATAGTTCTTTTGCAGTCTTTTTTTCCCATATGTCAGGATTACGAAGTTCTCCAGTTGTTCCATAAACATCAAAGTTTTGAGTAAATTCTGAATAATCATCACAATTAGCACCTAACATAGAAGAAGTATTTGAATTTAAAGGCGCTGCAACATTGAATCCATTATCTTTGTTATATAGTTGATCAAAGTAATCTTTTGCGTCTTTGGGTGGAAAATAATAACCAGGAGGAGGTAAAACACCTTCTTCTTCAACAAGTGTAATACCTTTTTTTAACTTTTCAAGATTTTGTAAATGATTATATGGTAATTCATGTTCTTTTCCAACAAAGCAATATAACCAGTTTATATAATCTTGTAAAGTCATGTTTTCGGGGTAATTTAACATAAATATTTTTAAATCAATATTGGACATATCTTTTGGGTCGGCATAATTGGTTATTCCATATGTACATTCTGTTTTTTTACCATCCTTCACATGTTCATGATTTTTAATACAAATGCGTTTTTCTTTTGGTGCATCAGTCCATTGTTTAAAATTCCATTCAGGAATTGTTTTCCCATAACCTTCTATTAAGTCTTTGTTGTTATTATTTTTCATCTGGTCTACATATTCTCTATCTAAATCATAATATTTTGAGTTTGATTTAATTTTACCATTATTAAATTCATGTACATTATATTTAACAATATTTGTTTGCATATTTTTAAAAAGTTGTTCTTTACTCATATTTGATAAATCATCTTCATCTTCTGAACCTCCTTTTCTATTAGCAAATTGTTCAACTGGCGAACCATCTGGATAAGATATAATAACGTCTTGTTTAGGAATATTTAATTTTATTTCAGTTAGTCTTTTATCAACAACATTAACTAATGTAAGTCCAAATAAATAAGCAATTGCAATTGTGATTATAAATATAAAAAATAGTTGAAACATGGATATATTTTGCATTGTTATTATATAATAAACATAGATTTTTTACATAAAAGAACGGAATCTAAGATTTTGTTTAGAATCGAAAAAATAAATGTTTCTTATATAGTAGTGATGGCAGATGTGTTAGAATTCCAAATTAAAGATGAATTTTTCAAAAACATCACCAAGGGAAATCCTTATTATATAGATATTAAAGGTTCAGTAAATATATGTTTAATTCGTTGTGGGCAAGAAATAACGGAATGTAATTCGGTTAACTTCAGTTCTATGACAAATTATGGAAAAATTTTAGTTCTTAATTCTGACCCAAAAAAAGTTGGTAAGTGTAACATTAAATTAGCATTTGATAGTGTAAATGAATCAAAAGGTGCTGATGGTTCTTCAAAATATACATTTCAAAAGGCATTTTTTACTGTTCCTTCTCTTCATAGAATAAATGGAGCATTTGCAGATATGGAAACTTTTCTTATATTCTCTTCGACACAATTGGATGGTTCAACCTTATATGTTTGTGTTTGTGCTATGAGTAATGCCACTGATTATGTTGAATCAAATGATTGGAAACTACTAAATTATAAACTAATGAATGAATTATTTGTGAAAAACACACAAGTTCCAGAAATGTTTCAAACAAATAGTATTAATGGACCACCTAACCCAGTAGATTTAATGAACTTTTTACCAGTTGAAGGATTACGAAGTTTTTATGATTATACCAATCCTTCTAATACAAAAGTGAATTTTAAAGTTTATCAAACACCTTTAGCAGTTAGCACTGAAGTTATTGAAGCATTAAAGGCAAAACTTACACCAAAAAATATATATCAAAATTTTAAAGATGCAATCTCTTTGACACAAAATCCAGCAACTGGGCTTTATTTTTATTTTAGTCAAGATTTAAGTGGTAAATATAAAAGCCTTGCACAAAATGTTTCACCTGCAAAACCAGCAATAAAAAATGTTATTATGGATGAACAAGAATTAGAACTAGAACAAGAACTAGACCAAGAACAAGTAAATGAAGAGTCAAAAAATGTACCGTCCAAACTTCAAACAAAAAAAACTTCTAATACTGATATCAGTTCTAAAACAGAACAAGAGGAAAAAATAGTTTTTACAGATTCTGACAAAAAAGTTTCAGAGGACAAAGAATCATTTGAATCAAAAGGTGATTTAACATCAAGAATAGCAAATATACTTTTTATTGTTATTTATGTTGTAAATTTAGTTATAGTATTGTTTATTTATTATTATATGTTCTATTTTTGCAATTCAGAAGGAGGTAAATTACAGGGAAGTTCAGATACTGAATCTAGAATGGAAATGAAAGACATATTAGATTATATAATGGTAAATAAAAGTGTTCAAACATTTTTGCGTTCGAAATCAATATTTTTCATTATATATATATTACTCTTTTTAATTACAATTATTTTTATAATTGCATATTTTGGAATAATACGAAATGATAATGTTAAATTCAGTAAAGTTGCAACTCTTGGAACATTTGGATTTGTTTTTATAACTGCATTAACAGTTATGTGTTATAAATATATTTACTTTTATTCGATGGGTCGTCTATCATGTTCAAATGATTCAACTATTAAAAATGTTGATACCTATGGTTTAATTCCTATAATGGAAATGGCAAGTTTAAATATTAAGTCTTTTGCAAAATTTTTGTTTGGACAAGAACCAAATTTTGATTCGAGAAATTCACAAATATCGACTAACAATTCAGGTTTAACTCCGAACGTAACAACTGGTGTAAATCAAAATGTGAATGTAATGTCAGGAGGTTCAAATTCTAAAATGCCTCCTATTATGAATAATATTGAAAAACTTTTACAACCTGCATGTACTCAAGAAGAAGAAGAAAAAATAAATTTATTGAACAATATTAATAATATTGGTCTCGGAAATGGATTTATGATTACAATGTATGTTATTATGGGATTGTTATTAAGTTTATTTATAACATATACTGTTAAAATTAGTAAAATAGAATCAATAAATAGTCCATCAAAATTTGTTATTTGTTCTTTTTTCGCATTAGTAATATTTGGTTGTATTTCATTTTTTATTGTTTTTATTGTTAAAATATTAAATATCAAGGGAGATATTAAAAAATCAGCAGGAATACTTACTACATGTACTGGAGCAACTGCATTGGCTCAAACAGGAACTACACAACTAACTGAATATGAACAAATGAAGCAATCTCTTGAAACACTTAAAAAAGAAATAAATAAAAAAGATATCAATCTAAAACAAAAAACTTTGCAACTACAATCATTATCAGAACAGAAAGAAAATGAAGAATTAGCAACTGGAGTAATGAAACAGGAAGAGAAAGAATTAAAGAAAAGAATTTTGGAATTACAAGCAACAATAGATAATCTAAGTAGTCTTGATTCTATGTCTAAAAAAGGTGCATTATCAGAACAAAATAAGCAAAATATAAAAAGCACAATAGAAAATCTTAAATCAACTTTGACAAATGTTCAAACCAAATATAATAATCTAGATAAAAGAATAAAACAACTTACTGCTCTTTCTCAGATAAAACAACCAAAATAGACTACTTCTTAAATATATATTCAAAAAATTGATTTTTTATTTACTTATTTATTGATAACTAACAATAAATAAATATTTTCATAATGTCTAGCAGTTTAGATTTACTAAATGATGAAGAATTATTGTATCGGAAAGCGAATTTAATAAGGCTTTTAGAAAAAACAAATGAAGAGATTACGGCACGTGGATTGGATATAAATAATTTACTAATAACAGAAAAAGAGAATAAAGGGTTTTTAATTAATTCTGAAACAGTAAGTGAAAACATTGTAGAAAAGAAAAAATTCACTATTCGTATCAAAAAAACAGAATCAGAAAATGAAGAACCAATTTCATCTACGCGTGTCAAATTTCGAGTTAAAAAAAATTAGTCCAAAATATATGATGGATGTTGTTATTGTAGGAAATGTTGAAGAAAATTCTTTAATACCACCATTTTTAGTACAAAAGGATAATCTCCCAGTACTATTTCACATTATAAAATATTGGATAAAATATGCATCCGGAAAAATTTATGTGTTAATTCCAAAAATCTATATACCGATATGTAATGGTTATTTACCTTATTTTACCGATCTTATAACAGAGAATGAAAGTAGCGATTCAGATGAAGAATGCTCTGAAGAGGATAATCATTCTTCATCTGAACCTCAAAAAAAGATATTATTTGAAGATATAAAGTCTTGGATAATTCCTAAAATTGATTGTTCAATGCCATTGATTTATGAAGATGGTAATTCCATCCCATTTACAATGTTTTTTTCTAAGTATTTAGTTGCCAATCAGCAAAAAGAAACTCCATCTAAAAAAGTTTTTTTCACAACTTCCCAATATTTGTTTCAAGAAAACATTGATTTATTTAAAACTTATAAAAGAACTTATAAGGATATAGAAAAAAAAATAATTTTGTTTTCAAAAGATATTGCATCAAGTAATAATAGAGGATTGAGTATTGATAATATTTATAATTTATTGTATACTGAACAATTAGAAAACTTAAATAAAAAATCATATTCCAATGAAAATTTCTTTTTTTACACATTTCGCCATCCATTACATACGATTACATATCCATATATAAATCATATTCATTGGAAAGTACCAATAAATAATATTGATATAGATTGTATTTTTAGAGATACTCGATTTTTTAGAAAAGGAAAGACACCAAAAGGTTTAAGCCTAATTCAAAAAGAGGTTAAATTCATGAATAATTGGAAAAAACTTGATATTCCAGAACAAATTCAGAACCTATTTCTCCCAGTTTTACAAATATATGAGACTGCTTATGTATATTCATCATCTGATAAATATGTTCCATTCCTTCATTATCTAAATGTATTATGCGAATTGGATTTAGAATCAAAGAATAAAATTTTTGAAAAAATTATGCAACAATTAAATCAAATTCATCGTTTGCAAAAGAAAACAGTTGAAACAAATCATTGGATTCACGATTTAAAAATCATTATTCAAGATAAAATACAATTATTAGAAAAAATAGTTATTCAAAAATCATTTAATCAAGTTTTTAGTAATTTGTCTGTATATTCATCAAATAATAATTTTATCGATTTAAAAAACAATTTAACAAAAATTAACGGTGTCCATTTACAGTCATTAGAAGAAATTACAGAGAAATGCAAAAATATTTTGACTACATACTATACCCTATTATCAAATTTTCGTTATGTACTTATTCATGGGAATTTAACTTTTTCAAACATTCTTATTAATCCAAAAGACCCAAATGATTTTGTTTTTACAAATCCAACAAGTTTTTTTGGAAAAAATGATTTATTTGGATTAAAGGAATATGATGAATCAAAAATACTTTTATCTTTATCTGGATACGATTCTCTTTTTCATAATCATTTTAAAATAAGTATTGACGAATCATCAAAAATGAATATTTTATTAGAAATCACAAAACCAGAGTTTGATAAAAAAATAACATCTCAGTATTTTAATGCAGTTCATTATGCATATGTTGTTTTACATTGGCTACATACTCCATTGAATGTAGAAAATGATATCGAAAAAAGTATATTTGCTTATTATTATGGTCTTTATTTAGGGTCTGTTCTTTAAAGATTTGGTTCCACTTTAAGCATTGGATTAAAATATTTGTTAAACAAAACAGAAGTAATCTTTGCATTTTTCATGAATCATTTTTGCTGTATTTGGATGTGTTAAATAAATTTTATACATTATTGCTAAATAAGAGTTTTGAATATTGCATAGACAATAGAAGAAAATATATACACAAAAGAAATCTCTTTGAAAAGAGATTCCATCTATGTTTTTTAATTTTATCTGATTATCATAATAAATTAAAATATGATAAAGAGAATAAGCATTAACCATTAAATTATATAGTTGGTAACAGACAAGGAGTTTATCCCAATCGGACATTTTTTGGACAATTAGAAAATCGGATCGAACATTTTGAAATGGGTAGTTCATCTAAAATCAATTCTATTTTTTTTCTTAAATACATTTAAGGTCAAATGAAGAAAACAAACTTTTTTTTATACGCATTCTATTTTTTATTTATAATTATTTTATTAACTTGGGTCTATATGACTCTTAAAAAAGAGAGTATCGAATCATTTGATAACCAGGAAAAGATAGCAAGCCGAAAAAAACCAATTATTTGGATGTATTGGGAAACTCTCCCTGGAAAGTCTAAACCTGGATATATTGATTTATGTAAGGAATCCGTTTTCCACAATTGTAAAGATTGTTTTGATATAATTGTTTGTAATGAAAAATCTATTCTTGAATATTTACCAGAAGTGAAAGAGATGGACTTTTCAAATCTAAACCTTCCTCAAAAAGTTGATTATTACAGGTATGCTTTGTTGGAAAAATATGGAGGTGTTTGGTTAGATGCCGATATAATAGTTATGCGCTGTATATGTCCATATTATAAAAAATTAGAAAATTATGATTATGTTGGATTTGGATGTGGATTTTCTAAATCAGAATGTAAAAAAAAAATGAATGGATATGGAAAACCTCTAAATTGGTTTATGATTTCCAATCCTAAAACAAAATATATCAAATGTATTCGTGACAAAGCAAAAGAGAAATTAGAAAAAGGTAATGAGATTAATTATCATGGTATTGGAAAAGATTTATTACAAGAGTGTCACGACGATTTGAGGAGAAATGATGATTGGGTTTATTATCACGTTCCGTCAAAGTGTCAAGAGTATGATACAAAAGGAAATAAGTTGAACAATATTATGAACTCTTTTGAATGGGAAGATTGCAAGGATGAAAGAATATTCTTCCCACTTTATAATACAGCACCTGGATATCCAGATTGGTTTAAAGCCCTAAGTTCAAATGAACTGAAATCAGATAAATCACTTTCTATAGCACCAATTGTTGAAGAGGCATTCAAACCAAAAACTTGTGAAAGCATAGAAAGTTTATAAAATAATATAAAGTTTATAATAGTTTATTCCAATCCTATTTTTGCAATAAATAATCACAATAATAGTTTAGCATTGTTTCAATTATATCAACTGCTATTGGTGGATTTTGATACGGATATTTAGATTTAATAGAATCTACCATTAAGGAAACTCCTTTATTTTCGTTGGAAATATATTTAACCATTTCAGCACATATTTCTTGATCAATATACATATCAAGTTCTGGTAATGGGTCGATAATAAATTCTATATTTTCTTGATTTTCTAACCAAAGAAAATAAAATTTTGTCATTTTTTCAATATCATAATTGACTATTTGCCTTATTTTTTCTGATGCTTCGATGGATTGGTTTTTAAGGATTAAACATAGATTTTCTATTTCAAAGTCTAAGTCATCATTCATTTTTGTATGATATAATTATATTTTTATTTATCTAATTATATTCTTATTTTCAAATTCTTTTTTTTTCAGTTTTTTAAGGTTTTTTAAGGTTTTTTTTTTAGTTTTTTTCATGTTTTTTAGGTTTTCTTTTTGAATATAAAACAGAAATATATAAATCAATATACTAATGACTGATATTAAAACTGAATTTAAGACTACAACTGAATCTAAAACTTTTATTCCAACCCTCTCATGGGGACAAAATCCTGATTACCTTTTCATTACAATTGAATGGGTATCTCAAAAACCTATTATTGATTTAACTCCAACTGAATTTCATTTTTATGGAGAGAAGGAAGAAAAAAAATATGTAATGAAATTTGACTTATTCAACGAAATTGATGTTGAAGAATCAAAAATAAAGATTACTGAAAGATGTGTTCGAATTATGTTAAAGAAAAAAGATTATGAAAAATGGATTCGAATTACAAAGGATAAAAACCTTTACAAACAAAATATTAGAGTTAATTGGAATGATTATGATTCAGAAGAAGAAGATGCTGAAACCAAATCGATTCCAATGGATTTTCAAAGTATGATGAATAATCCTAATTTTGATTTTCAGAAAATGATTTCCTCAATGAATCAAAATATAAAAGTAGATGGAGATGAAATGAGTCAAACATTTGGTGAAGATGAACAAGAAGATGATCAACATCATGACCATACACACGATCATGACCATAATCATTCTTGTTGTGGTGAAGAACATTCACATCAGTAAAAAAAATAATATCAAACAATATTTATAATAAATTCTAAAAATCTTGTAAAAATTATTTTCCATTATATTAGTAGTAATATAATGAAACTTCCTTTTCAAATGAATGGTGGTAAAAAAAATATTTATAGTGAAAAAGACATTATTGAGTTATCAAAACAATCTACACGTTCTTTAGTGAATTATATTCAAAATATGTTATCAAAGAACAAGGAAAATGATCCTCAAAAAGTTCAATACATTAAAGCAAGTACTTCTAAAACATATTATACGAAGTTAAACAAACAAAAACATTCTAAAAAATAAATGATTTTAATTTTGTATTTTTGTTATATAGTATTATATATTAATATTATATAAAAAATGATTATCTTATCATTGGGTAGTGATATAGTAGGTTATTCTTGTGCAATAGCAGATTCATTGAAAGAATTTATTTATGGTCTAAAACGTGAAAAAAATTATTTTGATTATTTCCAACTAAGGTTTTATGTAATAACTGAGATTCTAAATGGTGAAAAACTTGATTTTATGAAATCTATAAAATATCGTTATAAACCTAATAATTATAATCTTGTTGAGTTTCCTCAATTTGAATTTCTTTTTTCATTTCATGATATACAAAAAGTAGGAGACGAAGATAAAAAAAGATGTACTCTAATGTATCAAGAAAGATTTAATCGATTTTATAATTCAATCATAAACGAAGATAAAATTATTTTTATTCGTTTTGCTAAATTACCTTCTAATATAAATGATAAAGAAGTTGATAAGTTTCTTAAAAAAGTTTGTTCAATTAATAAAAAAAATGCAATTATTCATTTCGTTTTAATAACAATGAGTGATTTATTTTATGAAATATCTTATTATAAAAATCCTCCAAAGAATTGTGTTATTACAATTATAAATATTAATAAACAAATAGCAATCGAAAATATGAATAGCCAAACTTATTCTGATATTATTTGGTCTTACCAAGATGTTATTAAACATATTTATAATAATTTATTAGATGACGAGGAAAAGAAAAAAATTATACCTTCATGGAAAATGAATAAAGAACAAATGTTTTTATGGAATGAACAAAAAGAAGAAAAAAAAAATATATAATTATTTTAATGGATATCAAAAAAAATAAATCAACAATTTTTTTGATTGTTCTAATTTTATTAATAATTATATTAGTATATTTTTTATTAAGTAAGAATACTGTTGAACATTATTGTTATGTTCCTGATATTAATAGACAAGGAGGAATAAATGATAAACGCGTTTTTCTGGATTTCAAACCACAATCCAATATAGGAGATCCTTCATGCAGACAGTATTGGAAGAATAACCCTATCGAATATAACAATATGACTATAGAAGATGACCCAATTTATATATATGAAGACGAAGTTCATTTAGCACCTGAACAAAGATTTGGAAACAATGTTTATAAAACCGGACTTTTTAATCAATATGATTTCGCAAATGTTCTTGGAGATAGAAATATTACTGATGCTACATTACCTAAAAGAGAAGAGTTATTGATTGACCCTTTAACAAAAGAACCTGTTGAATACGATTATCAATTAAAGTTTCGTCTGAATCTACTAAATAAAAAGACGTGGGTGAATCGTTGGAAACATTACAATCCAGATATAAAAAATAATTTTCCATATCAAGAAATAGTCTCACCGATTAAGGATGTAAATATTTTAAATGAAACTATAAAACAGGAGATGGATAGAAAACAGGAACAAGTTTTAACCCAAACTCAAAAATTAAATTTTGGACTTCTTCCATATACTGTTTTTAAGTATAAAATTCAAAAAGTAGAATATTTTGACTCTGATCAATCAAAACCATTGTTTTATATAATTATAACAGTTTTTAGGGAATCTGAATATTATATCAATACTTTTGCATATAAAGGATATATAGATCGTTTAGATAATAAAATAAATCAAAATAATACTCAAACAGGAAAACCAGTTATTTTTGATGTAAAGTACATTGGAGGAGTTCCAATGAGTGAGTATTTATTATCTCCTGGATATTCAAAAGATGAGATTAAACAAGAGATTATTAATAAAAATTTTAGTAATAGTCCTCAATTAGAAAAAAATGCAGATGTAATAGTTCAACAAGTAAAGAACCAACAAGAAGCATTTAAAATTCACAATCAATACGGTTGTTTTAATTTGAATATAGATATTAGTCAAGAAGGAGATACTTTTTTAAATTATTATTCAAAGCAAGAGTGTGAATCAAATATGGATTTTTATGGTCGTGAAAAAACAGTTGGTGTATGGGATAAACCTTGTAAAAAAGATGAAGAATGTCCATTTTATAGTGTGAATACAAATTATCCAAACACATTTGGCAAATGTATGCCTGATGGAAAATGTCAATTACCATCAAATATGCAAAATATTGGATATCATTATTATAATGC
>JACCDO011121816.1_pt1 | contig 19120 bp, 22 predicted proteins | sample 7446101 | NCBI WGS metagenome assembly JACCDO01 (sample SAMN15323440, study PRJNA562643) | freshwater metagenome | isolation source: river surface water | place: USA:Blue River Watershed | collected 2017-08-16 | reverse complement strand
TTTATTAATTGTTCTAAGTTAGCATAAGATTGATTCATTTTATTGTTTTAAAAGAAAATAAAAACTTTTTATATCATTTTAATATGATATAAAAATAAATGTTTACTCATTATTTTAATTAACATAAGTATTAACATAATTATTAACAATATTAAAAGTAAGTAAACCGACATCAACCGCTTTAAATTCTGAATCTGAATTATTAATAATTTGATTTTCTATTGGATAATTATATGCTGATCTCCAAAAATGTCCATAATTACCTGTATATTTTTCATCTATCATTGCAGCTTCTCCAAAAGTTATTAAATTATCAGTTCTAAATTTTCTAAATCTCTCGGAATTTATTATATCTAATATATCGTAATTCTCATTATTTATAAGGGAATCAATAAATTCAACATACTTATCGAACATACTAGCTACCATTTTATATACTCTTATTTATATAAAATGTTTAACAAACAAAAAATCAATTTTATTTTATTTTAATATCTTCTTCCATTTCTATTAGCTTGAAAACGGAATCCTTCAACTGGGTATTTTAAATATCCCATACCACTGTCATCATTTGTCATCATTGGGACACTTCCTCCTCCATTCATCATAGGTCCACTTATTCCCATATCCATTGGTGGTAAAGCGGGTGTTGGCATAGGAGATGGTTGTTCAGATGGGGGAATTGGCATAACATCAGGTGTAATAGGTCTGAAAACAGTTCCTCCACAAGGTCTTTCCATATATTTAGTATATGGATTAGCCGCATCTTTGCCATAAGCAGCTTCAATGTCGAAATAACCAGCATAATCTGGTTTTTGATCGTGCATTAAAGCATTATAAGATTGTTTTGGTGTAAAATCGGGCACAACATAATATCCAGATACGGTAGAAGGAGGAACTGGAGGACTAGCCATAGAACCTTTTAAAATACCTCTACCAATGTCGTTATAATTTGATAATCTTGCATAGGGTTGACTCATTTTTATTGTTAAAAAAGAAAAAAGTTTTAATTTTTAATTAAAATTAAAACAAAATATATTTATTTACATCTTCTACATCCTGAATTTGCAAATCCTTCTCTAAAATTAACATTTCTGTAAGGTTGACGGAAACCTTCAATCATAGGTCCACTTGATCCTCCATTCATCATACCGCCTCCATTCATCATACCGCCTCCATTCATCATAGGGCCACTTGCTCCTCCAACATTTATATTTATTATATCTTCTGGAACTGGAACTGGCATAGGAATTGGCATAGGAACTGGTTGAGAAACTGGGGGAGCTCCTTGACATAATCTTTGAACAAAACGTGTTGAATAATCGTCAGCAGCTAATCCGTAAGCTCCTTGTAAATTAAAATATCCAGAGCATGTTGGAATTCCGTGTGTTAGAGAATTATAACCAAATGTAGAAAATTCAGGTACAATTTCAACAGCACCAGAAGATAAGGTTGGTGCATTTACCATACCACGATAGTTAGTATTATAATTGCTTAAATTAGTATAACTCATTTTTTATTACAATAAAACATTTTTTATTTTTAATAATTTGATTACTATTAAAAATTATATTCATTAATTTCTTAATCTACATTCTAATACTTTTTCTATCTTATTAATTATAATATGATTTGGAATAGCTTTACCATTTTCGTAATCTTGAATTATCTTTAATTGTAAATTCAACTTAAAAGCTAATTCTTTTTGAGATAATTTCTTCTCACATCTAAACTTTGAAATTAATTTTGACATATTTAAACTTACTTTTTCATGTTTAAAAGTATCTTCCTCTTTTTCAATTTTTCTTATCTTATCATTATTAGCTTTAGATACATCATTACTATTTCCTACATTTTTTTTCAATTGAGATACTACTGTACCTTTCCGTAATCCATTATTAATATATTGTGTTTTAGATTCATTCTTATTTTTTTGATTTCTCTTATCCCAAGAAACTGTAACCCAATCCTGACAATCCATTTTATTTATTATTAATTATTAATTATTTTTATTTAATAATCATTTTTATAATATTTACATTTTAATACCTAAATAGTAGTCATTGTTGCAAGTTCTTTTTTAAACTCTGTATTATCACTATCTATTGTATTTAAGGATTCTGCTTTATCAACCAAAAGTTCAAATTTATCTACATTAGTTATTCCTGTTTCTTCTGTCCACCATTCATTCATTATATCACATGCTTTGTCTTTAATTCCTCCTTCTACTAAAAAATTAGTTAATTTCTTAGCTTCTATATCTTTTCTTAGTTCTCCGCTTTCATCTTTATATTTAAATATTTGTCTACTTGGATCAGTACAAACATATTTTAAATTACCTTCCTCATCTTTAAGAATATGATCAACTGCAAACTTTGCAATTCCTTTTTGTCCTGAAAAAATATAATCTAATTTATAACTATCATTTATCTTATTTTTTAAGTGTTCTTTACTAGTAAAATCTAAAGGGGATATAATATTTAATATTTTGTTATTTGTAGTATTGTTTGTTATAGTATGTTTATCAATAGCTCTTAAACTTAATATTTCAATAGTTTTTTGAAGTTCTTTTATTTGTTGTTCGTATTTAAACAACTGTTCTGTATATTTTTCTTCTTGATTATTAAGTTGCTCTTTAAATTTTTCTTCTTGATTATTAAGTTGCTCTTTAAATTTTTCGGTATTTTTATTTATTTTATTATTAAAGTCGTATAAATCTACGATACATAATTTTAAATGTTCTTTTAAAGATTTAGTAGTTATAAAATTTTTAAGACATGATTGACATTGGTTTATTGACTTTTGTGTAGCTATTTCATTTTGTATTTTTAAACAGTATTTTGCTGTCTTAATATGTAAATTCAATGATGAGTTTGTTTTAAACTCCTTATTGCAATAATCACAAATCATTTATTATTTATACTATTTTAACCTTTAAATGAAATAATTTAATTTTGAATGAAAAGATTTTGATCTTTTTTTTTAATTTAAACCATGATATCGTTTAGAATAAAAAATGATCATCTAGGATTTTAAAAAATTTTAAAAGATTTTAAAATATTTTAAAAATTTTCGTAAAAATTATCATTTTTTATAATTTTAGAGTACTATTCAGTTTGATTTATATAAAATAGATATTTTAAATACATAATACCCTTCAAACAATTTTTTATTTAAGTAAAAGTGTATATGGTTTAAAAAATACATTAATGTAAAATATTTTTAATTTTTTTTTCCACACACAAAAAATGTGTGTGGAACACAATTAATTAAAAAATATATCCTTAAAAAACTTTCTTTTCCAAAAAAATCTACAACTTTTTTATAATTATATAAAAATTATTTTTAGTATAAACTATACAATTTATAAATAATTCACTGAAATTTGAATTTTTTAAACAAAAATTAACATATAAATTGAGGGGTAATATGGAAATGTATAAGGATATTAACTTACACGAATATTTATATAACGATGTAATGACAGAATTGAATAAAAAGTTTTGGAATGACTTTGATTTTCATAGAGATAAAATGTCTAGTGTATTTTCAAAAATTAAAAATATAAAATGGCTTGAAGTCAACAGTGATGTTTATGATAAATTAATTAACACTATTAAAAAAACACATAAACACCCTCTTCTTGAGTGTTCAAGATATAGTCATCGAACATACACAAAATGTTACCCTAATCGTGATGAATGCTATGAATGTTTTAAATATTGGTGTACAGATTGCAATAAGGGTTCAAACAGTATGTATTCTTCTTGTAACGGTAAAAGATGTATAAGATTTTTTGAAGGTATTCCTATTTTTAGTCCTATGTTATTTGAAATAAAAGATAAGGATACACCAAAACGTATTTACATTTTTAAAAATGATACCGATTTCTTTCTTGATAATTATAAGAAAGTTACTCTAAAAAATAGGGAAATGTATGGATTTTAATCTATAATATTTTGTAATTAGTATTATTGTATATTATTTTGTAACCTTAAAAAGGTTATAAAATATATTTATCATTCTTTTTTATCCCCATTCATCTATTATTTTATATATTTAATTTTTATATTAAAACGCTTTTCAGTATCTTTTATAGATCCTAGTAAACTTGGTTTATTCCATAATATCCATTTTGACCAAAAACCTGCTGTTTTTAATCCAGATTTAGTCCAGTTTTCTCTTTTTCTATGTCTATTTTCATACCTAAACATTCTTTCTTTATCTTTATGAAGTGTATAATCAGAATATCCTTTTGCACCAAAATGAACAGATTTATTACCTATTATAGCTACAAATTTTTTATCAGGATTGGTTGACTTTTGTAATATAATATCATTATTGTTTACTTTTGAATCATACTTTTGTATTAATTTTAATTCTTTTGAAATACTATCAATAATAGTTTTTAAACGTCTATGTCTTTCCAATGATTTATTTTTCATTTATTATAAATGCTAAATAAAAATTAAAACATTATTAGGTTTTATTTTTTGGTGATGATATTAATTTTATTTTGGGTTTTTGCTAAATTCGATTCTACTTTTCTTATATGAACTCCTCGTTTATTATCTTTATGTTTTTTAATATTTTTACGTTCTATTCTTTGTTCTTTTCCCATTTAATTTATTAATAAATTAAATATAATTATTATTTTTCAATTTATTTTTTTAATCATCGAAAAATTCAGGATATTCTCGATTAAAATTTTTAATTTTTCCACCATGTTCAATGAACACTTCTTTTCGTGTTTTAAAATGCTTCTCTATTATTGGATTTTTATCAACTATATCAAAAATAATAGGAACGGTATCTTGTGCTCTAAATACTCTACCTAAATATTGAATAAAATATTCTTCAACATCAGCTGCTAATAACAAAGTATCTAATCTAGGATGATCGAATCCTACTCCTACTTTTGAAACTGTACCTATTAATATACGAGATGATGCTTCAAATTCTTGTTGTTTACCTATTAAACTAGTTACATCTTCTCCTTCTTCAATTAATTTTCTAACCAAATAATTCCCCTGTTCTATACGTTTAGTTAAAATTAAAAATACACGATCTTTAAAATGTTTAACTATATCAATTATTAATCTATTGCGTTTCTCATCTTCTGATTGTGACTTTAAAACTGTATTCCAATTCATTTTACCATTTTCTGTTAATTCTATTGTTGGTACAAAACCACTATTAACTCTATAAACTATATGTTCTCTATATAATTTACGAATAATCTTATCTGGACCTAAATATAAATCTAAAAGAATATTTAAACCATCAGGTCTATAAGGAGTTGCAGATAATCCAATCAAATATCGTGGATATATATATTTTAAGCTTTTAGATAAGGTCTCTGCCATTAATAAATGTACTTCATCTAAAATACATGTCCCTATATCATTAAAATATTCTTTTCCCATTTTCTCTACATTCATTGCATTCATTATATAAAAATCACAATCTTGTAATTTATCTTTGGGTTTTACTATTTGAACCCTCGCTTTGGGACAAAATTTTAATATACTACTTTCCCATTGTTTCATTAAAACAACTTTATTTACTATAACTAATGTCCTAAAACCTATATGACACGATAATGCTATAGATAAACATGTTTTTCCTAACCCTGTACCTAAACTTATCAACACACTACCTTTTTTTGATAATATTTTTAAAGATTCTTTTTTTACTTCTATTTGCATTTCACGTAATTTACCTTCAAAATCAACTTTAATCTCATTAAACTCTTTTCTATCACGACGTTTTAACTTTAACTCCTGACACGCATAACTAAAAGGTAAATATACGTTATTTTCATCATCTAAATCATATGGATATATATAACGACACGGTGCACCCACCATATATTTATTCGGTTCCAATTTTATACGTAAATTATCATCAATTTTTTGTCGTGTATTCCAATCTAATAAATCCATTTTTACTTTAACCGACATTTATTACATTTAATTTCATTTTTTAAATATAAAAACAATTTTATTTTACATATTTATTAAACAATTATTTAACTATCTATTTTTAATAAAATATTGATTTAAAAACAAGCATTATTATATATAGATGGTAACAGCAATTTACTTCATTATTTAAGAAAAAACAAATTCCATCTAGTTTGTGTACATCCAGCAACTTCAACTTAAAAAAACCTTATTAAAAATTTTTCAAAAAAATGTACACAGTTACTTTTTTGAATAATACTCACAACTCATATTTTATTCAAAAAATTATATTATTTTTAAGTTTAAAAATAATATATAAATTAAATTCCTCAATTTTTGAATTCATATTATACACATTTGGACAATTAAAATGTCGCAAAAGAATTATATAATGTTTGTATATATATATTATATAATGCTTAGTTTAGTTATAATGGATAAATTAAATTCTATTTCTCAATGGAAAGACTTCTGGAATTCATACTATAAAAAGACAAATGATTATTCAGTAGGTCCAGCAATAACATTGACTACTGATGAAAAAATTAACTCAAAAAATATTCAAAAATCAATTGATTTGTTTTTATTAAATGCGACATTTTAAATGTCCAAAAGGAGTATTATAATATAAATTATAATATATATTTATATTATAATAATTCACAAATGTTCTATATTTTAAGATAAAGCCATTCTCACTTGTTTGTATCTGTCAGAATCTAACTCTGTTCTAAGAATTCCGACCGATGAAAACTCTGAAGTAGTCAATATAGATTTTAGAATAGATGGTGAAAATCCAGATACTAGGCATGTTCCATTATCATCGACAGAAACAGGGTAGTCTGTAATTTTACCATTCACATTCCAGAAAACTATCTCAGGTCGTGTGAAATTGGAATTACTATATTTTTCTTCAATTGCTTCAAAGTTTGTGGTACCTTTAATATTACAGTTATCATTAAACTGCATATCAGAAATAATCCAGATCTTCTTTGGCATATCTGCATCAGTAAGACCAGCAGCTTTTCCACGTTCCAGAATTAGCTCAAATACCTTTTGAATGTCAGTAGAGTATCCAACTTCTAACCGATTAATTTGATTATATCTGCTAGCAATAGTTCCATCTTCTAACTTCAAAAATTGCGGATTATCTGCAAATGATATTACGTGATTATGAAACTCTCCTGTCACTACCGAAGACACCATCAAGCCAAGGGCAATTGCATTGTCAATTGGTAGATAGTTTGGTGATTCCATTGATCCAGACATATCAACTACCACAACTGAACGCTCTAGAACTCCCGACTTGCGTAACTCATCTTCTAAAACCTTCCATTGTGCTTCAGACACATCATCATGTTGACCATGTCTCTCCCTAATCTCTTTGACTATTTCATAAGGAAATAACTGCTTTGCCTTTACGGTCGTCTTACCTTCTTTGAGACCATCCTTCCATTCGTTGAAAATATCAGGAATATGTTTCTCAAATGCCTTTTTCAATCTCTTAATTGCACATGATGGTACCTTGCTAAGATCAATATCATCCCATTTTCCTGAACACATTAATCTTTCAACTACATTCAGATAAGATCTTAGAGGAGTAGTATATTCTGTTCTGTATTGCCTGGGAGTAATTTTCATATGATTACAAATCATATCTACCAGTTTATACTTTCTATCATCTGAATCACCTTCTGACGGACACCATTTTGCACATAGTGAAATAGGCTTACCTTCCCACATTAGTTGTTTATCCTTCTTAAGCTGTGATGATAGAAATTCCAAAATATTCTCTCGTTCAGAAGATGGCTCTTTTAAAAGAAATAATAAATCATCCCATCTTCCGTATTCAGGAATTAAATGAAGTACCCTTCTAAAATACAATGGTCTATTTTTCATTAAAAAATCAAATAACTTACGACCATTATCTCTTTCACCTTTTCCTCCTCTACAATCCCTAATATTAAAGGCAAGAACTATAGCATCAACTAAGTTCTCATCTAAGGCCTTATTCATATTTTGCTTAAGATTTTCATAATCTATTCCACGGATAGAATGAAAGAATAAAGCAAGTCTTCCATTATATTCTTCACTCTTATCAGGAGTAGCCAAACTTTTAGCGTTGTTCCAAGTTGTAGTATATATAGTTTTCATTGCTGCTGCGAACATATCTTTAATTATTATGTTTTTGTTTTTAAATCAATTTTAATCTTATTTATATTATCTGTTACAAATACTTATTTTAATAAATAATGTGCGTAGGAAAAAATAATATGATAGCAACAATTAGCTGGATACAATAGAATAATTCTACATATTTAAAATACAAGGTAATATTAAATATAATTAAAAATAATTTAGATTTCCTTTAAATATTGATTTAAATAAAATTATGTTTATAACCAAAATACTTACTTCGTTATTATTATTGTTTGTTAAGCAAGTATCACCTTGCAAAGTATTAAGTTTAAGCGGTGGGGGATCTTATGGAGCTTTTGAAATGGGTATAGTTTCTAAACTTATTGACTCTGATAATGGAAAATGGGATTTGATAACTGGAGTTTCAGCTGGTTCTATTAATGCTGGATTTTTATCAACCATAGATAAATATAATGAAACAAAATATACAAATATTATTAAAGATCTTTGGTTAAATACAACTAACTCACAAGTTTATTCGAATGTTTTTTTCCTTAACGGAATCAGTCTATATCAAACTAAACCATTACAACATACTCTTGATAAATTATTTTTAAATAGAATACCTATAAGACCTATAATTGTCAGTGCAACATCTCTTAAAAATAGCAATTCTACACACTTTTATATAAATGATTTTAAAAAATTTGGATTCACTAATATAATTATGGCATCTACTGCTATACCAATTCTATTTCCACCTTTTGAATTCAATAATGATATATACGTCGATGGAGGTATAACATCAAATATATTAATGTACGAAGGTATAAAATACTGTATTAATAATTTCCCAGATGAACACATTTACATAGATGTTATCATATGTGGAAAACAAATTGAATATGATAACATTAACAAACTTAATTTTAGTATACTAATTGATAAACTTTTTAACATAATTAAACAACAAATTGAATATTTTCAAATAGAAGATGATATATCATTTCCAACAAATAAAATAACTATTATTATATATCAACAAAAGTTTTCTAGATCTATTTCTTTAACAGATTTTACACAAAGTAAATTACTTTGGGATGATGGATATACTTTTCAAAATGTTGATATTAAAAAATTTAACTAACACTTTAGTATTATATTGTATTTAATATAGCATCTACGTTAAAAACTATTAATTCCTTATCTCTATTATATAAACAATATTGTTTTAATTGACGCATACAGACAGTATATACATACTTATTTTTAATTAATTCAATAGTTTTTTTATATTCATTTTTATAAGGATTATAAAATTCGTCTATATTCAACAATATTTCTAATGGAAGATGATACATTTTTATAATTAACTTATTAATAAATTATATTATCATTTTTAAATTTATATTTTTATATTTTTATATTTTTATTATATAAACATGATACACTCATTTGGATTATTAATAATAATTATATTATTGTGCGTTCCACTTTTTTCACCTTTAGTGACATTAAAAATGGATGCTAATGGAATGCCTATTAATTTAGATATTGGTTTATTTAATGCATGTACAAAAATTACACTTCCTGGAACTACTCAATCAATGTCGCAATGTAACAGTATTCCTCCAGAAATATCTCAAGTAATATCTAATTTTTCTACACTAAAAAATCTTTACATTGTTGGATTTAGTTTTATAGTAGCATCAGGAATTATGTCAATTATTCCACAAACATTAACATATTCTCCAATATTATTGACATTAGGAGCAATTCTATGTTTAACTTCTTCTATAATGTTAATGACAGGAGTTAAAAATATACCAATTTCAGGAATGGGAGCAGGAGATATATCATTTACTAAATCATTTAGTGCTGCTGCATATATTCAATTAATTTTAAGTATAGTAGCATTGGGACTTGGTGGGAAATTATTTTATGATAATATGATTATGAAAAAAATATAAACAAATATAAATCTTATTTTAATATCAAATATTCATATTAAAATAAATAGTACATTATTGTAACCCAGTTATAGTTGTAAACCAAAAATTATCAGTTCCAATATCTTCATCGCGATTAAGAATGTAAATCTTTCTATCTACAAACGATATACCAAGCATATCTTGTGAATCTGAACTCCATATAGATTCTTCAGGTTTTGTTATTTTATAAAACTTACGTCTTTCAAATACATAATTTCTATAATATCTATTATATCCAAACGAATAAGCACTTATTCCAGATGTATTTCTCACATTATCTAATAAATATAATATACCTTCAGGTGAAAATACTCCACATTGTGCTTTTACAGGATAAATTATATTAGGTGTTGTTAACAATCTACTTAAATAAAGACCATTTTCGGTTCTTACATCAAATATATCAAATTGAACTAACATTCCTTGATATGTATAATATGGCACAAATAAAAAATTACTTATTGGATCCACACATATCCAATTTACATTAAAATAGGTAGAGTCTTCTCTAAATTCTCTAATATTTATTATAGCAGAATCTATTCGACCACTAGGCATGTAAAAAGATAATAAACGTGATGTATTACCATTTGAAATTGGCACTAAAAAATATTTATCAATACCATTATATGTAAATTGACTACCCTGTCCAAACTTCCAATTTCGACCTGATAATCTACTATAAAGGTTACTTATATCATATCTACATATTACAGATGGATTCCATAAAGTAAAATTTCTATTATCAATCTGTAATAATACAGTCCTATTATTAGTTGTAGTTAACAATGATTTGATATTATTACCTGATTGAGTGCGTGTTTGAAAAGAACTTAATCCCCATATAGATTCTGACCATGAAGTTTCAAAATATCTTGAAGATGTTCCTACCGAACTAGAAGTATAAATATTATCATTCCAAACTGGTCTAGGTAAATCTAAACGAGTTGTATAAACAGAAGATGTTGACATTTTATTATAAATATATTTTAAATTTTTAGTTTAAAAATATCCCAAGAACCATAATTCTACGGTTCATGAATTAATTCAAAATCTTTAAAATATATTGATGTATCTACTGGTGTCGCATATTTTTCACTTCCACCTCCAAAAAATGTATCAAATGTTATACCTTCTATATTACATTTATTTTCTACCCATTTCATTTTATCATATTTATAATTATTTCCATTTATAGTTACAGATAAAATTCCATCTTTATTTGATTTACTTCCAGTAAAACTATTCATTTTTATATAAATCTCTACATCATTCCATTTATTTTTTTTCATCTTCAAAAATCCTCTCCATAATGAATCTCCATACACATTATTACTTACAAAACCTGGAATCTTTGAATATTCTATATCTTGATCATCACTATTATAAACATATGCTTCACACTCAATCTCTCCATCTATCATTTCTTTATCTTTTATTTTTTGTAATTCAGCTTTACTTGGTAACACTACTTTCGGTTTTTTATTATTTAATTTTTCCATATCCGCTTTTATATATTCATTTACAAAAGTTCTCCACATTATACGACATGACGCATTATCATTTGAATGTCTACCACCTGAAGCTCCAGGTGGGCCCATAAATAATCCTGGTAATTTTCCTCCTAATTGTGGATCAAAACTACTATCAAAATAAAGTTTATACTTTAACTTTAAATTTATATCAGATGGAGTAATCGTAGATGGTGATGCATAAAATCCTATACCACCTTCTGGTTCCGAACTCGGTTTAAAACTACCTCTTGGATAATTTACTTTTAACACATTATTTTTCCCTATATTATCAAAATCTATTAAATCATATAGTCCTGATACTTTATAACCATGACCTAACTTTATCACATTCCAAGAATTATTACCTACTTCTAATTTCTTAAGATCTTCCATATTCATATTTACACTAACTATTCTATCTACAGGAAAAATAATTGGATCTCTCACTACTACATTAGGTTTACTATCAGGTTTATTAGATTTTTCTTTGTCTTTTTTAGATTTACGCTCTTCTTTATCATCTTTTCTTTTTCGTTTTTCTTCTTCTTTTAGTCTTTTCTTCTCCTCATGGGCCTTATCCTTATCTTCACGTTTTTGTTTTCGTTCTTCATCAGTTTTTCCCATTTATTATTAATCAATAATAATATTTTTAAAAATATTCATTTAATATTAAACTCTCGGTAGAGTTTAATATTATTATTTTATATCATATTTTCCATCTCTATCATCCAAAATGGTTTCTCACGATTTTTCCAACTATGTAAATCTACTTTTTCAAAAAAATAATAATTACGATAGGCCTCTAATGAATCATTCTCATCTTTATAAATATCTGGCATCGCCTGTCTTGGTTCACTAAATCCTTTATCTTCTATATCTGGTAAATTTAACATAAGATCATCTATATATTTCTCACTTTTATGAATCTTTCCATATCTATATGTATATTCAATACATAACTCTTTACCCAACTCACATAACCATTTATAATTAGACATCGATTCTCTCGTCCAAATAGCACTTGGATGATTCTTATGTGTCATCTTATACGGTGGAATATACCCTAATAAATTAGGATGTAAATGATGCGCTGTGCACAACAATTGAGCTGTCTCCAATATCATCTTAACAACATGTTTATTAACATGCATTTGAGCACAAGTCTTAGGATCTAAATGCAAAAAAAAGATATTCATTTCATCAATATTAGTTTCATATCATTTTTATATAGTAAATCACACTTTTAAAAATCAATTTTAATACCTTTTTTACAATAAAAAAAATGATACCAAATATAATTCATTTCATATGGATTGATAAAAATACTTTACACACTAACAAAATACCCGATAAATATGATAAATGCATACAAACTTGGAAACAAAACGCTCCCGATTTAACCATTAAAATATGGTTTTATAACGAAATATTACAATTCATTAAAAACAACTTTGATAACAACATTTTACAACTGTTTCTTAATATGAACAAAATTATTTCTAAATGTGACTTCGCCAGATTTCTTATAATATATAAACACGGAGGTATTTATTGTGATCTTGATTTCTATTGCAGAAAAAATTTATACTCTCTAATTAAACACAAAAACCACTTTCTTGTTCCTGAACCTCCTGAACATCAAAAAGATTATAAAGAAAAATTGATATTTAATGGAATATTCGCTTTCACTCCTAACCACCCTTTCGTCAAAGGTTATATTGACTACATGTATAAAAACTATAAACATACTAAAAACCAAAATGATGTACTTAAAACTACTGGACCCGCTGCTCTTGGTACCTATTATACAACAAATTCTCATAATATAATACTTGATAATTATTGCTTAGTTTCTCCTTATACAAAATTTCAAACAAAATGCAAAGAATGCTTTGATCCAAACTCTTCATATATATATACTAAATGGAATGAGGGTACTAAATGGGGATTTGATTTTATTTATGATTATAAATATTATATTATTGGTATTATATTATTATTATTTAGTGTTTACTTATTTATCAGAAATAGAACATGATCTCTCTCTTAAAATCACTCTATATATATACCATCCTACTAATAAAAATTTAACCAAATCTTTCTCATCTAAACTCGCATTTGGTGTATTATCTATTTCTTTATTTAATTTATATCCCATATAAAATTGACCTATATTTTCAAGACTTTTATCATCTATACTATTATTATCTATATCATCCGCAAGATCTCGTAAAAAATCAGATATTTTCTTATTTTCAATACTCATAAACTTATTATTTTTTTATTTTTTATTCTTTAAAATTTGTTAAAAAATAAAAAAATAAATATTCTTATAGTAAATAAAAAATGTCAACAACAAATCCTGTCGCTGGAAATCAATATTTTACTCGTATTCAAAATGCCGCAAAAAAATTTACTGATTTAGACGCCACCAATGTTCAAGCTGTTGATGGTAGAGTCGTCGCATTATCTGCTGACACTTTATTAGGTCTTGGTTTTAGATCTCATACTGTTGTGGGTGTTACTCCCTCTGGGTTTTCCTCACTTGCAGCTACTGCCGAAGTTACTTTACAAGATGCTAATGGTGATAATATCACTTTACCAGCTGGTGCTCTAATTACTGATGTGGCTGTAAAAGTTACAACTGCTGTAACTGGTGGAACCACTTTCAATATTGGAACTGGTGCTTTAAATGGAAATTTAACCACTACTGCAGTAGCTTTATTACCTACAGCAAGTCTTGCTACTCTTAATAATGTTGTTGCTTGGAATGCTGCTCAAAGTGCAACAGGAGAAGTTGTACCTGCTGTTAGTACAGCAGCTAGTTTTAATTATTTAAATGTAGGAGCAACTACAGCTGTAACTGCTGGTGCATTACGTGTTGCTGTTAAATATTGGGTACCATTTGCTTAAATTTTAGAACATAATTAAAATAATATAATATTTTATATTATACTATTTTCAAAAGTATTATTTGAACTATTTATAATTTCATAGTCTTCATTAATATTTGGATTTGATTGTAATTCTTTAATGTGAAAAGATGATTTAGTATGTCTTTTCCAACATTGTTTACTAAATACACTTTTACAAACTAAACATCTAATTTTCTGAGAGGCGTTTTCTTTTCTTTTTACTTTATTTTGTTCACGATATTCTTTAGCTTTTAATGCTTTTTCTTCTAATTGTTCTGGAGTCATTTTTTCAATACGGTTTTTTCTTCTTTGATTAATTTTTTCTTTATTTTCTGGTTTACTACGATATTCGGCATGATATTGAGAAATTTGTTCTTTATGTGTTTCGTTATAACGTTTATTCTTAGCTTTTTTCTTTTCAGGATCCCTTTTTTTCTCTCTTTCTTTAAATTTTTCAGGATTTTCAAGTCTATCTTCTCTAACTTTTTCATTAATTTCATCTCTATTTTCTTCTACATAAAGTTCTGTTCTAAGTCTTGCTTCTTCTTTTAAATCTCTATTTTTGATTGTAATATGAGGTGAAACATGATTAAAAGAATTTACGTAAAAATCAATCACTTCTTTAAATTTCTCAATCATATCTGTTTCATTAAATTCTGTTGACTCAAATACTTCTCTTGTTCCTTCAACTATATATTTAGACATATTTAAAATAACACATCCTTCTACTTGGTTTAAAATGATTGAAGATCTACATGATTTATAATATTCTAATTTAATATCTTCTTCATGAATCAAAATACCTTTTAATCTATAAGATCTGTATCTTTTAGTAATATCAGCTGTTTTACCGATGATATAAATTGTTCTACCGTTGATATGAGCAACCAATAAATAAACTACAAATTTTTCTTCGGTTATAATTCTAGGTTCATATCTTTTATGTAATTGTTTATTTAGTTTTTCAATCTCATCTATAGACTTCTTATGTTCATCTTCAAGAAGTATTTTTTCATTTTCAATTCTTATTTTTTCTTCTTCAATTCTTATCTTTTCTTCTTCTTTATAAGTTAATTGTAATCTTAACTCATTTGTTTCTTCATCAATAGTTTCTTGTAATAGTTCTTCTAATTTAACATAATAATCATGAACTTCATCTGATTTCTTTGTATCCGCCTTTAAACAAAACTTTTTAAAGGTATTAATATTAAGCATAATATGTTCTTTATTTTGCCCACCATGTTGAGTTTCAACACTCGCTCCACCGATCGGTGGAGCGAGTTTTTCAACCTTGTAATCGATTTCTTTAGTAAAAAATTTTTCTAATAATCTCTTCGCAGGATCTTTTCTTGAAAATCCCAACCATTTCCATACATTATCAAAATCAATCACAAAATCATTCTTCTTATCGTAGTTTAAAAAGCAGTAAAAGCTAGCCACAAATAGATGCTGTTGATTATCAGTAAAATTTTCCTTTATTTTCATTAAAAATTTGTTTTCATAGTCCTTTGTAAGGCGAGTAATAAAATTTTTTTCTATAAGGTGAATAATGTTTAAATTTTCCATTTTAGTTTTTATTATTGATTTCAAGTCTTTAAATCTCATTTCTTAAATTTGCACGATTTTTGACACTAAAAATATATGTTATTTCGACTCTGGTATCATGTAAAGAGTACAAATAACTTTGGTATACTTCAATTTATCAGATATTATTAGTATATAAATTTTAAACTATAAATAAGTTTAAAATTTTTCATAATTTAGAAAATTTAGAATCCAGAGCTCATTCTATAGTTATTAGCCCAGTATCCTTCTTGAAGAGCCTGTTGTTGACGCTTAACTTGTTCTTCTTGAGCCATAGCTTGAGCATAAGGATAGTAACCACAAGCGGGGTAAACACTAGCACTTAATTGTTTACCGAAGTTACCAGTTATATTATTAACATTGTTAGGATCAGATGTATTATCGGTATAAGAGAATTGAGCTCTATTTGCACCGACTTCCACCCATGGCATTGTATTGCCATAAATTGAACCGTCAATACCGTTTGCGGATAGATTAATGTATTCCATATATTGGGGTCTCTGGTTGTTCTCCACGACCACACGGTCTTCTGCGCTGTTACAACCAGCACGTTTGGTATAGTAAGAATCTGGGCTGACTCTTCTTCCAGCGGAATCCATTCCGTTCCAAATGGGGCATACCATGTTCTCAGGATTTAAAAATCTATCAGACTCAACCTTGTTGGCATATGCGGTATCTACTTTACATGTACGAATTGCTGCTTCTAGAGAAATAGTTGACATATTATTTATTCTAATCCAAGACAAAAAATAAAATTTTAAAAAATATTACAATCTAAATATAATTTAAATAAAAAATACAAAACTATTTAAAAATCAAACACAAATAATTTTTTTATTTTATATATAGGTTTTTACTTCAAAAATTTGTTTTATCCCAATTAAGGATATTGTGAATTTAAATAAGGATTTTTATGACACATAATAATTTTTATATATAATAATAATTAAATATTAACAGCATAACTTGATCTTGTAAGTATATTATTTTTCCAAAGCGTAAGCATAGCAAAATTATTAATAAGATCATTTCTTCTTATCCATGCACATGGCATAGATTTTGTATTTAATGCTTGACTAAAAGTACATTTCTTGTTTGCACTTTTATTACATGAACATGTTACAGGACCTAAACTAGCTATAGCATTTGGTATTCCTAAATAAGTATACCAAAAACAATTAATATAATCAAAGTAATTAAGAGTATTAGTATTTATAACTTGAGAGTTAATCATTTCTTTAAAAAATATAGGAAGTTCAAGTCTAATATTTTGTTGTGATATTGTTAAAGAATTCCTATCTTGTAATTTTTGATTATTTATTATAGTATTAAATTTTTGTTTTGAAAAATCTCCCTTAACATAATTATTCATTTTAATACTTCTTTGTAAATTTCTAGGTGGTTTGCCTTGAAAATTATTATTTTGCCAATCTGGGTGTCCTCCAAGTATCCAAGCTGCTCCGTTTGTTGTACCTATATATAATTCAGTATGACATTGATCAGTATATTGGCTTAAATATCCTATCCTTTCACCAAAAAATATTTCTCTTCCTATATTTAGACCATTTTTAATATAAAATTCAGCATATACTCCTATACTACCATCTATATGTTTTATTACCAAAGATGGAAGATAAAACTTATTATTACCATTTTTACAATAATAATTTTCACCTTCTAATGTACATGTATAGTTAGCAGGACATGTTTCTTCAAATTTATTTGGATTAAGTGTGCATTGATCGGGGAAATAGTTATTTACTCTAGCTATAATTGTTCCATAATAAGGGGCGTATACAGGTGTTTGTGTATTATCTGAACACCCTCCGCTACATGTTTGTCTATTAAATGTGTCAATATAATCAGAATTATTACAAGTGTTACAATTTGGTCCATAAAGATCAACAGCTGGATGTGTTCTTCTAATCTTTATACCATCAATTTTTCTAGTTGATCTACAACCTCCAAATCCACTTTGAATTGTTCCTCTATTTGTAGAATGATTTATAACAGGTTTAATAAAACCTTCAATACCTTGTATTTCCATAAAATTTCTTGTATTAAATAGACCTCTAATATTTCCTTGTCGTTCTGTTAAAATTTGTTTAAATTGTGGATTATAATAATTATTTATATTAACTCTTTGTTGCATTGTATTATATCCATCGATATAATTTGTAATTAACCAAAAAAATCCACTTGGTTTTAGTTTTCTTGTTGGATTTTGTCCTGTAAATCCAAATGGTTCTAAATCGTAAAATTGATCTAATATATGTTCTCTCTGTTTTTTTAAGAAATTCATACATCCATTTGTATTACCAATAAAACTTTGGTATTGATTTATATACCAATCAGGACCTGTTCCATTAAATATTAAAGATTTAGACAAATTAAAACGTCTATTAAAATCTTGTTTTCTAAGACAAACTTTTTGATCATTAATATACCAAGGTCTAATAGTTTTCCATGTTACTGAATTTATATTTTTAATAAAATCAAAACCATTTTTTCTATATTCAAATGGTGATAGTCTATCTAACATTGTCAGACAAATTTTATTTATAAAAGGATATGTCCATTCTTTTCTTACAATTATATCAGCCGATAAATCAATATCAGGTTGTAATATATCTATTCTTTCTCCATTTTCATTTATACAATATGGATTAGACATAAATAATTGCTGTTGAGATCTATTAGATGAGTTTAATTGAGTCATACTTCCGTTCCAATTTGGTTTTAAATTATCTTCACTTTTCCCGTCACCAATAAATCCAAATATTAAATCTCTAAATATACTAGGAGTAATAATAGGTAAAGCAACACCTATAACAGCATTATTTAAAATATTTTCTAAATTTTGCGAATCACTATATAAAAATTCATCATAATCAATATATGAAAATATAGAGTCCCTTTCTACTCTTTTATTATATAATAAATTATATATTGAAAGTAATAATAAAAATTCAGCAGAAACTGTTCCATCTGGTACAAAATCTAACAAAACT
>JACCDO011478795.1_pt1 | contig 19123 bp, 20 predicted proteins | sample 7446101 | NCBI WGS metagenome assembly JACCDO01 (sample SAMN15323440, study PRJNA562643) | freshwater metagenome | isolation source: river surface water | place: USA:Blue River Watershed | collected 2017-08-16 | reverse complement strand
AGATCAGACGGTAGCGGGTCGTTACAAACAACGGCTCAAGGTATGATCCACCCCTTTTGGAAACAGAAGGGATATTCATGGAGATGAATCTACACGCGCCCCAATCTGTGGAAGCGGCCACAGAGTTACGGGAAATTGCTGCAGTCCCACTGCAGATTGTAAGCCCACGTGAATCCGTGCCAATTGTGTCAGTGGTACAGGATACACTGGTGGGCACCAACCGCTTTACACGTCCTGACGTGTTATTCAACCGCCGTGAGGCGATGAACCTACTTGTGCACGCCAAGCGTTGGAATGGTGTGCTCCCACCACCGGTTGTGACTGAACCACAACCTATGTGGAACGGCCAGCAACTCTTATCCGCATTACTTCCTCCTGTTAACCTACAGATGCCCAACGGTAGTTGGTCTGACGAAGATAAAAAAGAAACAAGCCAAAATTTCGTTGTTATTTCCGATGGTATTATTCAGCGCGGCATTTTGGATAAGGCCGTGTTTAGCAAACAGTTGCTCCAAATCATATACAATGATTATGGCCCAGAAGTGACTGTGGATTTCTTGGACAGTTTGCAGGCAATGATTGCAAATTTCCTAATGAATTCCGGTTTCTCCGTGGGCATTAGCGATTTGATTGCCGACGACTCTACAAATAGCGAAATTGAAAAAGAGTTGAACGTTCTTACCAAAAAGGTAGAAGAACAGATTCTTCAATTGCATATGGGTCTGTTTGAAAACAACAGTGGTCGTAGCAATCAGGAGGAATTTGAGGGTAAACTGATGGGCACACTGAACCAGGCATACAGTGTAGCAGGTAAGATTGGTTTGAAATCACTGGTTGGCACAAACCGAATGACCAACATGGTAAAAGCCGGTTCCAAGGGTTCAGATGTGAACGTTTCACAGATGATTGCGACTCTGGGTCAGCAGGCGATTGAAGGTAAGCGTGTGCCCAACGGTTTCCAGCATCGCACACTACCCCACTTCAAGCGATTTGATGATTCTGCACGTGCACGCGGCTTTATCAAATCCAGTTACATCAGGGGACTACAGCCAGATGAATTCTTCTTTCACGCTATGTCTGGTCGTGAAGGTTTGATTGATACGGCTGTGAAAACCGCCGACACAGGCTATATGCAGCGTCAGATTCGTGTAGCACTTGAAGACTTAATTGCCCAACACGACGGGTCCGTATGTGATGCGACGGGAAATCTTCTTCAGATTGCGTATGGCGAGGATGGTATGAATGCCACAAAGTTGGAAAACCAGCCGTTTGACTTAGGGCTTTGGAATGATGCGAAAATTCTTGAAGAGTTTGTGGCCGAAGGTGCGCCTGGTGCACAAAAGTACATTGAAGACGTGATGGCGGACCGCAAAATGCTTGTGGAATATGTGTTCCAGGGCAAACCTCAGAAGAATGTAAAGTATCCTGTATATCTGGACCGCATTATCCTCTCGCTACGTGGACCCTTTCATATGCAATATGACCAGGGCACTGTTACGGCAACGGAAGTCCTTGAAATGCATAAAATGATTCTAAATCGCACGCACGCCCATAACCGTCTATGGGCTGGTCTTGTGCGTTTTAATCTGCGCCCTAAGCGTCTGCAGCAACTTGGATACACATCTGAAGCGTTGCAGGCCCTTGGTGAACAGATTGTACTCAAACATATGCAGGCTTGGGTTGAACCTGGTCAGCCCGTCGGTGTGATTGCGGCGCAATCTATTGGTGAGCCTGCTACGCAGATGACGCTCAACACGTTTCACTTGGCCGGTGTAGCCGCCAAGTCCAATATGACGCGTGGTGTTCCCCGTCTCAAGGAATTGCTGAAGGCCACACACAACCCCAAAGCAATTGAATTGACTATTGCACTTCGTCCAGACCTGCGTGACAAAAAGGACGAGGCGCGTCGTGTTGCCCAGGATTTGGAATTTACGCTTCTTCAGGACCTTGTGACTGTTTCACGCATTTACTATGACCCTGACGATGGCACAACTCTTATCAAGGATGATGTGGATTGGTTGACGTACATGACTGCCTTCTCCAATTTAAGTGCACCGGTAAGTGGCGCAGCCGCTGCCGACCCAATGAGTGGTGCAGAGGCATCCGATGAACCCAAACCATCCCACTCACCTTGGATTCTGCGTCTTGAACTTGATAGAGAAAAGATGTTTACAAAGAACATTGCAATGGACGACATTGCCTATATTCTAAAATCCCGTCTTGGCGATGCAACAATGCATTACACAGATTACAATGCAAACCGTCTTGTCTTCCGTATTCGTCTTGACGATGAATCAAATACACACATTGACCAGTTGAACACACTGAAAATCTTACAAAACAAAATCCTTTCCACGACGGCTGTGCGCGGCATTCCTGGTCTGCGCGCCGTGAACTATCAGAAAGTGTCTGATATTCACGAATACAAGAAAGACGAGGTCAATGGAGGGGGGTATGCAAAAGTGGACCAGTATATGCTGATTAGCGATGGTAGTAACTTCTTGGATGTATTGGCTCATCCGGATGTAGATGCCACGCGACTCTATAGCAGCAACGTCCACGATATGCTTGACAATCTGGGCATTGAAGCATGCCGTGCCGCGCTATTCAAAGAAATCACCACGTTGTTTGCAGAGTCTGGAAGCAGCGTGAACTACAGACACGTCAGTATCTTAATTGATAAGATGTGCCACAAGGGCCGTACAATGAGTGTTGACCGTTATGGTATACAGAAAAACGATATTGGTCCCTTGGCCAAGATGAGTTTTGAACAGACGGAGGATATTGCACTTCGTGCTGCAATGTTTGGTGAACAGGACCCGTGCTTGGGCATCAGTGCCAAAGTTATGTTGGGTGCACCAATCAAAGCCGGCACTTGTTTCAGTGAGATTCTGTTTGACGAGGAGGTGGCGGTGAACTTGGCGGCGTCTGCGCCGGTGAACCAGCGTCTGGAACATCCCAAACCATTGATTGCCTACACCGATGATGAACTTGATGCTCGGTTGTATGGCGATGAAAGTGCTGAAGGCGCCTGTAACTTGAATGAACTTCGTATGAATGTTGCATTGCCAAATGTCCCCCTTGGCACTGTGGAAGAAGGTGATGAAGATGATATTGAAATCACGCGCGTCTAAACACACGCGCTCGTCATTTGTATTTTTTAATTGCACATTGTGTGTGCAAATAAAAACTATTTGAATTGTAAGAATGCCCGCTGGCGATGAAAAGTACGCATACACAATACATAATGGCGACCGGCTTTATTTACGAAATGTTGCATTCATAACCAATCCGGCTCGCACAAAGTTGCTGGTGGTTCACAATAAAGGTGCACCAGTGGACCGTGAATGGGAACCGCCAAAAGGACTTGGTGAATGGACAGACATTCGAACAGGTGGAATGCGTGCAGCAATGGAACGTGAGGTCACCGAAGAAGCCAAGGTCTTCCCATCCGAATTGCGAAATGTACGGATGCTGCCCTATGCATACACAGGAATCTGTGATGTCCAACATAAGCCCTATATGTATCAGTTTTGGTCTGCAACAATCACAGAAGCCACAATGAAAAAAGCAAAGCAACGTCAACACCAACTCCATAGCAATCGTGATTGGTTAGCAATGACGCCCCCTGAAATTCAAGAAACGGACGCTGTAGATTGGTATGATGCGTCGCAGATGAAGATTACAAAAGGTCCGGCGGAAAAAATGATTCGTGCATATTTAAGGTTGCTGAACAAGCACATTGATAATGTTTAATGCAATTGAAGTAACAGGATCTGGTGGGCCACCCACCGAACCATTAGACCCATACAAGAGTTCAGTTACACACGTGCGTAACCAGCTTGTGTGCACACCCGAAAGTCGTGCATTGCAGCAATCCAAGAATGAAATCAATCTGTTTTACCAGGAGGGAAAATGGGATGATTATAAAAAGATTACAAATCCATACGAATACATCTTCCTTTCTTGGAATCGTCGCTCATCGCGCTCCGTGACAACCCGTCAACCACTTTCACGCAGTTACTTTAAAATGATTGAAATGTGGAATAGTTTGAAATTAACAGAGCAGTTGCGCGCACTTGTGGAACGAGACGGCGGATTTTATTCGGCCCATAGTGCCGAAGGGCCTGGTGGATTTATTGAGGCTTGTTCAGTTATGACCGAACGAAATCGTTGGTCATACAAAAATGCCTCCGCAATCACACTTCGTTCAGAGGCCAAAAACGTACCAGGCTGGCGAAAAGCCGTGCGATTTCTGACTATGAATCCACAAGTCATCATTCACGATGGCGCGGATGGCACCGGTAACATCTTGGACATTGAGAATCAACGCGCATTTGTGGCAGACGCCCTTGTAAACTCGCGAAAGGGTGTGCATTTATATACGGCCGATGGCGGATTTGATTTCAGCAATGACTACAATGCCCAGGAAGATTCCATATTTCCACTCTTAATTGCCGAAACGATATTGGGCCTCCGAACACTTTCCAAGGGGGGTTGTTTCATCGTAAAATGCTTTGATACAACGGAACGGCCAACACTTGATTTGCTATGGCTAATAACGCGATGCTTTTGTACGTGGTCTATCATTAAGCCTCGCACAAGTCGTGCTGGTAACGCCGAACGATACATAGTTGGAAAAGGATTTCTAGATACGGATGTGGGTGATGTGTTGGAAATATTGGAATCGTATCAACGTGCCGGCGAATTCCATAAACCGATTCTTGCTACCGAATCTTGGCGAAGCATATCTGCACAAATCACAATGATTCAAGAGCAGATTGAACACGTTGAAATTCAAATCATTCGCGACACACTTGCACTCATACGAAATACCGAAACACATCGTATTGCAAAACTTGTTCGCGACAATGTTCAGCGTTCCATACAATGGTGCAAAGAACACAGCGAAGATGTTGCGCCGTGCTGGTCGTATGATTTTGAAAAGAATGTGGCCAAAGAAACAATGGACTTAATGCAAATCCTGAACCCGCCTACAAATGTTATTGCTCATACATATACTACTTGGAATCGCAGCACAATAAGTAGTCATCTGACATTTGAAGGGTTTCGCAAAAGCACAGCGCCGGTTTCTGTTATCAATAACCCGTTTATGCGTGTCAAAAATACACCCAAGTTTATGAATTAGTGGGTGCAATTATATTATAAACAATAATCAATGATGTGCATTATTTATTATTGTTTAAGTTTGCTTGCAAGATTTAGGCCTTATTTTTTAACGGGACGACTTTCGGTTGATTTGCCCGCAGCGGCCAACTGAGGTTTTACAATGCGGTCTACAAGCACAGTGCCAACTGCAACGGATGCATTATGCTGGCTTTGTGCTCCACGCTCTACTTTTTCAAATTGCTCAAGCATCACGTTAAGAATGTCCCGACTATAATTACGGCGCAGCACCATTTCAAACAGTTTCGGAAACTCCTTTTGCCATTCAGGGAATTGTGCGGCAACTTGTGCTTCATTTTGTGTCTGCAGTGCAGTTTCCACTTCGGCAATCATACGACGGGCGCGCACAGATCGCTTTTCATCGGGATTAATGACGGGTGCTGGTGGTTCCATTGCTTTGCGTTGGTTGCCTTCTTTTCCTACAATCAAATACCGCGTTTAGATTGGCACTGGATGACAGCAGGCGCGGGTTTATTTCCGCTGTCCAAAACAAAGATGGTCAGTCGTCGTCAACGTCGTCAGCGCGGTGCAGGTCTCAGCGATGTATTACCAGTCACAACGTGGGGTCAATGGGCACAGTATCCGGGCGCTCTTGCCTGGTCTGCAAACACACAGGCTCCTCCACCACTTGCCAATGGTGGTTTATATACAGCACCACAATCCACTGGTGCTTGGGCATCATCGCCCTTTCCTGCAACACAATATGCACAGGCAGTTGAATCTGCCCGCGTTTCAGGGAACCCCGATGTCTTTTACCACCAACGCCCTGCCGATAACAGCGGCGCAAGTTTCAGCCCATATGTAGCACAGCCTCTTTCTGCACAGCACTATAGTGCACAAGCACGTGTTGGTGGTGCACGTCGCCGCAAGGCGACACGCCGTGCCTTGGCAGCGCGCCGCAGCAGATCACGGTCGCAGCGTAAATAAACACATACATTAATAAGGATGTCAACACAAACATTTGTATTTGATTCACGAATGCCTGTAGGTGAAAATGTGTCAGAAAATGATCCAACACACCCTAAAAATGTTGCACGCTCAACAAAAATGTTAGAAAATCAGTCCCATGAAGATACTCGTTACGACATATCTCCACCTCCACGCTTATCTCCACCTCCAAGTGTGCGTGAAGGATTCGCAATGCGCCCAGATGAATCTCGTGCTTTTGCAATTCAAACAGCATCGGCTGCATTAATTGCACTATTGTCTATTTGTTTTTTACTACGTGCACAGGGCACGTTTTATCGTGTGTTGCTTATAGTAACAACCGTGTTAAGTATACATTATGCGATTCAAATGTTAGAAAAACGCACGGTATACAACTTATCCTCGTAAGTCATTTGAAACTTCATTGCACTCAACTCCGATTCTTGTAAATAGTCGCGGTTGCGTAATACACATACTGGCGGCAATGGTTCTTCAGTCAACTCAAAATGAATATTAAATGATTCAAAGTATGCGGTTAGACGCTGCAAATCTTGAATGCTTATGCGACCTACACTAATAGGAGGTGTATACCACTTTTTCAACAACTCGGTCATAATCAAAAGCAATACTTCAAACAATGCTGATGCATCGCCGTCTGTATCCACTTCTAATTGAATACTTCCAGGTGCACCTGGTTCTTTAGCAACTAAGCGCTCCACAAAACGATGTATATCTTCTGACATTTCTAACAATTGGATGTGTCAGATGTTTAGACGGCCGCTAAAAAATATCACAAAAAGCCGCCCATACTAAAATTATGCATAACGCCGTCCCTGTTGAGATTGTGGATATTATGCGTGTATCACGATTCACAGTTACACCACACATACTAAGAAATGGGTCAACGATTGTATATTGACTCCCAGTCAATTTCTGTTCGGCGCGCGTAATAACACATCCGCGAAAAATCCACTGACTGGCGGCCACAACAATTGCGGCAAAGGCAATCACAATTTTCCACGGGCTACGACGCTCTAACACAAAAAACAGCGCCATAGGAATCAGACCTAAAAATGGATGCAACGCCATCAGCGCCTTGCCACGGGCTGCATCATCACCGGGTATCCAAAACAATAGTATACGCGTAAATGATACTATGCCGTCTACAATTGCGTCACGTACTTCGCGTAACACTTTTTTGTCCTCCTTTTTATCCTCGGACATACCTACCCGTGTCCTACAAATTTACAGATTCATTCTTTGCGCACATTAATAATTTCTATTGATATAATAAATGAGCATAACTTTGTTTGGAACGTGCAGAATAAACGGTATTCGCAATAACAACAATCTGAACAATCTCATAAATTACACGCATTCAACGAAGGAAGTGTTGCAACAAATAAAGTTCTTACAGGGTGAAAAATCGTTTCCAAGTCCTTTTAATAGATTATGTTTTAGATCAGGCATTACAGAAAACAGACCAATACATAATGATTCAAACTACGAAATCCTTTTCCGCGAATCAACCGTTTGCGTAATTGAGATTTGTTCCGATAAAACATACGTGTGTGACGATTTTTATTTACATCATTTATGCGTGGATAAGCGATTTGCAATGTACAATGGCAATACACCCAAAACTGTGCTGGATAACTTCCGATGCATAAAGCAAACATATGCTGAGATTGAAACGGATATTTTGGAAATTAAGAAACTGCTTGAACCACGAAAAATAATATTTGTCACACATTACAATTCCAAACTAAACGGGCAATACATTGAATCAAGAAACAATCTAATATTAATGCTAACAAATATATGTGAAAAATATGCAATTCCAATTATAAACCCGTCAAAGGTTCTGAACGAGTACAAACAAGAAGATGTCATGACAAATGATTTGGGTCATTACACTTCGTTTGGCTTTCAAAAATTTACGGAGTATATCAACAACTATCTGACAGTGTGTAACCCGTGAATTTTCAACGTAGCGGTATTGCAAATCTAGTTCCACGGCATAGGAATGCCAAACTCCATTATGCAATTAAAATCGTACTTGTTTTTTTCACAATACTTCTTCTTTTTGGCCAAATATTCGGCCTCATCAAAGGCATTGCCAATGCGCCACGCCTTACATTTGATTGTATCGTGATTTTCGGCAATGCTACAAAATTCGCGAGTTGCTGTATTTACATAAGGTGGGCTTGGAAACGCACGAAGTACATCACTTGGCTCATGTTTGCAACACGAGCCAAATGTTGCCTGGAATGCCAACAGTAGGATGGAAAACGGAATCAGGAAGCGCATTTTCTTGAGGAAATGTGGGACAAAAGGTATAATGAACTAATTGTACGTTTCAATTTTTTGTAATATTTCAAATATGTACAAAAAAAATTTTTTGTTTTTTTAATGTAAGAGCGGGGGGAGTGGTGGTGTGTGAGGAGGAGAGGGGGGTTAAAAGAATTGTGCGGTTACTCAGCACCGTGAACAGCAACTTCAGCCTTTTCATCTGCGGCCTCTGTGTCATACTCAGGAGGGCAAACAGAATCCAGTACGCTCATAATTGCTCCTGTATCTGCAGCAGAATCGCAGAACAACTTCTCGTGTACGGAAAGTGCAATCAGACGCTTTGCGCCGTGCTTGTGCGCCATAATGCGGTCAATGTTACGCTCGGCGCCATCAGCCATCAAGAAGTGATGCACCTCCACATCCACCTTTTGCCCAATACGGTAGGCGCGTGCAATTGCCTGGTCCACAATCGTAGGATTCCAATGCGAACTGAGGAAGACCACACGATTGCAGTGCTGCAGATTCAGTCCAGCACTTCCAACAACAATCTGCACAATGATAGCCACCTGCTCGCCTGCCGCGTGTGCGGCGGCAGACTCGGCGCGCACAGCATCGCGCTTGGACTCGGTCATTCCACCGCGCACATTCCAGACCTTGTAGCCCGCACGGCGCATCGTCACCTCTGCAATATCACCCTCGGCGCGGAAGGAATAGAATACAATTGTGGGCTTCTTCTCGGCCGACTCGGCCCAAGATGCAAACGCGGAGGCTTTGCTTGCACTATCGGTCCACGCATCACGACTGTACCGGTCACCAAACTTCTTTTTCATTGCGCGCACATAGATTTCAGGGTGCGCAAGGAATTGCCGAATGCGCAGATACAACTCAAGGATGCGCAGACCATTCATACAACTGTTCACTGCTGCGTTGAAGCGGCCCACAAGTTGCCCAAACACGTGCTCCTCCTCGCCGTTCTCTGGCATCTCCACGGCGTGCACCATATGCTCAGGGGGAATTGTGGGCATCGTTGGAACTGCATCGCGCACCATACCCACTGTGCGACGCAACATCACCGCGGACGCGATTGCTGCGGGGCGCTGACGCTTGTACTCATCCGCGTCCATGCCCAGGAAGAACAGGATATTGCGGAAATCGGTGAGTTTGTTCTGAATGGGCGTGCCGGTAAGAATCCAGCGACGCGGTGCTGCAACTGTAATGAGCGCCCGATATGTTTTGGTGTAGTCACCATTACGAAAGATGTGGCCCTCGTCGCATACCACGCGGTCGTACATCTGCGCGCCCACCGTTGCAATGCAGTTTGTTGCACGCCCGTACGTCGCAATTGTCACCTGCAAGTCGGCGCGCGCACCAGGATGCAACTTCCAGGGGCTGTCGGTTTTACCCTTGGCCACCGGAACAAGCACACGAACGCTGATACCCGCCTGTTGAAGTGCCTCTACCCACTGTGGCTGGAGCACAGGTGGTACAAGCAGAAGTGTTTCAGCCACCGGATTGTTCAGCAACAATCCGATGGTCATCCACGTTTTGCCGAGCCCCATCTCATCTGCAAGAATGCCGCCGCGCACAAACTCTGCTTGCGACGACTCGCGCTGCATCATCCACCGCACAGCAGTCTCCTGGTGAGGATGGTACGTGAACTCAGGAAATGGAACTGTAAGATCCATAGGAAGGAAAGGAGGAAAGGAGGAAAGGAAGGTAAGGAATGGAAAGGGCGGGACACTAGGTACGAATTCTAAAAAAGTATCTATCAATTTTTTCGGGTGGACCGGCGCTTTCGCCCACCGTGATGCATAGGATCCGCCTTATTGACCATAAGACGTTTTGCCATTGCTGTATTCACTAAAACCGGTGCACTATTGTTATTTTGTTTATATGCAACTACAGCACCATTGGGGATTCCACCAAAACGTGATTTGCGGGTTCTTTTTCTGCCCTGCATGCCTGCACCAACTATACGAATATCATTCATAAGCTCAGTGGGCATTTCTACCAGTTCTTGACGACCTGGCGCATAGGTATGATTGCTATGATGCGTGATTTTATCTGGAATTGTATGCAATCTTTCAAAAAAAGAGTCCATTCTATATATGCTGTGTAAATTATGCTGCCGTAATGACCTGCACAGGCTCAAGTTGCATAATAATGCGATATCCGTGTGACACACCCCACTCCTGAATAGCTTTGATACAAGCCATACGGGATTCCTTGGTCTTCTTCTCCACACTGATTTTGTGGCGCTCCACAAACTCCTTCAAATCACTATAATCTTCCGGGATAATGATTTCAGCACACGAATGCAACTCCTTGTCTGTACCATCGGCGCCGCGCGGCTTATCAAACTCAAGGCGTGTATGTGTTTGAATTCCATACCGCATACGAACATCCACAGGAATCAACTCCTCAAGCGTCGTAGGACGCTCCCAATGTGACCAACGGTCGGAACAATGCATTGTCATATGTCCTTTGTTATGACAACGACGGCAAAGAATGGATTTGGAAAGTGGGCATCCATTGTCACCGTGGACAATGGAAAGACCCTTCATAAACTTACAGTTCTGGCAATGTGACATAGTTAATGCGACGCCGAATCAATTTTACCCAAAGGGAACTTTCAATTTTTTATTTATTGTCTATGTTCAGTGGTTCAATCTTTTAAAAAAATGATTGCCTAAATTTCAAATTGATAAATGTAGCATTGTATGCAACACAAGCCATGGAATTAGAAGAATTTAAAAATTTACTAATTGAGCAACAGACTCCTGAAATCTGTTTAGCTGTTATAAAAAAAAATGGCCTCGCACTTGAATACGTAAAAGAGCAAACGCCTGAACTCTGTTTAATTGCCGTTAGAAATACTGGTGGGGAAGCACTAAGATATGTTAAAGAACAGACCCCAGAAATATGTTTAGCTGCTGTACAATCACGCAAACCACATAAATTTTCAATATTTTCAGGCAATCACATAAGCCCTAATGCACTTATGTATGTAAAAGAGCAAACACCTGAAATATGTTTAACAGCCGTTCAACATTTCCCAACTGCACTTGAATTTGTAAAGGAGCAAACTCCTGAAATTTGTTTGGTAGCTGTTAAAAGATGTGGGTATGCGATTCAGTATGTAGAAAAGCAGACGCATGAACTCTGCATGATAGCTGTTAAACAACATGGAATGTTGCTTGAATTTGTAAGAGAGCAGACTCCTGAAATATGTTTAGCAGCTATAAAAAATTGTAGTTTTGCAATTTGCCTTGTAAAAAAACAAACTCCTGAAATGTGTTTAGAAGCTGTTAGACAAAATGGTTATACTCTTCAACATGTAAAGGAACAGACACCTGAAATCTGTTTGGAGGCTGTTAAAAATAATGGGAAAGCTCTGAAATTTGTAAGAGAACAGACGCATGAAATCTGTTTGGAGGCTGTTAAAAATAATGGGAAACTGCTTAAATATGTAAAGGAACAGACGCCTGAAATCTGTTTGGCGGCTGTTCAAAATAATGGGAAAGCTCTGAAATTTATAGACCATGTAACTCCAGAAGTCGCTTTTGCAGCTATTTTACTACCAAGGAAAATTAATATCATTAATTATGTAAAAAGAAGTATTATAACAAACTGTTTATATGCGATTGATTGTCATGCCGATAAAGAGGATTCAGATTATGAATCTAAATACCAATAATTGCTTATAACGCGGTTTTTTCATTTTTTATATGTGAACAATGGTTCAAACTTTTAAAGATTCATCCGCTTGCACTTCTTGTTTGTGAAACAGCGGCCGGTGGCGGCGGCGATTACAGCGGTTCCCAGGAAATGGATGTTGGGTCTTGGGCGCGTGATTCCATTTCAATGGAGTCCACGTGTCCAGGGTCAGACTATACAGAACTAATTGTTGGGTTTTCAGAGTGAAATGCACATTGCGATATTCAGGGGAATCTAATATTTGCGATTCTTGCGACGAAGTGTTGATTTTTTACGGTTCAACTTACGACGACGAGTATTGGATTTGCGTGTTGATTTGCGCTTTGATTTGCGACGACGACCGCCGTTTTGCGCTTCTTCTTCAGCAAAACTTTCCATAGTTTCATCAAATGCATCTTTGATACCTGTCATGGCACGTTCATCATTAACACATGCCAAGACGTAATCTAGAATTTCTTGTGCAGGGCCTTGTGCTACATCGGGGATGTTTTCAGGAAGTTCGTGTTGTTGAATAACGGCATTGCGAAATTGCTCAAAGAGTTGACCAATTTCATTTCTTGAAAGACCTGCGTGATTTGCCGGGGGAACTGATTCAGGGTCACCAAGTGCACCTAAAAAGTCGCTTAATAAGTCGACAATCTCATTATACACGGTGTTGCGATTGTAATTATTATTGTTAATATTATTGTTATTATTGTTGTTATTATTTGACTCCAACATCTTGTTATATCATGGAAAACGTTTTTTTTAACAAAATTGATAATCCGAACGTAGCGAAAAACTATGTAATGAACAACGACTTTTATGTGCTAAATCAGGCACAAAACTTTCAATTCCCTCACGCCGATTGTGATACTTACACAAACAATGAACTTGAATTTGTATTCTTTCGCGGCACACCCAATTACGGACATCACATCCTGCATCATTATATGCAAAAGCACGGGTGCACAGATTCTGTAAGTAATGCCGTCGTTTCAGACAGTTATGTTGGATTGCTTGCGCGAACCTATATGCGCCTGAAATTTATAACTGAAGTCTATCATTGTTTTAATGACCGCATTCATAATAATACAATGGCGCGCATCGTAAAACCCCTAAAAAACCACACCGTGTGGAGCATTGAACCAAGTATGCGTATATACAAAATAGATACATACTTGAATGTATTGCAAGCCGAATTGTTTGCTTGCATTGAAGGACACGTGACTGGTCAGCCCGTGCCACATACCTATGATGTTGCAGTCTTGGAACGATTCAACGCTGCCTTACAAAACATACGGGCTACATCGTTGGATAACAAGTTTGAATGGAAACGTATGGTGCCGCACGAGATGCATCCCTATGTATATGCGAACTTTGCAATAAAGCTATGGACGGTTGTGCATGACTTACTTGGCATCACCGAGGAGACCTAATTTCTCTTTGCCCCATTCTACGGTTCGCGTAATTTTTGCGGCTGACATGGGTGCGCGATACAAACGGAAATCAAACAACGCACCGCGGAAGCGTTGGTCAGCGTCATTGTATTGACTGGTTACACCTTCCCAATTACTGCGACCAATATAATTGTGTGTCGTGTAGGATTTCAAGGGCATGTGGCCGTCCAGCAGTTCATGGACTTTTTTACCGTTTATGTATACGTGCCACGTGGGTCTGAAACTACTGTTATCCGTAGTTGTTATGGCAATATGTACCCATTTTTTCAAAGGAATGACACTCAGTACACGCATCGTCATTTGACGCTGTTGGCTATCCCATATTTCAAACAATAAGTCCGCCATGGGTTCCACCGCATCTTCATTGTCGTCTTCAGGATATGTTGAATCCATTGGTTCAGGTCCAGGACACATCCATTCGTCCACATTTGCATCCGTGGATTTTTGGAATAGTTGTGGAGATAGTTCTGGAGCAGCACGTGCATTGCATACCGCTGCGGATGCTGGTGGGCGAGCATTCATTTTACCAAATGCGCCTGCAGTGTTTCCTGCGCCCTGGATTCCCAACAATACATTATCCTTACCTGCGCCGTTTCCAAAATCAAAAATGCGTGCATTGTTTGTAAACTCATCAAAATATGCCCATACACTGACGGCACGTAAGTTACGAAGTTGTACAATATGGTCAAATTCTAACTGTGAGTTTTCACCGATTTTAATGTACTGGTCGGCCGCGTGTTTGATATCTTCGGCTGCAGGTGGTACACGATTCAGCGGTAAACCCAGTGTGCGTGTTTTACGCGGTTCTTCCTCTACGGTGGCACCACCGGCCACACGAATTTGCGTATTTGCTGCATAATCCAACATGTCATCAAACCAACGATACCACACCATTGCACCTTCATAAAACCAAAGTAAATCTGCAATATGTGGAGGCGGTGTATTGTCAGTAATTTCCATACCTTCCTTGAATCGTGTAACACCCGCAAGAATGGCACGTGCTTCCCACGCATCATTGGGTGCTGCTGTCACTTTTACAATGCGCCCATAATCCTCACGACCATCCCCGTCTACATCCCGAAAATAATCATCGCGTGAAAAAATTGTACCTACACGTGCTGATTCCGTACGATATGTAAGTGAATCCAGGCCTTCTTGGCCTGCAAGTGCACACGCCATAATACGCGACTCGGGCTTTCCTTCTTTTTCTACAACACGACAAAAATCACCTTTGTATCCAAGGCGCTGTACGTCTACATATCCTTCAAAATAGCGTGGATTTCGTACCCACCCGTCGGTCTCGCGGTCTTGTCCAGGCACAACATCATACCGTCGTGGAAAATACTTGCCAAAAAACTGTGGCACAACGCCATCTGTAAATCCCTCGGCAAACATACTTGTACTCATATGCTCCCATAGTAAAAACCCAACCAAAAGGGCAATTACAATGTATATCAAGTATGACATCATCTTACAAGTTTGTGCGGTATTTTTTCCTGTCTGTAAAACGCTTACATACTAAGCGGGCAAATGCGACGGGAAGACTTTACAAGACAGTTGATTGAATGTTTGAATACAAAACAATGTGGGCGCACTATAATTTCATCGTGGGAACCGGATGCTATAGCGGCTCCCGAACGCCACATTCAGTGTGGTATACAGAATGGTTATTCAGATGATAAAATATACGACGCAATAATGAAATCAAATCAAGCATTTGATATGATTGAATCAATGTTAAACATATCATTCACTAAATCGCATTTGAAATCTTTGCGTGAATGCACAATGCACGATGAAAAGGAACATGTGTGGATGTTTGCATACAAATGGTTGACCAAATATTATGATTTTTTGATGGAGCCTGATGTATTGCATACACCGTTTTATCGTCAAGACCACGATAGATTTATTGAACTCTTGACAAAAATGTGTGCCGTTTTGCCCGAAAAACGCATAACGTTTTTGGATGCTGTGCGTTTATGGAGTCCCGGTGCTCTAACATCCAGTAATGATGCACACAATGAATCACACGATGAATCACACGATGAATCACATGATGAAACTAAACCCGACGACGAGTCTGTCGCCGCCGACGCTCCATGCGTCGTCGCGTCGCCCGTGACGGACGGTCCGTCCATGAACCACCCGCCATCTTCCGATTCTTCCGTGAGGCGCCGCCTTGTCCTAAAGGGATTTCACGGTCACCAGGGACGCAGTAAAACCCGCAAAAGCTCTCGTAGTTGAGGTCGCTACCTTGCCAACGATAATCACGCGATGCGGTTTGGGGATTGAAAATGGGCTGTTTCAACGCATCATATCGTTTTACTTTGTTTGAACCATCTTTATGACTCCAATACCCATCAGCATCCTGTTTGTAAAAATGGTAATCCTCGCCATCATCGGACACAAGCGCAATTTTGTATTTGTTGACTGGACACTTTTGATAAAATGAGGATTTTGTAACTTGAGGAACATCCTTCATAATTAGTTTTTCAACAACATCACATTTGCGGCGTTCGACTGCATTCAACGCAAATCGTTCGCCATTCAACGCACCGGGCTGATGAAAAAACTGTCTGCAATTACTGTTGCCGTTCTTACGGCAAGATTCAATATTGCGTTTATCAATAACACTCATCGCATAACTATAGCAGTTATGTGACTTATATATGGCAGGGTCTTTGTTGTATAGTTCTGGACGATACGGTTTTTCACACCCATTGCGAGGCGCCATGGGACAGTTCTGATGGTTTTCACAAAATACTGTTCCTTTCAATACAGGTTGACGACATGGCTGTCCAGTCGCTGGATCAGGACACTGACATAGAGGCGACAATTTGTACATCTTACGATTTGCATTTTGTAATACGGGTGCGTTATCAACAACATTTGTGTTGATTGAGCCTCCAATCCGTTTTTTATGACGGCGACTTGTGCGCATCCTTCTAATTTAAATCTATGAAAAAAATAAATGGGACAAACTTCAAGTCAACCATGGTGGAAACCCGGCCCTTCGTTTTCGTTATTTAGTTTTGGAGATAGTGGACGCAGGGGCTGGTTTGATAGCAGACCTTCCACCACAGTCATTTATGAACGTTCCTCGCCGAGTTTCTTTTCCAGTTCAAGTTCATCGCCTGGCATCTTTTCTGGCACAAGTAGTTCATCCATCTTACCCAACACAAGTTCAAGCGGTTCTGTATTGCCCAATATGTCAGGCAACTCTGGTTCATCTATAATGCCAAATATGTCAGGCAATTCAGGTTCATCGCCCTTTAGTGGCAATGGTGGAACGCGCAAAAAGCGTCGTGCTACGCGCAAACAAAAAACACGTTCCAATAGAAGGCGATGAAGTATGATTCGTTTGGAGCCATATTTCCTATGTAATCATTTTCCAAAAGAAGAACTGAAAACCTACGAATGTTCAGACCGCATATTATTATGTCGCAATTTCTTTACAAAGGTAAGTATTGCACCTGGTGCAATACTTTTGAAATTGTCAAACACATTAGACGAATCCATATCCGGTGTGGTATTTAATTTGCACGATGATGAAAATATTGTGTATGTGCCAAGTTGGATGTATTATACTATGAGTATTGTTGACAATGTAACAATTACACAAATCGCAATTCAGCGCTGCAAAAAAATTATGATACAGCCGCACACATCTGCAATTCAAACTATTGCGGATTGGGAAACGAAGTTGAATCGCGCTTTTTTGGGTTACAATTCGTTAACCGTGGATACACGCATCCCATTGCTTATTGATGGCGTCATGCATTTTGTAAGTATCAAAGGGCTTTCACCACAAAAATACACAACGGTGTTTGTACAAAATGGAGGGGATGTAGAATTAGAAATTGCTGAACCGGTTGTAAAACAAGAGGAAGATTCTGAGGAACGTGTGATTCCATTTTTGTTTAGTCGTGGTTGGCGTCGTAAGAAACGACGCAATCATTTAATGGAGCAATTTCACGCATTTGAAGGATTTGGTCGTGTCGTTGGTGGAAACGGCGGTGACCCTAATGAAACAATGGCATACAAATGTGCAACTGCTGCTATGCAACGCGCTGAAGCCGCAGCACGTCGTGGTTTACCGCCGCCACGTGACAATGAAAAAAATGAAAAGAATGCGGGCGCTGGTGCTGATTGTCAATAGTGTAAAATGCGCGTTTTGCCACTCATCTATTGCGAATTTCTTACAGAAGAGGAAATTCATGAGTATGAATGTTCGGACCGTATTTGGGTACCCAAACAAATGTTTGAACGCTGGGTATCGCTCTCAGAACCTGGCGTTGCAATGCTTGCACGGCTAGAAAACAGTGCCGGTCAATTTAGCGTTGGTGTTGTACAAGATGTTCACTACGAAGGCGATGACGTGCTGTATGTCCCACAGTGGATGATTTCCCGCCTGGATGCCGGTGATACTGTTACAGTAGACCATTATGAACCAAATCTATGTATGGGATTGACGATTCAGCCACATACATCGGATCATGTGCTGGCCGCGGACCCTCAAGTGTATCTACGAGATGCATTTGAGCGTTATAGTTGTTTGATTCCAGGACAAACCGTGCCGTTGTGGGTCGGGCCATCTGAGCAAAATCCTGAAAACCATACAATGTATGTTGATATATCGGTGCTGCGTCCTGCGGGGGACGAACCGCTGTGCATTCGTAACTGTGAAATTGAACTGGAATTGATGCCACCACTTGACACCCCCATTCCGCCGCCACCGCGGCCGGAATCTCCGCCACCGATTCCGGCCGAACTTCCAGCGCCTCCTATGGGAGTTGTTGCGCCGCCAGCAGCTGCAGGGCGTGTTTTGGGAGGTGATATGCCTGTTGGTCGTTCGGCGCGTGAGTTGGCAGCAGAAGCCGCACTGCGACGATTTGCCCAGGCGGCATCTAAACCAAATCCTTAACGATGACTACGACGCTGAGTTTTCTTAAGACGATGTTTGCCACCTACGGCGCCCTCCGCATGCCATGTATTGAAACGCTCTTTATAGACGGCCAAGCGTGCTTTTTGAACGTCGGTTACACCTAATGCAGGGTCGGCAAATGCCAGATCAATCTCTTTTGGCCATAATAATCCGCCACACGTATCATCAAAACATTTGCCTTTCACGGCACCTGCATTGTCCAAATAATGTATGAGCGATGTTAGGCTTATTTGATTGTGTGCTTCATTCATCGTTCCATCAGCTTTTTTATGTTTGAACTGTATGACTGGTTCAGTATCATCTAATGTTATCATGTTTCCTTGATAATCGTCGGTTCCTGGCATTCTAACAATTGGTGGTTGGTGCGCTGTTGGATTATTGTAATTTGCCACGGGGGCGTTTTCAAGTGGTGCGGCGTTTGGTGGAAACTCATTTGTAGGTATGTTCCATTTGCGTTCACTCATGATTTTTGGGATTTTAAAAGACCGATTCAAAGGTGCATTCCATGTTTCCTCAATCAATGCTTTTAGTGCATCTTCTTCGCGCATTGTCCCCACAAACTCCTGCAATTCCAACGCGATTTCACGCATCCGTCTGAATCGTGCAAACTTTT
>JACCDO011127445.1_pt1 | contig 19134 bp, 17 predicted proteins | sample 7446101 | NCBI WGS metagenome assembly JACCDO01 (sample SAMN15323440, study PRJNA562643) | freshwater metagenome | isolation source: river surface water | place: USA:Blue River Watershed | collected 2017-08-16 | reverse complement strand
TGGCTTTCTGATTCAACTTGTCCATGCGCCGACAAGCTGCCCCAGCCCAAAGCAAAACCTTTCAGACTGGCATTGACACTGGCAGAGGTTTCATCGTCACCTCGAATGGCCGCCTCGAAATGTGGCCTGCCCAAGGGCAGCACGCCGCTGGCTGCAATCGCCCCAAGCAACACGGCGCTCACCACGGTTTTGGCTTCTCGGGCCAGCGCATTGAAATCAATCGCATGAACCGAGCGTGAATGGGCGCGGACGAGTTCGAGCAAGGCTGAGTCGTTCATGCGCCCATCGGCTGGGCGCATGCGCTCAGCCACGGTGAGCGCGCGCGCAGTGGAGGTGAGCACTTGAGTGTGTTCGGCGCTGGGCATGCCCAATTGAACTTGTCTTGCGGTTTCCAACAATTCGGAAGACACCAGCAAGTCGATTCGACCCGGCAAGGGGTTGAGTCCAAAGACGGGCGCAGAAGTTGGGGGCTGGTCTTGGGTGAGGACCATGCACTCGATGTAATACGTGGTGGCCCCAGTTCGTTGCGCCACGCCGGGCACAGAGGTGGCTTGCATGGGCAGCTTGGCCAGCCGCGCAGCCTCCACCAGCCATTCGGTGAGCACCCCACCGCCTTCGCCGCCCAAAGCGCAAATCAAGATGGTGATGGGGCGATTGGGCGAGTTCATGCGGTTTGCATCCACTGGGCCACTCGACTTTTCAAACCATGCCATCTGGACTCTAACCAACCGGGGTGATGAATGACTTCGGCCTTGTAAAAGGAGGGGCACAGCGAGGCCGCATGCACGTTCTCACCGCAAAGGCCACAACCCACGCAGGTGTCCAAGACCGTGGCCACGGGGTCGGTCTTGAGCGGATCGGGGTTGTCTTTGAGGGTGAGGCTTGGGCAACCCGATAAGCGCATGCAGGCGTGATCGCCCGTGCAAACGTCTTCGTCCACACCAAATTTGACGCGACTCACGCGCTCGCCTTTGCTCAGGCGCTCGGCTCGCCATGGCTTGAGCCGACGTTGCCGCTCGAGCTGACATTCGCCTTCGGCCACGATGACCTTGAGGCCTTTAAAGGGCGATTCAAAAGCCTCAACCAAAGTGGCGTTCATTTGGGCCACCGAGTACGACGACACAGTGCGCATCCATTTCACGCCCAAGCCATTGAGGGTTTGTTCGATGGTGGCATTGGTGTGGGCCAGGCTTTGTGCCGGATTGCCCGATTGCTGTTTGGCCGACTCGCTGGGTGTTGACACGATGTCTTGCGTGCCCGTGGCTGAGGTGTAACCATTTTTGAAGATCACCATCACGGCATCATCGCCATTGAAGAGCGCACTTTGAACGCCGGTGAGCAGACCGTTGTGCCAAAAGCCACCATCGCCCATGAGCGAGAGCACCCTTTGCTGCATGTGGGGCGAAACGCCAGCGCGGCTGGCCAAACTCATGCCGTAACCCAGGATGGTGTGGCCGGTGTGGAAGGGCTCAAAAGTGCCCAAGGCATGGCAGCCTATGTCTGCAGCAACGTGGATGGGTCCCAAAGTCTGGCGGGCCAATTCAATGGCAGAGAACACAGGGCGCTCAGGACACCCGATGCAAAAGCTGGGCGGCCTGGCCGGCAGGGGATGGGATTGCTCGGCAAAAAATTGGCTGGCGGCCAGACGGCGTTGGCGGTTACCGTCCAGCCAATTTTGAACGCCTTGCTGATCGCCAAGGTCGGGTGCGATGTCGCCCAGCAGTTTGAGCAAGCCAGCGGCCAAGACCTCGGCGCTGTATTCGCCAGCGCGCGGCAACACATCTTTGCCATGCAAGGCCACATCAACACCCAATCTGCGCAATTGAAGCGACAAGTCTTGCTCAATGTACTCAGGTTGTCCCTCCTCAACCACCAAAACGTGTTGGTGCTGACTGCAAAAGCGCTTGATCTCATTGGGCACCAAGGGGTAGGTGACATTGAGCACATGGATGGGAATGGGACTTTGCCCATGGGCATCGGCCAAACCGAATTGCTGCAAGACCCGAATCAAGGTGGGATAGATCCCGCCTTGCACCAGGATGCCGAGTCGGTGATCGGTGCCTTCAAAGGTTTCGTTCAGCCCATGGGCTTCGATGAAGGCTTGTGCTGCAGGCAAACGCTCATTGACCTTTCTGATCTCTTGCCCAAAGGTCACCGGAGGATGGGCCAATTTACCGTAATCAAATGGGGCGGCTTCGCTCATCTGAGCGCGGGTGCTGATGGGAGAGAGTTGGTTATCGCGGGCTTCGAAACTGCCTCGCACATGGCATGCGCGAATGCGCAACTCCATGAGCACGGGCATGTTGCTGGCCTCAGAGAGTTCAAACCCTTTTCTGACCATGTCAACCATTTTTGGCAAGTGCGGGCGCGGGTCGAGCAAGCACATGCACGACTTGAGGGCATAGGCATGGGTCCGCTCTTGAATCACCGAAGCGCCTTCGCCGTAGTCTTCGCCAATGATGGCCAAAACGCCACCGCGCACACCGGGCGAGGATAGGTTGGAGAGGGCATCTGCAGCCACATTGGTGCCGACAATCGATTTCCAGGTCACCGCACCCCGCAAGGGGTAGTGGATGGATGCGCCCAGCATGGCTGCGGCCGAGGCCTCATTGCTGCATGCCTCGACATGAACGCCCAGCTCGGACATGAGCTCACGAGCCTGCACCATCACATCGAGCAAGTGAGAAACGGGCGCGCCTTGATAGCCACCCACATAGGCCACGCCCGATTCAAGCAAAGCTTTGGTGATGGCCAAAATCCCTTCGCCATGAAAGGTGTGACCTTGCCCCAGTCGCAATGATTCGATTTCCTGATGGAACGACACTTCCATAATCGTCAAATCATGGCATTAAATGGGTGCAGCTTCCGTCACAATCTGACCATGAAAACCCTAGGACTGTCACGCAAATGAATGCTCAAACCTTGCCCATGCCCAGCCTTGAACACGTGTGCGACCTCGCCGTCACCATCAGTGCACCGGTGGATGTGGGCGTGACGCCCATGGGTTTGCGGCGAATGATCCCCATCACCGGTGGCGTCATCAGTGGGCCTTTGCTCAAGGGCCACGTGGTGCCTGGCGGGGCTGATTACCAATTGATCGTGGCTGATGGCACGACCGCGCACCTGGATGCGCGTTACGTGATCGAAACCCACGATGGGGCAAGGATGTTTGTTCAGAACTCGGCTGTGCGCTTTGCCAGCAAACAAGACTCTTTGCGCATCATGCAAGGCCAGCCCGTGGACCCAGCTGCGGTTTACTTTCGCTGCCAACCTCGCCTAGAGGCAGCAAGCCCCAATTACGACTGGGTGAATCACACCCAGTTCATCGGTGTGGGCCTGCGCAAACCCGACGGCGTGTTCTTGAGTTTTTTCCGTTACTGAAGGCCTTGCTCGCGCTTTCGCCTGAGCAGCTGCAGACCCACTGCGGTGGCAAAGAGGGCAGCGCCAATCCAGTCGGTCAAGTTGCCGGGATAGGTGAGCAACAAACCGCCCACGATCATGAGCACGCGCTCGATCCACAAGGTCTTGAGGATGAACCAGCCCTGCAGTCCGCCGGCCAGGGCAACGATGCCCACAATGGCAGTCAGAGTGACTTCGGCCACTTGCAAGAAATTGGCGTCCCCCAGATTGGCCCATGAGCCCATGAGCAACAGGGCTTGACCTGAGGGGTCCAGAACGAACATGAACGGAATCAGGATGGCTGGCGTCACATACTTCCAGCTTTGCAGGGTGGTGAGGTAGGGGTTGCCTCGGCAGATGGCCGCAGCGGCAAAGGGTGAGAGCGCAGTGGGGGGTGAGACTTCAGACAGCACCGCGTAGTAGAAGATGAACATGTGTGCGGCATAGGCGGGAACACCCAACTTGATGAGTGCGGGTGCTGCGATCACGGCACAGATGATGTAAGACGCGGTCACTGGCACGGCAAGTCCAACGATCCAGACGATGAGCGCGGTGTAAACCGCAGTCAAAATCAGGCTGCCGCCAGCGAGGTCCAGCACGATGCTGGAGAACTTGAGGCCCAAACCCGTGAGCGTCACCACGCCAACGATCAGGCCAGCGCTGGCACAGACCACTGCGATGGAGAGCACCTGAGTGGTACCGCCCGCCATGGCTTTGACCAGATTGGATTCGTAAAGGCTTTTCCAGAATGGCAAGCTGCGGTTGAACAAGCCCCAGGGCAGGATCGCCGTCTCTGGTCTGAGCATGCTGGTCAGCGCTGAGAGGATGGTGGCCCAGAACACCGCCATGATGGGCGAGAAGCCCCACATCATGAAGGCAACGATGGACACCAAGGAGAAGAAGTGGAACCAGTAGGTCTTGGCGAGCTTCCAAGCGCTCTCGACTTTCTCACGCCGTCCCTCGGACATGTTGTATTTGCGAGAGTCGATTTCGACCATCACAAAAAGCCCCAGGTAGAAAAGCACAGTGGGGATGGTCGCCATGACCAACACATCCAAATAGGTGATGCCCAGAAAGTCTGCAATCAAAAAGGCCGCAGCACCCAGGACAGGTGGCGAAATGATGGCGCCAAGCCCGCCAGCAGCGAGCAGACCACCCGCAGCGTTTTTCTCGTAGCCCACGTCTTGCAGCATCTTGCCGGCAACTGAACCCACGGTGACCGTGGTGGCCACGCCAGAGCCTGAAGGGCCACCCAGTAGAAACGACGACAACACAATGGTTCGCCCCACGTTGGATGGCTTGCCGCCCAGTGCGGAATAAGACCAGTCGATGAAAAATTTACCGGCCCCAGTGAATTGCAAAAAGGCACCAAAGATCGTGAACAGAATGATCAAAGATGACGACACATCGACCGCTGAGCCGTAGATGCCTTCCAGCGTCATGTACATATGGCCGATCAGGCGCCCCAAGCTGTAGCCTTTGTGCGTCCAAGGCTCAGGCAAGTGATTGCCCAGCAAGGCATAGGCCAAAAAAGCCAAGGTGATGACCAGCAAGATCCAGCCATTGGTTCTGCGCAAAGCTTCGAGGATGAGGACGATGAGGATCACGCCCCAGGCGATGTCGGACTGAAAGGGGTTGGTGTTGCGTTCCAGAAAGTCTTCGCCGCCCGAAATGATCACGAAAAAGACCGCGATGGCCAGACCCGCCGCGAGCAAATCCCACCACATGATTCGATTCACGTAGCGTTTGCTGATGGGCATGATCAAAAAGGTCATGGCCAGCACCAAGGACACATGCAAAGGCCGCATGGTTGAGGTCGGCACGATGTCGTAGGCCGCATACAAATGGATGACCGACATCAGTACACAAGCCAACGTGATCAACACGCCCCACCAACCGCCAAACTGGCTTTGGGTGCCTTCTTCTTCTGCGATCAAATCGTCGAGCTGTTTTTTGAGCTCAACATCATCTTGGGGGTCGTTCTTGGATTGGGCTGAGGCATTCATGTCGGGACTGGGCTCCAAAAAAATGACCCCCTCATGGGGGTCATGTCAGCAAAGCGATCAAATCAATCTGGATCAGTTGATTTTGTGGCCTTTTTCCGCGAAGTACTTCAGCGCGCCAGGGTGGAAAGGAACGGGAGAGGCGGCTTGAATTTGTTTGTCCAGAGCGATTTCCCCCGCAGCTTGGTGAACGGTCTTGAGTTCTTCGCGCTTTTCAATCAGGGTTTTAACGATTTTGTAAGCGGTTTCGTCGGACATGTCGCCAGAAGCCACCAGCACGTTGGCGATGGAAGCGTTCTTGTTGTCAGAGGCCATGCCTTTGTAGGTGGATTTGGGGATGGTGTCGGCGTAGTAAAGGTTGCCGTACTTGGCGTTCATCTTGCCCACGACTTCAGCATGATCAATCATCTGAATGGTGAGGCCTGGTGTATTGGCCAGGTCAGACACTGCGGCAGTGGGCAACCCGCCCACCCAAGCAAAAGCGTCGATTTTGCGGTCTTTGATGGCGTTGACCGATTCGGCCACACTCAGGCGTTCGCGCTTGACTTCAACGCCGGCGGCTTCAAGCATGCGGCTGGCCATCACTTCGGTGGCCGAGCCAATGTCGCCCACGGAAACGCGCTTGCCTTTGAGGTCTTGCAAGCTCTTGATGCCCGTGTTGGTGGTGGTCACCACGTGCATGCGATTGGGGTAGAGCACCAGCAAGGTTTTGACATTGACTTTGGCACCTTGAAATTTGCCTTCGGCGTTTGCAGCGTCTTTGACGGCGTCAACCATGGTCATGCCTACATAGGCATTGCTGGTGGAAATCAGCTTGAGGTTGGCGACCGAGCCGCCGGTCACTTCGGCAGTGGCTTGCATGCCGGGCACGTGCTTGGACAGGGCCGCGGCAAAACCGCCGCCCAATGGGTAATACACCCCGCCGGTTCCGCCGGTCGCGATGGAAATGTTCTGGGCCTGGCTGGTGGCAGCGGCAACAAAGGCCAAAGTGGCCATCCAATGTTTAAAACGCATGGAGATCTCCTGGAAATGCTCTTTGTTTAGGATCAGGTGTAGTCAAGTTGACAGCCATTGTTTGTGTGGTCTGGCTGCATGGCGTGAGAATCTAGCATCATGTGTTTGCTTTCAAAACCGTAATAACCCTTCAAGTTGTCACCCATGAACCAATCTGCCCAGACGCCCCCCGTATTCGACCTCAGCCTTGATCCCCACATCGTGGAACAGCTCCAAGGGGTGACCACCGCAACCCTCACGACGGTCTTGCTCAAAAAAGGCTTGCGCAATGTCTGGGTTCGCTCAGCGCGTCCCTTGGAGGCAGGTTATTCACGAACCATTGCGCGCGCTTTCACGCTGCGTTTTGTGCCCGCCCGCGAAGACCTCGCCACCCCAGAGTCTTGGTCGTCGCCAATTTCAACCCGAGGCGCCATCGAGGCCATGCCTGCAGGTTGCTTGGCCATTGTCGATGCCATGGGCGTTCAGGATGCAGGCATTTTTGGGGACATCCTATGTGCCCGCATGGCCAAAAAAGAAATCGCGGGGTTGATCACCGACGGCGTGGTGCGTGATGTAGACGGCGTGCTGCGATCCAAACTCAAGGTCTGGTGCAGTGGCGTGGCCGCACCCCCTTCGGTGGCTGGCCTGACCTTTGTGGATTGGCAGCGCCCCATCGGATGTGGTGGAGTTGCCATCTTCCCCGGTGATCTCTTGGTAGCCGATGCCGATGGCGTGGTTGTCATCCCATGGGCCATGGTCAATGACGTGGTGCCTTTGGCGGTCGAACAAGAGCGCCTTGAGGGTTGGATCATGAACGAGGTGGAGGGCGGTTCGGCCTTGCCAGGCCTTTATCCTCCCAACGATGCGAACAAGGCTCGCTACGAAGCTTTTAAAAAACAACGCGGTTGAATCACTCGGCTCAAGACAGGAGAAAGCCCATGAAGACTTTTGAAGTCAAAGCCATGACCCAGCATGCGGTCAATTTGCTCAAGGCTGTGGGCATGCCCCAAGACAAAGCCGATGTGGTGGCGCGCGTTTTGGTCGAGGGCGATTTGCTGGGCCACTGGACGCATGGCTTGCGCTTGCTGCCCGCCTATTTGGAACACATCCAAGCTGGGGGCATGACCTTGGAGGGTGACCCCGAAGTCTTGAGCGAAAGGCCCGCCGTTGCCGTTTGGGATGGACGTTGCTTGCCTGGACATTGGTTAACGTTCAAAGCCATCGAATGGGCCAGCGAGCGCGCCAAAACGCACGGCATTGCTGCGGTCAGCATCAAACGAACCCATCACATCGCAGCCCTTGCGCCATACGCCCGTCATGTGGCCGAGAACGGTCAGGTGTTGCTGCTCATGACCTCTGCACCTTTAGGGGGCACGGTTGCACCTTTCGGAGGCACCGAAGCTTTGTTCTCGCCCAGCCCCATCGGATTTGGATATTGGGATGGGCATCAAGCTGTGATGGTGGACGTCTCCACTTCGTCCACCACCAACAACAAACTGATTCAATACACCCGTGATGGCAAAAAGTTGGAACACCCCTGGCTTCAGGACGACCAAGGTCGGGCCACCGACGACCCCACGGTGATGCAACGCAAAGGAACGGTGTTGCCGGTCGGGGGCAAAGACAACGGACACAAAGGGTATGGTTTGGCTTTGACCGTGGAGGCCCTGACCGCAGGCTTGACAGGCCATGGGCGCGATGACCCCAGCTTGCCTTGGATGGGCACGCTCTTTTTGCAAATCATCGACCCCGACCTTTTTGCTGGGCGCGAGACCTTTAGCCAAAAAATGGGCTGGGTCAGCGACCGTGTTCATGCCAATCGCCCCATAGACCCGTCTGAGCCGGTTCGATTGCCCGGCGAACGGGGTTTGCACAGCATGAAGCGACAAATGAGTCAGGGACTGGAGTTGGCTGACTCCACGGTGCAAGCCTTGCGTCAATGGGGCGACAAGCTTTCATCCCCTTTGATGGTGTGATGCCATCCATTCACTTCTGTTCAGCATCGCTGAGGAGCAACGCATGAAACCCTGTCGCATCGCCGTGATCGGCGCAGGCACCATTGGCAAGACCCACATCCTCAACGCATTGCAATGCCCCGATGTTGAACTCGTGGGTGTGGCCGACGCGCATGCGCCAGCAGCCGAATGGGTCAAGGCCCATGGCCTGACTTGTGTGAACACTCACCAAGAATTGCTGGAACGTTTCAAACCAGAGGGTGTGGTGGTCGCCACTCCCAACGATTTGCACATCAGCATGACGCTGGACGCTTTAAAGGCAGGCTGTGCGGTGCTGGTTGAAAAGCCCATTGCCGATTCCCTGGACGATGCCCGCGCCATCGAAGCGGCCTCCGAGCAAACTGGGCTACCGGTTTTGGTGGGCCATCAGCGGCGACACAACCCCATCATGCAACAGGCCAAGGCCATGGTCGACCAAGGTCGCTTGGGGCGTCCGGTTTGCGTGACCGGCATGTCGACCTGGTACAAGGATGAAGCGTATTTCCAGCCAGCCTGGCGACGTACCTTGGTGGGTGGACCCGTGCTGATCAACCTCATTCATGACGTGGACCTGATGCAATTCCTGTTTGGTGACATCGTCAGCGTTCAGGCCATGACCTCCAACGCCACCCGGGGTTTTGAGGTCGAAGACACGGCGGTGATGACCTTCCGATTTGCCAACGGCGCTTTGGGCACTTTCACCTTGTCCGACACGGCGGTGGCCCCGTGGAACTACGACCTTGCCGCGCAGGAAACCATTCGCTTTCCGCAGCAAGAAGTCGGCGCACTGTTTTTCAGTGGCACTCAGGGTTCCTTGTCCTTGCCGCGATTGGACTTTTGGCACTACGAGGGCGAACGCCATTGGGAGCGACCCATCACAGTGACCCGAACCTTGCCCAAGGCACAAAGCCCATACCTCTTGCAGTTGAACAACTTTGCTCAAGTGATCAGGGGCTTGGCGACTCCAGTCTGTTCGGCCAGGGATGGCCTTAGGGCTTTGGAGGTGGCATGGGCGGTGAGGGCCTCGGCACAATCAGGCCGCCCCATCGATTTAATGTATACAAATAAATCTTAAAAAACCTTTTTTAATCGGTTTATTGGCCTTAAATAAGGGTCAATGTATACAATGAAGCCATGCAATCCGCTCAAATGGCTTCCGTCATCCCCGCTGGGGCAAAAAACGAGGGTTCTGACAGCACCACACAGGCCGTGAAGGTGCAAAACCGTTTGCGCGATCTGATCCTTGGTGGTCAGTTGCCTGTGGGAGAGCGCATCACCGAAATGGCTCTGGTTGATCAGCTTGGCGCTTCACGAACCCCCATACGTGCAGCGCTCATGCGCTTGGAGCAGGAAGGATTGCTGCAGCCATTCCCAAATGGGGGCTACGCCATCCGCCGTTTTTCTGTCGCCGACGTGGCCGATGCCATTGAGTTGCGTGGGCTTCTTGAGGGCTGGGCCGCGCGCCGATTGGCCGAGCGGGGTGCCAGCCAAACGGTGCTCAATGCAGCGAAGGACATCTTGGCCAAGTTGGACCTTGTTCTTGCCAGCAATACATTCAACGACGAAGTGTTTTCCCAGTACGTGTTGCTTAACCGCGAGTTTCACCAATGGTTGAGTCAGTCTTGTGACTCGGCCACCATCGTCAAGGAAATGGAGCGCGTGTGCTCATTGCCGTTTGCCTCGCCCAACGGTTTTGTCGCTGCCCAGGCCGCCAGCCCCCATGCACGCGAGCGCTTGTTGTTGGCTCAAGATCAACATTGGCAGTTGCTTGAAGCGATTGAAGCCCGCGAGGGCGCGCGCGCTGAGGCCCTCATGCGCGAGCACGCCCGTCTTGCTCAGCGCAACCTCAAAGAAGTGTCCTTGCCTTGTGGGCAGGTGCCTGGCGCTGCCCTCATTGATGCAACGCCTGTCACGGCGGTGGCCGATTCCACGAACTGAAGGAGACCTTGTTCATGTTCATCCTCAACACTTGGTATGTGGCTTGCTCGCTTGAAGAGCTTCAGTCGCACCAGCCCTTGGGCAGAACCATTTGCGGCAAACGCATGGTGTTCTTCAGAGGCGCTCAAGACCGTGTGGCTTGCGTGGAGGATTTTTGTCCCCACCGAGGCGCGCCCTTGTCGCTGGGCCGGGTCTGCAACGGCGAACTGGTTTGCGGCTATCACGGCTTGGTCATGGGCTGTGAGGGCAAGACCGTGTCCATGCCGGGACAACGGGTCCATGCTTTTCCCTCTGTGAATGCCTACCCCGTGGTGGAGCGTTATGGCTTTGTTTGGGTTTGGCCAGGCGAAGCCGCTTTGGCTGATCCGGCACTCATGCCCGATTTGCCTTTCATGGAAAGCCCAGATTGGGCCTATGGCGGCGGCCAGTACCACATCAAGGCCGACTACAGACTCATGATCGACAACCTCATGGACCTGACGCATGAGACCTATGTCCATGCTTCCAGCATTGGTCAGCCCGAAATCGATGAGACCCCATGCAAAACCCAGATTGAAGGTCAGACCGTCACCACCAGCCGTTTCATGAGTGGCATTCAGGCACCACCCTTTTGGCAAAGGGCCATGCAGGCCCAAGGGCTTGATCCACTGGCACAAGTTGACCGTTGGCAGATATGCCGTTTCACGCCACCTTCGCATGTGCTCATCGAAGTGGGCGTGGCGTTGGCCGGGCAGGGCGGCATTCAAGCACCCGATGCCCTCAAGGCGCACAGCATCGTGGTCGACTTCATCACACCTGAAACTGCCACCTCCCACTGGTACCACTGGGGAATGGCTAGGCGATTCCAGGTCGAGGACCGTTCGCTGACCCACGCCATCCGAGATGGGCAAGGAAAAATCTTTGGCGAAGACTTGGAGATGCTGGAGCGCCAGCAACTCAACCTCAACACCTACCCCGATCGCAAATTGCTCATGCTCAACATCGATGCAGGTGGTGTTCAATCGCGCCGCATCATTGATCGCCTGATTCAGCAAGAGCGTGCCAATCAGCCATCGAATCAGGAGCTGGCTCATGCCCAATGAAGCTCGCACCTTGGTGCTGTTGCCCGGCCTCATGTGTGATGCGGCTGTTTGGCAGGACATGCTCAACGAGCTAAGGCGCGAACAACTGGCTGTTGGCGCTGTGGTGGCCGACTACGGCATGAGCCACGACTTGCGCGACATGGCCCGATTGGTTCTGGAGACCAACCCTGGCCAGCTCGACATCGCTGGTCATTCCATGGGGGGGCGTGTGGCGCTTGAAATCATGCGCCTAGCCCCTGAGCGCGTGGGCCGAGTGGCTTTGCTGGGCACTGGCTATTCGCCTTTGCCCACAGGGGATGCAGGTGAAGCTGAGCGAGCCAAACGCCAGCACCTGATCGATTGGGCCCGCCGCAGCGGCGTGCGCGAGATGGCCGGCGAATGGGTCAAGGGCATGGTCCCCGCGCATCGCCTCAACGATGAGCCACTCATCACTGCCATCCTCGACATGTTTGAGCGCAAAAGCCTTCACCACTTTGAGGCCCAGATCAAGGCCTTGCTCCAACGCCCTGATGCCACTGAAACCTTAAGGCATTGGCCGAGTCGGACTTGGGTCATGGCAGGTGAGTTGGACGCTTGGGCCAATGTGGCTCAACACCAAGCCATTGCGGCGTTGCTGCCACAAGCCCACCTCGAAGTCATGACGGGGCTGGGCCACATGTTTCCTATGGAAAACCCCAGTGCCACCGCCCAAGCGTTCAAAAGGTGGTTGCAAGAACCTCTGCCCGAAATGACATCCAAATCCCACTAACATATCCCCACAACTCAGGAGACCTCCCATGAAACTTCACCATCGTTTAGCCAAAACGGCTGTATTCAGTGCCCTGGCCATGTTGTCTTTGGCTCAGGCCCAAGCCCAGGAAGTCGTGCTCAAAGTGCACCACATTTGGCCCACGGTTGCCATGGGTCACAAGCGCGTGGTTGAGCCCTGGTGTGAAACCATTGCCAAGGAATCCAACAACCGCATGCGCTGCCAGATTCTTCCCGCCATGACTGGCGGCGGCACGCCTGCACAGCTCGTTGATCGCGTCAAAGATGGCGTCGATGACGTTGTGCTGACTCTGCCGGGTTACACACCTGGGCGCTTTCCCATCATGGAGGCCTTTGAACTTCCTTTCATGACCAACACTGCAGAAGTGGCTTCAGCTGCTTCTTGGGACTACTTCAACAAGTACGCCACCAAGGAATTCCCCGGCACCAAAATTTTGGCCACTTGGGTTCATGACGAAGGTTTTGTCAGCACGTCCAACAAAGCCATCACCAAATTAGAGGACTTCAAAGGTTTGAAGATCCGTGCCGCTTCTCGCCAATCTTCCAAATTGCTGTCGATCTTGGGTGCCACCCCTGTGGGCATGCCCATTCCTCCCGTGGCCGATGCCATGTCCAAAGGGACCATCGATGGCTTCTTGACCGCTTGGGAAATCATTCCCTCATTCAAGTTGCATGAAGTCAGCAAGTACCACACCGAAATTGAGTCCAGCCGTCCTTCCATGTTCACCGCATCGTTTGTGATGGCCATGAATCAGGCCAAGTACGACAGCCTGCCAGCAGACCTCAAGCGCGTGATCGACAAGAACTCTGGCCCCGCTTTGTCGCGCACGATTGGCCGCTATTGGGATGAAGCCACTGCAGTGGGTCGCAAAGCAGCGGCCGACCGTGGTAACCAGTTCGTCAAGATCAACGCAACAGAGACCGACCGATGGATCAAGGTGTCCGCACCCTTGTATGACGAGTGGGTTGCCGACATGGACAAAAAGGGTTTGCCCGGTAAGCAAATGTTGCAAGACGCACGCGACTTGCTCGTCAAATACAGCAAGTGATCGTTTAGCCTGACTGAGCTTTGCCATGTCGTTCATTTTTCAGTCGCTGGTTCGGCTCAGTCACTGGTTTGCAGCAGCAGGGTCAATGGTGGCCCTGGCTGCTGGCCTGCTCACCGCCACCAGCGTGGTTTCAAGAGCCCTTTGGAATCAACCCATCCCCGGAGATGTGGAAATCACTCAGATGGTGATCGCGCTGGCCATTTCCTTGTGCATCCCGTTTTGTCAGGTCCGCAAAGCCAATATCTTGGTTGATTTTTTCACGCAGTCCATCTCCGAGTCCCGTTTGCGCCGCCTTGACGCGTTGGGTAGCCTTAGCCTGGCCATCATTTACGGTTTGTTGGCTTGGCGCACTTCTGCGGGGGCCTTGTCGGTTCGCGAAGCTGGCGAAACCACCATGATCATTTCTTTGCCCATGTGGTGGGCCTATGCCTGTTTGGCACCTGGCCTCGCTCTGGCTTCTTTGATCGCACTCTTTCAATGTTTTGGGGTTGATTCAGCTCAGGCGGTGACCTCCTCATGAATCCTTCTTTACTGGGGGTGATCCTCTTTGTCGCCATGATGGTGCTCATGGCGATCCGCATTCCGATTGCAGCAGCCATGTTTTTGCCCGGTGTCGTGGGTTACTGGTTGATGACGGATGCCTACACGACTTTCAACTTTCTCAAAGGAAGTGCAGTCGCTCGCCTCACTGTCTATGACCTCAGCGTCATCCCTCTTTTCTTGCTGATGGGGCAGTTTGCATCCAGCGGTGGTTTGAGTCGAGATTTATTCAGGGCCGCTGCTGCTGTGATGGGGCAGGTACGCGGTGGTCTGGCCATGGCCTCTGTGCTCTCAGCTGGTGCTTTTGGTGCGGTTTGCGGGTCCTCGGTAGCGACTTGCGCCACCATCACTCAGGTGTCATATCCACACATGAGAAAGCATGGCTACAGCGGCCGTTTGACCACAGCCACTCTTGCAACTGGCGGCACCTTGGGCATTTTGATTCCGCCCTCGGTCCCCTTGGTGGTTTACGCCATCCTGACTGAGCAAAACATTGCCAAACTGTTTGCGGCTGCCATGGTGCCTGGCTTGATTGCCATGCTGGGCTACTTGGTGGTGATCTGGTTGCTGGTGGGCTTCAAGCCCGAATTGGCGCCCAAAGTTGAACCTGTTTCGACCAAGGAAAAGGCGGCGGCCATTGTGGGAGTTTGGCCCATTGCTTTGGTGTTTGTGGTTGTTTTTGGTGGCATCTATGGTGGCGTGTTTTCACCCACCGAAGGCGCTGGCATTGGGGCCACGCTGACCTTGTTGTTGGGCCTCTTCAGAAAAGAAATCACCAAAGCCAATTTCATGGAGGCCCTGCTTGGCACAGCAGAAACCTCGGCCATGGTGTTCATGATTTTCTTGGGCGCTGACATGATGAATGCGACGCTGGCCCTGACGGAGATGCCCAAGCTCGTGGCAACCTGGCTCTCTGGCTTGCCCGTGCCGGACATGACCATCGTGTTTGCGGTCTTGCTTTTGTACATTCTTCTGGGCTGCGTGATGGATGAACTCTCCATGCTCATGCTCACGCTGCCTGTGATTTTCCCGGCCATCATGTCTTTGGACCTCATGGGTCTGATGGGCCAGGAAAAAGCCATCTGGTTTGGCATCTTGGTGTTGATGACGGTGAGCATTGGCATGATTGCACCCCCGGTGGGCTTGAATGTGTACGTGGTCAACAGCATGGCCAAAGATGTGCCCATGAGTGAAACGTATAAGGGCGTGATGCCTTTCCTCATTTGGGACGCCATCCGTCTGCTCTTGTTGTTGGCCTTTCCAGTCATCAGCTTGGGCCTGATGCGCTTTTTCTACAGTTGAACTTGCGGGGGCTTTACGACCCCGCATCGCTCAAAGCCCATAAATGCGTTGGGCATTTCCCCCCAATATGGCTGCTCGCTCTGAATCGCTAAAACCTTGCAGTTGTATGAGGCTCCAGTCTCGCCACTGTGGGTACTGGGCCGCCAACTCAAGCACTGGCCAATCGCTGCCCCAGATCAGACGATCAGGACCCCAGATGTCGATCAAGGTGTCCGACCACGTTTTCATGAGTTTGAGGTCATGGGCATCCTCCAATTCCGTCCACAAGCCCGACCACTTACAGACCAAACGTTCAGGGCCATGACTGTTGGCCAACTCGCAAAGCAATTTGGACCATTCATCCAATGTGGCCTTGGGATTGGGCTTGGCACCATGGTCGATCACCACTTTGAGATCGGGGTGCTTGATCATCATCTTTTGCAAATGTGGGAGGTGCTCGGTGCGCACCAAGGCATCGAACACCAAACCGTGTTGGGCCATGGCCTTCAAAGCCGGATCGACTTGAGGCATTGCAATCCAATCGGCATTGGGCAGGTCTTGAAGCATGGGGCGCAAGCCCACCAGCTTGGGATGGGCGACCAAGTGCTGGATGCGCTGGGCTACATCGCCAGCCAAGAAATCGACCCAGCCCACCACGCCTAGAACTTGACTGCAGTCCATGGCTTTTGCCAGTAAAAAATGAGTTTCATCCTCGGTGGGTGCAGCCTGAACCAGAATTCCGCCATCCATGCCGTGGGCTTGAGCGTGAACCAGCCAGTCTTGTATCGCCACATCTCTGTGAATGGGACTCAGTTCTGGCGTCAACCAGCCGTAGTCGCCGCGGCTCAATTGCCAGCTATGAAAGTGGGCATCGATCATGGTGTGGGGGCCTCGGTATCCAGAAGGTTGAGGTGCTTGAGTTCTGCCCAAAGTGCGTTGGGAACGGTGAAGCGCGCAGCCTCTCTTGCCTGATGCCATTCGGCGATGGAGCGTGCGCCCAGCCAGACCAAATGCACAGCGGGATGATGGAGTGCAAATTGAAGCGCGGCCGCCTGGATGGGAACCGCATGGCGGTCGCATACCTCTTGAATGGCCAAAGCCTTTTGGACCCATTGCGTTTGAGCCGGAGCGTAGTTGAAGGTCAGTTCGCGCGATGCATCGACTCGACTCGCCAAGATGCCTGAGTTGAAAACGCCCCCCAACGAAACCTGCACGCCCCGCTTTGTGAGCCGTGGCATCAGCGAGGGCAGGGCACTCGTGTCGAGCAAGGTGTAGCGCCCTGCCAGCAACAAGGCATCCAGGTCGGCGTGGGCGAGTAAGCGTTCGACGATGGTGTGATCGTTGACGCCCAAGCCAATGTGAGTCACCAGTCCTTGGTACTGAAGCGAATGCAGCTCGGGCAAGGCTTGTTCCACCACCAACTTGAACACCTCCTCTGCGTTCCCACCTTGGGTGTGCGAATCCATGTCGTGGATGAACACCGCATCCAAGCGATCCAGCCCCAAACGGTCAAGGCTTTGCATCACGCTTTGGCGCATGCCAGCTGCGGTGAAGTCCCAATGCTGTCTAAAGGGCAGGGTGTCGACATACCCATGTTGTTCGCTGGGTACTTGAGCATCTGCCGTCAACAATCGCCCGACTTTGCTGGACAGCCTGAACTCAGACCTGGGCTTGTTTTTCAGGCCATGCCCCACCCTTTGTTCGGAGCGTCTGTGACCATAGTGAGGCGCGGTATCGAAACTGCGACAACCGTCTTGCCAAGCGCCTTGTAAAAGCTCTTGCACCTGTGGCTCTGGCACCACCTGATACAAATTACCCAGCGCCGCACCACCCAGACCCAAGCGGGTGGCATCGGTGCAGGGCAAAAAGGCAGCTTGTTGTGAGGTGGCCATGCTGGGATTGGGGTCAGTGGTGAGGACCATCTGCAAAGTGAAGCATAGGGGAATTTACGGGTGCAATGACTCTGACGGCATCACTAACATGTCAGCCATTCATGTTGAAACGACTCCCACCCCTCATCTCCCCGGATTTGCTTCATGCCCTTGCCAGCATGGGGCATGGCGACGAGTTGGCATTGGTTGATGCGCATTTCCCAGCCAGTCGGGTTGCTCAGCAAGGTCAAAACCGCTTGATCCGTCTGCCGGGAATCGATGTGGACACGGCGTTGGACGCGGTATTGCAGGTTTTGCCTTTGGACGAGGCGGGGCCTCAAAACGCCTGGACCATGCAGGTCATGGGCGATCCCCACGCCGTGCCTGAAGCGGTATCTGTGATCAATGGGGTGTTCAAATGCCATGGTCTAGCGGATGCGGGCTCATTGGAGCGCTTTGCTTTTTACGAACAAGCCAAGAACGCCTATGTGCTGGTTCAAACCGGTGACATTCGCACCTATGCCAATGTCATGCTGAGAAAAGGTCTGGTGTGCCATGACTGAACGCGTGACACAAGTGGGCGGTCAAAGCCTGCGGGCCAGGGCCTATGAAAATTTCCGTCAGCAAATCCTTCAAGCCAATGTGAGGCCTGGTCAATTTGTCTCACAGCGCGAACTCATGCAGTTGCTCAACATGCCGCTAGGCGCGGTGCGCGAGTTGATCCCCAGGCTGGAGACCGAAGGCCTGTTGCGAACCGTCCCTCAAAGGGGTTTACAAATCGCGCATGTCGATTTGAAGTTGATCCATAACGCTTTTCAATTGCGAAGCATGTTGGAGCGTGAGGCGGCCTTGCACTTCGCTCAAACCGTGAGCGACTTGGAGTTGAAAGCGATTGAGGCGGCGCACCTGGACATCGTTCAACGTGCTGAGTCCGAAGGCATCAACGATGAGTTGCTGACCGATGCCACTTCGGTGGATTGGGGCTTGCACGATCAGATGATTGATGCCTTGGGCAACGAATTGATTTCTCAAGCCTACCGAATCAACAGCTTGCGTGTTCGCTTGATTCATTTGGAGAGGTCCACCCTGTCCGCAGACATTTTGTTACCGGCCATGCAAGAGCACCTTGCATTGATCGCAGCGCTCAAGACGCGAGATCCGGCTCGCGTGGCGCAAGCACTTGACCACCACATTCAAAGCGCTCATGAAAGGGTGCTTGGCCGTGACCGACGAGGCCTGGCCCCAACGTCAAATGCCAAGCCCTCTGCGTTTTCGACCTGATTTCAAGGACATCTATTTCAAGGACATCTCGAGCATGACTTCACCCTGGATCAACGCGCACAATGGCTTCGATGGCATCTGGCCAGCGATGCTCACGCCATTGGACGAACATCTAAGAATTGATCACAAGGCCTACGCAGAGCATGCTTTGTCCTTGATTGAAAAAGGCTGCGGTGGAGTGACGGCCTTTGGCACCACAGGTGAGGGGCCTTCTTTCAGCATGCAAGAACGCCAAGAAGCCGTTGATCAATTGATCGCACGAGGTGTTCCTGCTGAACGCATCATGGTGTCCACCAGTTGCAGTGCATTGCCCGAGACGCTGGCGCTCACGCGGCATGCGATTGAGCGCGGTGTACATGGCTGTCTGATGCTGCCGCCATTCTTTTTCAAAGGTGTGAGCGATCAAGGTGTGATCGATTGCTACGCTCAAGTGATGGATGCCTTGCCTTCTTCTGGCTGGCGCATGTACCTCTATCACATCCCTCAAGTGGTGGGCGTGGGCTTGTCTCATCACACCATCTCTCGTTTGCTGGACCGCTACCCCCAACTCATTGTTGGCATCAAGGACAGCTCATGTGTGCGTGAGCATTCGGTGGGGCTGGCCAATGCCTTCATGCCCGGTATCACGGTATATGTGGGCAACGAATTGGACTTGCCCCCTTTGGGAGAGATGGGCAGCACTGGTGCCATCAGTGGCCTGGCCAATTTTTTGCCGCGCACTGTTCGCCGCATGGTCAAGGAACATCATGGCCCGCAGATTGATCAAGACGTGACCACCATCACGCAAGTGCTTGACCTCGTTCGTCCCATGTCGCTGATGCCTGCGCTCAAAGGCATCATGGCGCATTTGACGAAAGACCCCAAGTGGTTGAGGGTGAGGGCACCTTTGGTCCAACTATCAAGAGACGAATTGAATGCGCTGAGCCATGGATGGG
>JACCDO010281965.1_pt1 | contig 19140 bp, 14 predicted proteins | sample 7446101 | NCBI WGS metagenome assembly JACCDO01 (sample SAMN15323440, study PRJNA562643) | freshwater metagenome | isolation source: river surface water | place: USA:Blue River Watershed | collected 2017-08-16 | reverse complement strand
TGATGGCTGGTAGGTACGTTTCATGATGTATGGCCCAACAAAGAGCGAAAAAGTTTAGGGTAATCCCGAAAAGCCCTCCATTTCATCAAAAAACGTGAAGTAAGTCAAATGTTTACCGTAAAAATACCTTTTTTGACAGCAATTGGCCTGTGGATAACCTAGCCTTTGACAGGGTAGAATCAGGGTTTACTTAGCGAGTCACATGAACGAGTTCTGGCAGTCCTGCATCGCACATCTGGAGCAGGAGTTTCCCCCTCAGCAAATCAGTGCGTGGATACGTCCACTGGTTCCGCTCGCCTTTGACGAGACAGCTTCGCAACTTCGACTCGCTGCGCCAAATCGTTTCAAGTTGGATTGGGTCCGGAAAAATTTTTCAACTCAAATAGAACAGTTCGCCACAACGTGGTTTAAGACACCCGTACATTTACATCTCGAGTTATCGCCAAGCGCAACGGATCGACCCAAGTCTCCATTGTCACAGTCGGCAGCGACTCAAACAGCGACGTACACCGCGGCGACGGGTGAACAACCTCTTCAAGCTTTGTCACCATCGCCGGATAACGGAGTCGACGGGGCGTTGTCTGGTTCGATCGATAATCGTTCAAGACTAAATGTTGAGCTGACGTTTGATAACTTTGTTACGGGCAAGGCAAACCAGTTGGCGCGCGCCGCCGCATTGCAAGTCGCTGAGAATCCAGGCATTTCATATAACCCGCTTTTTTTATATGGTGGCGTTGGTTTAGGTAAAACACATTTAATTCACGCGATCGGTAACGCAATGGTTGCTGGCGGTCGCGGGGTCCGGGTTCGCTATGTGCATGCTGATCAGTACGTGTCGGATGTTGTGAAGGCGTATCAGCGTAAAGCGTTTGATGACTTTAAGCGCTATTACCATTCATTAGACTTGTTGCTTATTGACGATATCCAGTTTTTCTCTGGAAAAAACAGAACACAAGAAGAGTTCTTTTATGCGTTTGAGGCAATGGTTGCTCAGCGTAAACAAATCATCATCACCAGCGACACCTATCCTAAAGAGCTTGAGGGCATCGACAGTCGTCTGATTTCTCGCTTTGATTCGGGGCTGACGGTTGCCATCGAGCCCCCCGAGCTTGAAATGCGCGTGGCGATTTTGTTGCGTAAAGCCGAGCAAGAAGGGCTTGCAATGCCTGAGGAAGTCGCATTTTTCATCGCCAAACATTTGCGCAGTAATGTTCGAGAACTCGAAGGGGCCTTGAAAAAGGTCGTCGCCTATGCGCGGTTTCACGGGCGAGATGTCGCCAACGTCGACACGTGTAAAGATGCATTAAAAGATTTGTTATCGGTTTCTAGCGGACAGGTCACGGTAGAGAACATCCAAAAAACCGTGGCAGATTTTTACAAAATCAAGGTCGCCGACATGTATTCAAAGCGACGACCTGCCAACATTGCAATGCCGCGTCAGGTTGCAATGTATCTTGCAAAAGAGCTGACGCAAAAAAGCCTGCCAGACATTGGAGATATGTTTGGTGGACGTGATCACACGACTGTTTTGCACGCCGTTCGAAAGATTTCGGACTTGCGCGCTAAGCAGGCAGACTTGAACCATACGCTGCATGTGCTTGAACAAACTTTAAAGGGATAATCCATGCAACTTGTACAGACCCCACGCGACGCGCTGCTTAAGCCGCTCTCTACCGTAGCCGGTATTGTCGAGCGTCGGCACACCTTGCCGATTCTCGCCAATATTTTGCTGCGCAAAGAAGCTAATCGCGTTTCTTTTATTGCGACGGACCTAGAGGTTCAAATCACTACGCACGCTGACTTTGGTGTGGGTGCTGAAACAGAATCGTTAACAGTCGCTGCCCGTAAACTTGTCGACATTCTGCGCGCGTTGCCTGACACGGGTGATGTGAAACTGTCAACGGCAAGTGGCAAATTGGCTGTGCAGTCAGGGAAGAGCCGGTTTTCGCTACAGACTCTCGCCGCAACTGAATTTCCCACGATGACGCAGCCAACGCGCTGGGATGTTTCGCTCACGCTTACACGCAAAACGCTTAAGCATTTGTTCAACATGGCCCATTTCGCCATGGCACAACAAGATATTCGGTACTACTTGAATGGCATGTTGCTTGTCTTTGAACCAGGCACATTGCGTGCGGTGGCGACAGATGGACACCGACTTGCGCATAGTTCCACCCCAGCAGAGGGAATTAGTGCAAAACACGAAGTGATCGTGCCGCGCAAAACCGTGCTTGAAATGCAACGATTGCTTGATGATAGCGATGAGCCAGTAACCATTGACGTGGCTGCTGGTCAAATTCGATTTTCGTTTGGACACGTCGAGTTGGTGTCAAAACTGGTCGAAGGTAAGTTCCCAGATTTCAACCGCGTCATTCCGACGAACTACACGCGTCACTTCGATGTGTCACGTGAAGTCTTGCAGGGGTGCTTGCAACGCGCAGCTATTTTGACGACCGATAAGTTTCGCAGCGTGCGCCTGCAACTTGCGCAACATGTTCTGAAAATTTCTTCGACCAATGCCGAGCAAGAAGAAGCTCAGGAAGAGATCGATATTGATTATGGTCACGAGGCTTTAGATGTTGGTTTCAACGTCAGCTATTTGCTAGATTTCTTGGCCAACGTCAAAGCTGAAACGATTCGTTGGTCTGTGATGCCAGACGCGAACGCCTCAGCCCTTATTACACTGCCTGACGACGCTTCATTTAAATATGTCGTCATGCCAATGCGGATTTAGTCATGTCAGAAAATATAGAAGTAGCAGGCCAGCCCTCACCGGACAAAGATGCGTACGGTGCAGATTCGATCAAGATGCTCAAGGGTCTCGAGGCGGTACGTAAACGCCCGGGAATGTATATCGGTGACACATCTGATGGCACCGGTTTGCATCACATGGTGTTTGAAGTTGTCGACAACGCGATCGACGAGGCATTAGCCGGTCACTGCGACGATATTGTTGTCACGATTCATGGTGATAACTCTATCTCCGTGACTGATAACGGTCGCGGTATACCAACAGATATTCATAAGGACGACGAGTTTTCTCGAAGTGCTGCTGAAATCGTGTTGACCGAACTACATGCAGGCGGCAAGTTTGATCAAAACTCGTACAAGGTCTCGGGTGGCTTGCACGGCGTGGGCGTGTCTTGTGTAAATGCGCTGTCCTCATGGCTTAAGTTGACGATTCGTCGCAATGGCCAAGTGCACGAGATGGAGTTTCGTCGAGGCGAACGCGTCGCGCCCTTGGCAGTCACGGGCACGACGGAAAATCGCGGAACCGAAGTTCACTTCTTAGCTGATACCGAAATCTTTAATAACGTTGAATACCATTACGAGATTTTGTCGAAGCGATTGCGCGAACTTTCGTTCTTAAATAACGGCGTCAAAATCCGCCTGATTGATCAACGACAGGGCAAGGAAGAAAACTTTGCGTTTTCTGGTGGTTGTAAAGGTTTCGTCGAGTACATCAATCGCAGCAAAACAGTTCTTCACCCCAATGTGTTCTCCGTGAGCACAGATTCGACCGCAGGCGGCACCTTAGTAGGTGTGGATGTCGCGATGCAATGGAATGATGGTTATAACGAGCAAGTGCTTTGCTTTACGAACAATATTCCACAACGTGATGGCGGAACGCACTTGACCGGTTTGCGCGCAGCGATGACGCGTATTTTGAACAAGTACATTAGCGACAACGAAATGGCCAAAAAGGCCAAAGTTGAAACCACTGGTGATGACATGCGCGAAGGTTTAACTTGCGTGTTGTCGGTGAAGGTTCCTGAGCCAAAGTTCAGCAGCCAAACAAAAGATAAGTTGGTATCGAGTGAAGTTAGGCCTGCGGTGGAAGAGGCTGTCGCTCGCACACTCGAGACGTGGTTGCTAGAAAACCCCATCGATGCCAAGGCGCTATGTGCCAAAGTGGTTGAAGCAGCGCGTGCCCGTGAAGCGGCGCGCAAAGCGCGTGAAATGACGCGACGGAAAAGCGTACTTGAAGGCGCCGGCCTACCAGGCAAGCTCGCGGATTGCCAAGAGAAAGATCCAGCGTTATGTGAGTTATATATCGTTGAGGGAGACTCTGCGGGCGGTTCGGCTAAGCAGGGTAGAGACCGTAAGTTCCAGGCTATTTTGCCACTGCGCGGCAAAGTTCTTAACGTTGAAAAAGCACGGTTTGATAAGCTGATTTCGAGTGAGCAAATTACAACGTTGATTACTGCGCTTGGTACAAGTATTGGTCCAGACTTTAACGTTGAAAAGCTCCGCTATCACCGTATCATTATCATGACCGATGCTGACGTTGATGGTGCGCACATTCGGACATTGCTGTTGACTTTGTTATACAGACAGATGCCTGAACTAGTTGAGCGCGGTTATATCTACATTGCGCAACCACCGTTGTACAAGGTCAAGGCAGGCAAGGATGAGCGCTACCTTAAAGACGAGGTAGAAGAATCTAGTTATATGCTCCAACTGTCTCTAAAAGAGGCGTCGCTGGTTCCACAAGCAGGTGCGGCGGCAATTACAGGGGATGCATTGGCCGAGCTTGCGAAGCAGTATGTCATGGCTGATGGGGTCATTGCGCGTCTTGGACGTTTCATGGATGAGCTTACGTTATCGGCGATCGTAGGCGGAGCAACGGTTGAGCTTGATACTCAAGAGCAGGCTGAAGCATCTGCGAAGCGCTTGCATGCAGGACTTCAAGACCCATTACTCCCGCATCAAGTCGATGTCGTGGCTGAGTTTCATCAGAGCGCAGAAAAATACCGCTTGATCGTGCGTCGTAAACATCATGGCAACGTGCGTGTGACGGTTCTTGATCATGACTTCGTGCGTGGGGCTGATTATGCTGTGTTGGCACGTGCTGCTGCGACGTTCCAGGGCTTGATCGGAAAAGGTGCAGTGGTCTCGCGTGGTGAAGGCGAAAAGCGTAAAGAATCGATGGTCGCTGACTTCCGCGAAGCCATGCAATGGTTGCGCGCTGAAGCGGAGCGCAACGTGAGCAAGCAGCGCTACAAGGGTCTTGGCGAAATGAATCCCGAACAGCTCTGGGAAACAACGATGGATCCGAAGGTTCGTCGTCTATTGCGTGTGCAAATTGAAGACGCAATCGCTGCGGATGAAATCTTTACAACCCTAATGGGCGATAACGTTGAGCCGCGCCGGGCGTTTATTGAAACCCACGCGCTGCAAGCCGCAAACCTTGATGTTTAACTTCAGCCGATGATCACCAGCTTTTTTTGTCCAACCACGATTTATATGGGCGAAGGCTCATATAAGAAAATTGCTGACGTGATCGCAAAGCTTGCATGCCAACGTGTCTTTATCGCGTTGGATGCCGCTTTACTCAAAACAGAGTTTTATGCAGCAATTGCGAGTTTGCTGGACGAAGCGAAGGTTGCCACGGCTATATTTACAGAGATTGAGCCAGACCCTAGCGCACATACCGTCGAAAAGGCTTTTGCTGTTTGTCAGGCACATCAAGCATCGGTGATCTTAGCGATTGGCGGTGGTAGTACGATTGATGTAGCCAAAGCAGTTGGGATTTTAGCGACGAATGGCGGGCGTATTCACGACTATGAGGGAATCGAAAAGTTTTCGATCCCTGCACTTCCCTTAATTGCTATTCCGACGACGGCAGGGACGGGCTCTGAAGTATCAGGCTCCTGTGTCATTACGGACACAGAGAAAAATCTTAAGATGTCGATTCGTCATGCGTCGTTGAATCCGGCGACAGTGGCGATATTGGACCCCTTGGCATTGCGGACGGTGCCAGCGCATGTAGCTGCACACTCTGGGATTGATGCGTTTGTACACGCGTTTGAATCGTATGTATCCCTCGGCTCAAACCTCATGACCGATGCGATTAACTTGCAGGCCATGGCGCTATTGGCGGGAAATATCCGGCAGTTTGTAGCAAACCGGCAAAACACGACTGCCGCATTAAACATGCTGTGTGGCTCCGCGTTGGCGGGCATTACATTTGGACAAACAGGTTTGGGTAACGTGCACTGCATGGCGCGTTTCGTTGGGGCGGAGTTTCACTTGTCACATGGGTTATCGAACGCGGTTTGTTTGCCACATGTGGCCAAGTTCAACCTGCTGGCAGTGCCAGAAAAATTTGCACAAGTGGCGCAGGTAATGGGTTGTCCTGTACAAGGACTGCCGACACTGCAAGCTGCGCACGCAGCGGTCGAGGCGATCAAGGCCTTGTGCGCTGATTTATCGATCCCAGCGCGTCTGAGGGATGTCGGGGCAAAGCAGGAGTGCTTCGACGATATGGCAAAGGCATGTTTTTCTGCAAACTACAACCGTTGGAATCCTCGTCACACAACGGTTGCCGACTTTAGATCGCTATTTGACCAGGCCTACTGAACGATTTTGTTCGTTCCCGGCGTTACGGCAGGTTTGCGGGGCATCTCACCAAGCGGAGCTGGCTTCCCATAAAACGGGAACATTTTTTTGTTGCGCCCGTCTGAGCAAGTCAAGCAAGGTAAAGGATCTTTGGCGTAGGCTGACCGGTTGAGCCAGTGGGTGTAAAGGTTCGTCTGGATCTTCTTCGGCATTAGCTGTTTTTTCTTGAGCAATCGCCGCTTCAAGCTGCGCAATAGCGTGGCCGAGCTGTTCCGGCATCCATACGCCGCGTGTCTCAAGCTCAGGACCGTCAAGCTTTCCGATAATCTTCAAAAGAGGCTTTGCATGCTGGGAAAGCATCAGGACATCCGCCCCAGCTTTGCTGCTGAAGGTAACAAGCATACTGACTCCTTTATTAAGTGTTAAGTCAATGTAATACATAATTCAGGCTATGATTTGAGGCTCCAATCCGTTGTCTATTATTCCCATGCTCCTCGAGCAACAAAACACACTAATTTCTTGCCTAAAAAAGGCCGTAACGGGCGTTCTACCGGACGCACAGCCAACGATCGTCCTAGAGCGCCCCAAAGTCGCGGCTCATGGTGACTTGGCGACAAACGTTGCGATGCAGCTTGCTAAGCCTGCTAAACGTAACCCGCGCGAACTAGCGCAAGCAATCGTTGATGCGTTAATGAGTGACCCCGCAGCAACGGCCATCATTGCACAGGCCGAGTTGGCAGGTCCAGGCTTCATTAATTTCAGATTAACGCATGCTGCGCGTAGCGCCGTGCTTCCGCTTATTACCCGACAGGGCGCTGCATTTGGCCGCGCGCCACGTAAAGAGCAAAAAGTATTGGTAGAGTTTGTGTCGGCTAACCCAACAGGCCCATTGCACGTTGGACATGCGCGTCAAGCTGCGCTCGGAGATGCGCTGTGTCGTTTGTTTGATGCGAGCGGCTTTGAGGTTAGTCGCGAGTTCTATTACAACGACGCGGGTAACCAAATTCAAAATCTGGCCATCAGTGTGCAGGCACGTGCACGAGGCATTAGTACAGACGCGCCCGAATATCCCGCTGATGGTTATAAGGGCGAATACATCGCGGATATCGCGAAAGAGTTTGTCGCCAAAGCGAGTGCAAATGCCAGCGATGGCGAGCCCGTTATCGCGAATGGCAACTTGGATGATCTCGATAACATCCGTCGTTTTGCCGTAACGTATTTGCGACATGAGCAAGACTTAGATTTACAAGCTTTCGGCTTGGCGTTTGATCGTTATTACCTTGAGAGCTCTCTTTACACCTCGGGCCGCGTGGAAAACACAGTGAACCAACTGGTGGCGAGTGGTCACACCTATGAAAGTGATGGTGCGCTGTGGCTGCGCACCACCGAACTGGGAACAGGTGATGACAAAGACCGTGTGATGCGAAAGTCTGAAGGTGGGTATACCTATTTTGTTCCAGATGTGGCTTACCACGTTACGAAGTGGGAGCGCGGCTTTACACGGGCTATTAATATCCAAGGCAGTGATCATCACGGTACGATTGCGCGGGTGCGCGCAGGACTCCAAGCGCTCAGTTTGGGCATCCCTGCGGACTATCCTGCTTATGTCTTGCACAAAATGGTCAAAGTGATCCGTGGTGGCGAAGAGGTCAAGATCTCGAAACGCGCCGGTAGCTATGTCACGATGCGTGACTTGATCGAATGGGTTGGCCGAGATGCGGTTAGATTCTTTTTGATCCAGCGTCGTGCCGATACGGAATTCGTGTTTGATGTGGATCTTGCACGGTCGCAAAGCGAAGAAAACCCTGTCTACTATATTCAGTATGCGCATGCGCGTATTTGCTCGATGCTGTCCCAAGCGGGGTTGTCCACCGCACAGTTAGAGGCAGCGTCGGTCGATGTATTGAAGGCGCCTTCCGAGCTTGCACTGATGCAGCGTTTGGCAGAATTCCCAGCGCTGGTGTCTCAAGCAGCGCTTGAGCTTTCTCCACACTTAGTTGCGTTTTGGTTGCGCGACTGTGCTGCAGATTTTCACGGATGGTACAACGCCGAGCGTGTGCTGGTGGATGATACGACCGTCAAACATGCAAGGTTACGCCTGGCTGATGCGACGCGGCAGGTCATCGCAAATGGATTAGAGTTGTTGGGCGTATCTGCACCTGAGAGGATGTAAGAGACACACCATGGCAAAACACAAATCATCTGGCGGAAGTACGTTGTACGGCTTATTGGCTGGGTTAGTGATTGGCTTGATGGTTGCGGCAGGGGTTGCTTACTATGTGGTCAAGGCGCCGATGCCTTTTTATGACAAGGCTAGCCGCACGCCTGATGCACCCGGCACGCCAGACCCACGACAAGCACCTGATCCCAATGCTGGGTTGGGCGGCCGTGACGCAGGGACGCCGCCGGTCACAACTGAACCAGCAGGCCCGATTGCGGGGGCTGCTCCATCTGCGAATGCACCTGCACCAGCAAGTGGTGGTGATGCCTTGGGTTCGTTGATCGCCACGTTGACACCTTCGGCGCCAGCCACAGGTAGTTCAAACGTTAATCCTCGCCCAAAGGCCGAGCCACTCCCTCCGCCACCAAGCCAACCGCAAGCAGCGCCGGCAACTGGTGGGCCATATTTTCTTCAAGTAGGATCCTTCCGTGTCTTGGAGGATGCAGAATCGCTGCGCGCAAGAATCTTGTTATTGGGGATGCCGGTTGAAATTCAGCGCGCCGAAGTAAATGGATTGCAAGTCAATCGTGTCCGGGTGGGGCCGTTTTCACGCATTGATGATATGAATCAAGTTCGCACTAAGCTTGGTCAGGAAAAAATCCCGACGGCGGTTGTTAGGCAGTAGCTTAAGTCCATGTCAGATTGTTGTAGCCTTTTGGCGCTAGAAATTTTAAGGATTGTTCAATCATGAAAGCCAGCTTGTTTTCAAAAGCACTTTTTGCGCTAGCCAGCCTTGTGTTGGTATCGTTTGCTTCACCGAGCATGGCGCAGAGTGGCGCGCCTACTAAATCTAAATATATTGAACTCAGCCCCGCGCAACCGACTGAGCCGGGAAAAATTGAAGTCCAAGAGTTTTTCTCGTATGCATGTTCACATTGCGCAGTGATTGAACCGCTACTGCAAAAGTGGATGAAGACCGTGCCTGCAGACGTGGTCGTAAAGCACGTTCCGGTGGCATTCAATGCAAGCATGAAGCCGCTGCAGCGCTTGTATTACACATTAGAGGCAATGGACCGCCTTGATTTGCATTTGAAAGTATTTGACGCAATCCATGAGCAAAAAAAGCGACTCTTCTCAAAAGCAGAGATTACAACCTGGGTCGTTTCGCAAGGTGTTGATCGCGCAAAATTTGAAGCTGCTTTTGAGTCGTTTGGCGTGTCGTCCAAAGCGGGCCGTGCAGACCAGTTAGTCACGGCCTATCGCGTCCAAGGCACACCGACCATGTCAGTGGCGGGTCGGTTTGTGACCTCGCCATCTGAAGCAGGTGGTTACCAGGAAACGATAGATGTTGCGAACGCCTTAATTACTCAGGTACGAGGCAAATAATTTGCCGCTTGCTTGAGGTCATTGATTAAATCGTCAATGTCCTCAAGCCCGATATGAAATCGCAGCAAAGCATTGGGACTGTGTTTCCAGTAGCTATGTGAAGCGAGAGTGGCGGGATCGACCCATTGCACAAGGCTTTCATAGCCGCCCCAAGAAAAGCCAATCCCATATAGCGTTAGTGCATCAACGTATGCTTTAGCAGCATCTGGGGAGCACTTAAGTTCGACTGACAGCATACCGTTTGAACCGGTGCAGTCACGTTGCCAAAGCGCATACCCGGCGTCCTTGTGCCAGGCGGGATGAAAAATCTTCGCCACATACGGTTGTGCGTCAAAAAATTCGCAGACCTTCATTGCGTTGATCGCGTGTTGCGGCATCCGGACGGCCATCGTCTTGACACCGCGAAGTGCGAGCCAAGCGTCATCGGCACTGATCGAGTTCCCCATGGCATATTGCGCTGAGTGCAGACGTGGTGCGACGGACTCGGCTTTTGCAATGACAGCACCAAGCAAGACGTCGGAGTGCCCGGCGACATATTTTGTTCCCGCTACAACCGAGATATCAGCACCGAGGGCTAATGGCCGATAGATATATCCAGAGCCCCAAGTGTTGTCGGTCGCCAGCAATACACCGCGTTGTTTTGCTATCGCCGCCATTGTAGGGAGGTCCAGCATTTCAAAAAGGAGTGAGCCTGGAGACTCAACATAAATCAGCTTTGTTGCGGGTGTGATCAGCGCATCGAGATCATCTTGCGCTGAGAAGTAGGTCACATTGATACCGAGACCTTTCAGCAATGCGCGGTCAAGATTTCTGACTGGGCCGTAGACGCCATCGCACACAAGCACGTGGTCGCCCGACTTCAGAATGCCTAAAAAAGCGATGTTAATGGCAGCCATGCCTGAGGGGGCTAAGACGCAGTAGGTACCGCCTTCGAGTTGCATGAAGACTTCTTCCAGCGCGCGGTGGGTATCCATCCCAGAGCGGCCGTAGCTAATCGCCCGTTCACCCGCAGCCCGTTTTGCAAACACACGTTCGAGCGCAGCGAGATTTTCAAAGCGAACCGTACTCGTGCGCATCGAGGGAAGATTGACCGGAGCGGTACCAGTTTCGGGATCGAACGGAGCACTGCCGATGTGTAGTAATTTAGTATCGAGATGATGCGTAGTCACGACGCGTCCTTTATTTAAGTATGAGAGATTTTAGATTTGCTTAAAACGAATGATCCCGTCTGCGTCAAGCGATCGGGAGAGTTTGCCTTCAAAGTACAGCGCATGTAAGTGCGCAATAGCTTCGCCCATTGCAAAGGTCGTTTGGTGTAAATCGAGCTTACGTTTAAATAACACCGGCAAAATATCAGTCGTTGACTGTGGAGTGATGCACGCAGCGAGCACCTCATCTAAGCGCTCCGCATGGTGCGCATGTTGCTGAGCGATGCGTTCGTGTAGTCCCTTGAACGGTTTTCCGTGTGATGGGAGCACAAGGGTGTCAGCGGGCAAGTGATTGAATGCATTCAGTGAGTTTAAATACAAGGGCAGAGGATTACTCAACGGCTCGTAATCAAAGACACTAATATTCGTTGAAATGCGCGGCAGGACCATGTCGCCAGAAATAAGAACATTCAAGCTTGGGCAATATAGCGAGATATGCTCTGGCGCATGACCATAGCCTACGATGGCATCCCAACGACGACCATCGATGGTGAGTTTACTGTCGTGCAGCAGGCGTATGTATGAGGATGGCATACTAGGCACTAGACTCGGGTAGTAACTTGCGCGCTCTCGTACCTGCTGCAAAGCGTCTGGATCTACCATCCCATGGCGCCCAAGGTGTTGCGCAGCGCTTTCGCCGCCTGATGCACCACCTTTACTCACGGTCCAGAGCTTGGCAGTCATATAGTCTGTCATGCTCATATAGAGAGGTGCATTCCATCGTTCGCACAGCCAATGCGCCAAGCCAACATGGTCAGGGTGCATATGTGTAACGATCACGCGTAAGACGGGCAAACCGTCGAGTTGGGTGTCGAAAATTTTTCTCCAGAGGGCTTTGACCTCATCACGACTGATACCGCAATCGACGATGGTCCACCCCTGCCTGCCATCGATACAGTCGCGCAATAGCCACAAGTTGATATGGTCTAAGGCGAAAGGCAAGGGCATGCGAATCCATCGTAAGCCTGGTGCAAGCTCCAGGGTCGTGGCCGGCGCAGGAAGCGTATCGCCAAAGGGATACTGCAGTTGATGTTCAAGAGGGTTCATATTGCGAGAGTCTCCGGACTTTTGCGTCTTATACCGGGCATCATAAGTTACATTGACTTAAACTGTCATGCGCCAACACAACCGAATAAAGGCAGTGTATGCCCATCATCGAATCGCAAATTGATACCCGCGCACCCGCCTTCGCTGAAAATGCGGCCGCCATGCAGGATAAGGTGCAAGACCTGCAACGGCTTCTTCAACAAACTGCGCTAGGCGGTAGCGAGGCGGCCCGCCAAAAGCATATTGCGCGGGGAAAGCTGTTACCACGAGAGCGGGTCGAGAAGCTTCTTGATCCAGGAACGCCATTCTTAGAGTTGTCCGGACTCGCTGCCCATGGAATGTACAACGGTGATGCGCCAGCAGCGGGGATCATTACCGGGATTGGTCGCGTATCGGGTACGGAATGCGTGATCGTCTGTAACGATGCAACCGTAAAAGGTGGCACGTATTACCCGTTGACCGTCAAAAAACATCTCCGTGCGCAAGAAATCGCGATGCAGAACAATCTGCCGTGTATTTATTTGGTCGATTCCGGCGGCGCCAACTTACCGCAACAGGAAGATGTGTTTCCTGATCGCGATCACTTCGGACGGATTTTCTATAACCAAGCGAATATGTCTGCGCAGGGAATTGCTCAGATTGCAGTGGTGATGGGCTCTTGCACAGCGGGTGGTGCTTATGTTCCTGCAATGAGTGATGAGTCAATCATCGTGCGTAATCAAGGAACCATCTTTTTGGGTGGGCCGCCCTTAGTAAAAGCAGCGACTGGTGAGCAGGTAAGCGCTGAGGATCTCGGCGGTGGAGACGTCCATACACGCTTATCCGGTGTGGCAGATCATCTTGCTAACGATGATCATCACGCGCTCCAACTTGCACGCGATGCCATCAAAAACTTGAACCGTAAAAAAATGAGTGAGCACGCTGTGCGGTCCGTTAAGCCTCCGCGCTACGACCCGCGTGAAATCGATGGCATTGTGCCGGTCGATACTCGTAAGCCTTACGACGTGCGCGAAATCATTGCGCGTATCGTGGACGATTCTGCATTTGATGAATTCAAAGCGCGCTTTGGTACGACCTTGGTTACGGGGTTTGCGCACATCCATGGCATGCCAGTCGGCATCGTTGCAAATAATGGCATTCTTTTTTCTGAGTCGGCACAGAAGGGTGCGCACTTTATCGAGCTGTGTGCACAGCGGAAAATTCCGCTCGTGTTTTTACAAAACATCACTGGATTCATGGTCGGGCGTAAATACGAAAATGAAGGGATTGCCCGTCATGGGGCAAAAATGGTCACTGCAGTAGCAACTGCGGCAGTACCGAAATTTACGGTCATTATTGGCGGTTCGTTTGGCGCTGGTAACTATGGCATGTGCGGAAGAGCGTTTTCGCCACGGCTCTTGGTGATGTGGCCTAACGCACGTATTTCAGTGATGGGCGGCGAGCAAGCGGCGAGCGTGCTTGCGACAGTGAAACGCGAAGGAATGGAAGCGAAAGGCGAAAGTTGGAGCGCAGAGCAAGAAGCGACATTTAAAGCGCCGATCCGTGACCAGTACGAGCGAGAAGGTCATCCGTATTATGCGAGCGCACGACTTTGGGACGATGGGGTGATTGCCCCATCTGACACACGCCGTGTCTTAGCGCTTGGGTTGTCGGCTGCGATGAATGCGCCAATTAACGATACGCGCTTTGGCGTGTTCCGCATGTAAAGCTTCGATAAGGAATCTGCGTGTTTACTACTTTATTGATTGCGAACCGAGGTGAGATTGCGTGCCGTATTGCAGCGACTGCGCGTCGTCTTGGCATCAAGACAATCGCTGTTTACTCTGATGCCGATGCTGAGTCGAAGCACGTTGCTGCATGTGATGTGGCTGTCCGCTTAGGGCCGGCGCCAGCGAGCGAAAGTTATCTGAAAGCGGATGAAATTTTGCGCGTTGCGTTGGAGCACGGTGCGCAAGCGATTCACCCAGGCTACGGGTTTTTGTCAGAAAACGAAACATTTGCCCAGGCGTGTGCGCAAGCAGGAGTTTGTTTTGTAGGGCCGCCAGCGTCGGCCATCGCTGCAATGGGAAGCAAATCTGCCGCGAAAACGCTGATGCAAAAAGCGGGTGTGCCGCTTGTGCCGGGCTACCACGGCGACGAACAGGCGCCGGAGTTTTTGCAGCAACAAGCAGATGCAATGGGTTACCCGGTTTTAATTAAGGCGAGTGCAGGTGGCGGTGGTAAAGGCATGCGTGTGGTGACGAAGTCGAAAGATTTCGCCGCTGCACTGGCGTCGTGCAAGCGCGAAGCGATCGCGAGCTTTGGTGACGATAAAGTCTTGATTGAGCGTTATCTTCAAAAGCCCCGCCATATCGAAATACAAGTTTTTTCTGACACCCACAATCAGCATGTGTATTTATTTGAACGGGATTGCTCAATTCAGCGACGACATCAAAAAGTGATTGAGGAAGCACCTGCGCCCGGTATGACAGATACACGTCGGCAGGCGATGGGTGAAGCAGCGATTGCAGCGGCCCGAGCCGTAAATTATGTTGGAGCAGGTACTGTAGAGTTTATTGCTGAGCCTGATGGTCAGTTTTACTTTATGGAAATGAACACCCGCTTGCAGGTCGAGCATCCCGTAACCGAAATGATTACGGGGTTGGATCTGGTCGAGTGGCAGTTACGAGTAGCTTTTGGTGAACGCTTGCCGAAGACACAGCAGGAACTACAACGTTGTGGGCATGCGATTGAGGCACGAATTTACGCTGAAAATGCGGACAAGGATTTTTTACCTTCGATCGGTCAGTTAACGTATCTTGAATTTCCAGAGCATGATGCGTTTAAGAATGCAGATGTGCGCGTAGATGGAGGCGTGCGTGGTGGCGATACGATCTCCCCCTACTACGATCCAATGATCGCAAAGCTAATTGTGCGTGGTGCAGATAGGGAGCAGGCTCGCGCTCGGATGTTACATGCACTTGCTGCCACACAAATTGTTGGCGTTCACACCAACGTCGGGTTTTTAAGCCGGTTAATGCGTGATGAAGCGTTTGCACAAGCAGATTTAGACACTGGGCTGATTGAGCGACGACGTGAAACATTGTTGCCAGCCCCTGCGGCGGCGACACGCGAGGCCTTGTTGCTCGCTACGGCAGCGCTAATCGAGGATGAAAAACGTAATGACAGCACAGACCCGTGGGCTGAGTGTAATGGGTGGCGGGTTGATGGAAACTATCAGCGCATGCTGACTTTCCTAGATAATGAGAGCGCGCAAGATGTTGTCATTCATGTTGTTTCAGGTTGCCTCTCATTGAGCGTCGGCACCTGGCGCGCGAACGTTGAGATCTCTTCACAACAGATACAAGCTACGGACAGCGCCTTGCGCGTAACACTCTTAGCTGGCGATAGCCGCTTGTCTGGGACCGTGGTGCGTCAAGGCGCCCGCTTTGATGTGTTCGTGGAAGGCCGGAGTGAGACCCTTAGTTTGAAAGACCCGTTAGCGAGTGCAGGCCAGGCAGAGGCCGATCACGCGGGGAGTTTGACTGCGCCCATGCCCGGAAAAATCATCGCGATCGAAGTTAAGTCGGGCGATAAGGTCAAACGCGGCCAAGCGCTTTTAGTAATGGAAGCGATGAAAATGGAGCACACCATTACCGCAGGGGTGGACGGCGTTGTAGAAAATATTTATTTCGGTGTAGGTGAGCAGGTTACTGAAGGCGCTGTGCTGATTAGTTTGGAGCAGTAAGTAATTTTTATGTCACAATTAACCGTCTTTCACTAGGGGAATTCTTATGTCACTTAAATCCTGGATCAAAGCTTTGAGTGCAGCGGCTATTGTTGCTGCTGTTGCAGCACCCGTTCAAGCGCAACAGTTCTTTCGTATCGGAACAGGTGGAACCGGCGGTACTTACTACCCTGTGGGCGGCATGATCGGTAACTTAGTGACACAGCCCGGCAAGCTTGTGGCGTCGGCTGTCGCCACAAACGGCTCCGTTGCAAACGTAAATGGAATCATGGGCGGCTCACTTGAGTCCGGCTTTAGTCAGTCAGACGTTGCTTATTGGGCGTTTAGCGGCACAGGTACCTTTGAAGGCAAACCGAAAGCAACGGATCTCCGCTTGATTGCGACACTTTACCCAGAGAGTATTCACCTTGTAGTGAAGAAAGGCTCGGGCATTAAGTCAGTTGCGGACTTGCGTGGTAAGCGCGTATCCATGGACGAGCCAGGTTCTGGCACCTTGGTTGACGTGCGTTTGATCCTCGGCGCTTACGGCATGACAGACAAGGATGTGAAGGCAGAATACCTCAAGCATAGTCAAGCAGCTGAAAAAATGAAGGACGGCGGTCTGGATGCGTTCTTTGTCGTAGGTGGGGCACCAATCGCCGCAATAGCGGAACTGGCGACTGGAGCAGGTGGTGTGGAGCTCGTGCCGATGGTGGGTCCAGAAATTGATAAGTTGCGTAGCCAACAGCGGTTCTTCACGCCAGACACGATTGCAGCGGGCACCTATCAAGGAATTGGTGAAGTAAAGACGATTTCTGTGAACGCGCAGTGGGTGACTTCGGCGAAACAGCCGGAGGCCGTCGTATACCAAATCGTGAAGGCAGTCTATTCGGATGCGGCCCAAAAGGCCTTAGGTGCTGGCCATGCAAAAGGTAAGTTCATCACGCCCGCTAACGCTGTGGTCGGTGCGGGGATTCCTTTCCATCCGGGCGCTGAGAAGTTTTATAAAGAAGTGGGTTTATTGAAGTAACTTGGCGCTCAGCGCGGGCACTGATGTGCGCTGTATGAAGAAAGACTTGTAGATCTTAGGGCGGTGATCGCGTGATCGTGACACCGCCCTTAACATTGGAAGAGAGTTTTTATGCAAATCGATGAAGCCAAAGCGCAGGCACTGACGGAAAAGTTTGATCCCGAAATTCGGTTCCGACCATTGACCCCTGTAGCGACTTGGATTGTTTCTATTTTATTGGTTTCATTGTCCGCATTTCATTACTACACCGCGGGTTTCGGCTTGCTCCGGGAGTCAACGCACAGAGGGGTGCATTTAGCTTTTGTATTGAGCTTGATCTTTTTGGTCTTTGGTTTTAATAAAAGTTCATATAACCGAACACCTAAATCAACGTGGCTTGCGCCGGGGGGAGTACCGCTTTTTGACTGGATCGTTGCTATTGCATTGGCATTGACGGTTCTTTACATCCCTTATATTTTTGAAGATCTAGCGTTCAAAGTTGGAAATCCATCGACACTAGATGTGGTGATGGGCACGATATTGATGGTGGGCCTACTCGAAGGTACACGCCGTGCAATGGGATGGCCTTTGCCTGTTATTGCAATTGTATTCATGGCATATGCGATGTACGGCAGAGTGTTTCCTGGCCTCTTGCAACACGCAGGTAACACTTGGCCACAAATCGTCAATCATATGTATCTCACCAGCCAAGGTGTGTATGGTGTTGCGGTTGGTGTTGTGGCGACGTACGTATTTCACTTTGTATTGTTTGGCGTTTTAGCCACACGAATTGGGCTTGGGCAGTTGTTCTTGGATGTGGCCTCCGCTGTCGCAGGCCGTTATGCGGGCGGGCCGGCCAAAGTATCGGTAGTTGGTTCAGCGATGTTTGGTATGTTGTCTGGATCATCGATCGCTAATGCCGTGACAGTTGGATCGCTCACGATCCCTGCGATGATTCGTGTAGGGTATCCGAGACATTTCGCTGCGGCGGTGGAAGCGGCTTCAAGTACGGGCGGACAGATCACGCCACCCATTATGGGCGCCGCCGCTTTTCTGATGATTGAGTTTCTTAACATCCCTTATCAAGATATTGCGCTGGCAGCGGCGTTTCCCGCGTTCCTGTATTTCTTTGGCATGTTTATGCAAGTGCATTTTGAAGCAAAGCGACAAAACTTGCGCGGCTTAACGCCAGAGGAAATGCCAAAACTCAAAGAATCGTTTCGTAAACGGTGGCCTACGCTAATCCCACTCTTCGTGTTAATTGGCGTTTTGGTTAGTGGTCGTACCCCTTATCTTGCTGCATTCGCGGGCATTACCGCATGTATTGTGGTGGGTCTACTTAATCCAGCACAACGCTTGCGCTGGCGGGATCTGTATGACGCGTTTGAAATTGGAGCCAAGTATGCGTTGGCAGTTGGTGCTGCCGCAGGAACGGTAGGCATTGTGATCGGTGTTGTGACGTTGACGGGCGTCGGCTTCAAGGTGTCGTTCATTGTGATTGCGGCCTCACAAGCAATTGCTGGTGCGATGTCGGCGGTGTTGCCGGACTTTATGGCGAACATGCAAACTCTCACGTTGATAGCCGCATTAACGATGACGGGTATTGTTTGTATTTTGATGGGCTGCGGGATTCCAACAACAGCAAACTACATCATCATGGTGGCCGTCGCAGCGCCAACACTGGTTCAGTTGGGCGTTCAACCGTTAGCGGCGCACATGTTTGTTTTTTACTTTGGGATCCTTGCTGATCTGACGCCGCCCGTCGCGCTTGCCGCTTACGCCGCTGCCGGCATGGCAGGCAGTGATCCTTTTCAGACGGGTAATACAGCCTTTAGGTTAGGCATTAGCAAATTACTCGTACCGTTTGTATTTGTGTTTTCTCCTTCACTCTTGTTGGTTTTGAAGGGATTTACGTGGCAAGATTTTGTTATCACACTGAGTGGTTGTATGGTCGGTTTGGTGCTGTTGTCTGCATCGTTCTCAGCATACTTTTTGACAACGATGCGCGTTTGGGAGCGTTGGGTCTTTGCCGCTTCTGCGTTATTGTTTATTGCGCCAGGTTGGCAAAGTGGTTTAGTTGGGTTGTTGGTTGCTACGCCTGCAGTAACCACCCAATTCATTCGTTGGCGCCTACCCGTAAAATAAATTTGCTGCGGCGATTGTCGTTTTTGTTTTTTAGGGGTAAAGTGGAATCACAACGTGGGGCGATGGTTGCCCCGGTTAAAACAGGAGCCCGTAGCTACTATGTTCGATATCCTGGTTTACCTGTTTGAGAACTACT
>JACCDO010640245.1_pt1 | contig 19141 bp, 20 predicted proteins | sample 7446101 | NCBI WGS metagenome assembly JACCDO01 (sample SAMN15323440, study PRJNA562643) | freshwater metagenome | isolation source: river surface water | place: USA:Blue River Watershed | collected 2017-08-16 | reverse complement strand
GCCGCGCCCGCACGCAACCCCGACCACTTCCACCGCTGACGCAATGGGTTTCCCCCAACGCCCCACCCGCCGACGCCAACCTCACCACCCTCCGCGGCCTCCGCTCCGGCGCCATCGGGTGAAACGCAGAAAAGGCAATGGGCAGAACAAGTCGCCAGAGGTTCCCTTGATGCCTGCTTAAAACGGCCTTTTCCTTTAGCTTAAGCCTGTAGTAGCAGGCGCAGACTGGCGAATCACCAAGCCTGATTGCGCGGCGAGACTAGCCCAATGTCGATGGCGTAGCGCGTAAGACTGGCGACGTCGTGGAGATTGAGCTTCCGCATGAGGTTGGTGCGGTGATTGTCCACGGTTTTGACGCTGATCTGTAATTGGGAGGCGATGGCCTTGGTGCTGAAGCTCTCGGCAACGAGCTTAAGGATTTCGCGTTCGCGGTCGGTCAGTAAGTCTGCACCCGACGCAGGGGAATTGTTGGCGACGACGTTGCGCAGCAGCGCGGCGACGCCCGGCCCGAAATACGTGCCGCCTTGGGCGACGGTTTCGAGGCCTTTTTTGAATTCAGAGAGTCCGGCGGTTTTTTCGACAAAACCGTGGGCCCCGGCTTCGAGCATCTCGCGAACTAGCGAAGGCGTCTCGTAGGCGGAGAAAATGAGAACGCGAGTATGGGGGAGGCTTTTCGAGATGCGGCGGAGAATGTCCACGCCGCTCAGACCCGGCAGACGGGCATCCAGCACAAGCACATCAGGCTTAAGGTCTAGGCACAGCGGAACAGCCTGCTGGCCGTCACCACACTCGCCGACGATTTCGTAAGAAGGATCCACCCGCAAAATCTCCGCAAGCATCTCACGGATGGCGGTTTGGTCCTCAACGATGACGGTGCGTTTGACTTGGGTAGTTGTAGTCACGGCTGCGGGGTATTACTGTGAGTCACTAGGGTTGCTGGCAACTCCTAGATAAGTAAACTCCCTTAATTTTATACTTCTTTTAAATTCCGGCAAAGGGGTGAGGTGGTGGGTCGACTGGGATTCGAACCCAGAACCAACGACTTAAAAGGACGCTGCTCTACCATTGAGCTATCGACCCGGAAAGGGAGTGAACGGCCAAGATTTTTCGCCGCGCACGCCAAGGCAAGGATTTTTTGGAATTAAACGCAGAGTAACGTCACGCTGCGATTAAATGTGTTTGGAGTCGGCTTCGTCTTTTTTGACGTAGCCGCTGTCCTGGCGCTGGTGGTTGACGGCGTTTTTCTTGAGGTAAGCTTGATAGACATCCTCTGCGGTCATCCCGAGAGTTTGGGCGAGGGAGACGAGGAAGTGGAAGAGATCCACGACTTCGACCTTAGCGTTCTGCTCGTCGAATTTCTGGTATTTGGCCCACCATTTCCACGGCACGCTGTCGATCAATTCGGCGGTTTCCTGCTGCATGGCGCGGGTGTAGTCGAGAATCCATTTGGCTTTCTCTTCGTCACTAGCGGGCGGCAGTTTCACGCCGATGCGCTGGTTGAGCGCGTCTTGCATGCGAAAGATTTCCTCGAGTTTGTCCATAAAGGTGGAGCGTGGTTGGTGGCTTCGGGCAAAGCAAGCTCGGTGGTGTTGGCGTGGGTATTTTGCAGTTGCGCCGAGTGGAGTGCTCAGGGACTTTGGTTTCTTCATGCCGCCGTTTGAGCGCCCTGCGTGCTCCGGCTGGCTTCACCCAAATCGGCGCCGCCGCTATCCGGCAGGCGCCCTCAAACCCAAGAAGATAGTCATGTCATCCACAGAAACACCCGGTGCGCCCGCCGAAGCCACCGTGACTCCATCGGCACCCGCCCAGCAGGCGGAGTTTGCCTCCTTCGGCACTACGCGCGGCTCGGGCTTGGCCCGGGGTAAGCGCGTCACCACGTCGAGTGCTGCCGGTGCTGCCCAAGCACCCGCCACCGACTACAAGCCGACCGCTATCGAGGTCGTGAACGCACCACGTGAATACGTGAATCCCTTCGCCCCGGCCCCGGCCGAGGCGGAGACTGCTACGAGCGAAGCCACCCCGGCTGCGACTCCGGTGACCAAGGCTCCTGCTCCTGCGGCAGCTGCTCCGGTTGCCCCCACCAAGGCGGCCGCCCCGGCGGTCACTGATGAAAAGGCTGAAATCAAAATCCTCCCGCCAGAACGTCCGCGACAGGCAGCTCCCCAGACTTGGGAGTCTTCTGGCGGCCGTCCGGCGTCTGCTGAGGCTGAGGTTCGTGCTCCGCGCCAGCGGCGTGACGAATTCTCGCCGCGCAGTCGCGAAGGCTATGAATCCCGCGACGGTCGTGATGGGCGTGAGTTTCGTCGCGACAAGGTCGCTTCCGCCGAAAATACGACCCGCCAAGTGCAGGCCGAGGCCAAACCGACAGGCTTCTTCGGCTGGTTGAAGTCGCTCTTTGGCGGCTCCGCCAAACCAGCAGTGACGGCCGGTCAACAAGAACGTGGTGAGCGTGAACGCGGGGGTGGCCGTCGCCGTCGTCGTGGCGGCCGTGGCCGTGGTCAGTTTGACCATCAGCGCGAAGGTGGCGAACAGCGCGAAGGTGGTGAGGGTCGCAATTTCCATCGCGAAGGCCGTGAAGACGGTTTCGGCGGAGGGGATCGTGGTTTTCGTCGCCGTCGTCGTGGCGGTCGTGGCCGCGGCGGTTTTCGCGGCGAACGTTCTGGTGGCGAAGGTGGCTCGCAGGCCACTTGATGCTTGCCAGCCTGACCGCGGCTAACCGCAGTATCGAGGTGCCCGTCTAACGCGGGCACCTTTTTTATTTCCAGCTCTCACGCCTCGCGCGTCCAACCCTTTTCCGACCAGCCCGTCCCGCATTATTATGGCCGATCTCATTGTCCAAGGCGGCACTCCTCTCAGCGGCATCATTACGCTGTCGGGTAACAAAAACTCGGTGTTGTCGTTGCTCTGTGCCACACTGCTGACTGACGAAAAAGTCACGCTCACCAACGTGCCAAATATCACGGATGTGGAGAAGCTCACGGGCTTCTTTGCGGAGCAAGGTTCTCGTATTGAGTGGGACCGCGTTGGCGGGCGGATGGAGATTGACCATGCAGGTTTCGATGGCGCGCGATTGTCCGCCGGGTTGCCGGTGGGCATGCGCTCGTCGGTGCTGTTGTTTGCGCCGTTGTTGCACCGGTTGGGGCGACTGGCGGTGCCGTCCAATGCCAAGGGCTGCTCACTTGGCATTCGCGAACTTGATCCGCATCTAGAAATTCTGGAATGCCTCGGGGCAAAAATTTCTCGTGGCCAGCGTTTGGTGATGCGCCTGACCGGACGTTTTCGCGGGGCGCGGCACTGGCCGGACTACATGTCGGTGACGGCGACAGAAAATTTTGTGATGGCTGCCGTGTTGGCTGAAGGGGAGTCCACGCTGCTCAACGCGGCGAGTGAGCCGCATGTGCAAGATTTGTGCACCGCGTTGGCCGCGATGGGCGCGGACATCGAGGGTATTGGCACAAGCAAGCTTACCGTGCGTGGCGTGAAAAAATTGCGTGGTGGGGTTTTTGCGATTTCCACAGACCACCACGAGGTCGTGACGTTTCTCGCGTTGGGCGCGATCACGGGCGGCGAGGTCAAAGTGCGTCACTCTGTGCCGCAACACTTCGATCTCATTGGACGCTCTTTTGCCAAGCTCGGCGTCAACATCGAGCATCAGGGCGACACGGCGATCGTGCGCCGTCGGCAGAAGTTGGTGGTGGAGCAGCCTTTCACGAGCAATTTGCTGCCCAAGATTGAGGCGGCACCTTGGCCGTATTTCCCCGTGGATTTGCTGCCGTGCATGATCGCGTTAGGCGTTAAGGCCGATGGCGCGGTGATGTTTTGGAACAAGGTTTACGAGGGCGGTTTTACTTGGATGTCGGAGTTGGCGAAATTCGGTGCGCACGTGGTTGTGAGTGATCCTCATCGCGTGACGCTTTTCGGCGCCAAGCCGTTGCGGCCCGCTGTCGTCGAGGCGCCTTACATTATCCGTGCGGCGGTCGCGCTCTACATGGTGGCGGCGAGTATTAAGGGGCGTTCGGTCGTAAAAAACGCCGACACAATCCGCCGCGCCCATCCTAACTTTGTCGAAAATCTGCGCAGCCTCGGCGCGCAGGTGGAGTGGCAGTGAGACCCGTTCGTTTAGCGAGTGGGGTGGTCAGGGTGATTTCCCTGCAGGGATCACGCCTTTGTGTTCCAGCTTTTCGACTTTGGGGCGAATGACGTAAGCGCAGTAGCCCTGCGACGGATTTCGGCGAAAATAGTCCTGATGGTATTCTTCCGCCGGGTAGAATTTATTGAGTGGTGCGATTTCGGTGACGATAGGATCGGGCCAGCCTTTTTGTGCGACATCGCGAGCGGCTAGGGCCGCCTGATGCTGCGCATCACTGGTGTAGTAGATAGCCGAACGGTATTGCGTGCCAGCATCGGCACCTTGTCGGTTGAGGGTCGTCGGATCGTGGGCCGCAAAAAAGACTTTAAGGATCTCGGGCAGCGTGACCGTGGTGGGGTCAAACTCCACGTGCACTACCTCGGCGTGGCCGGTGGAGCCGGTGCACACGGCGCGGTAGTCAGGATTCGTGGTGTGTCCTCCGGCGTAGCCGCTGACGACAGTTTTAACACCGGGCAACCTTTCCAGCACGGCTTCGACGCACCAGAAGCAACCACCGCCGAGCACAATACTTTCAGTTGGTGTGGAGGCCGTGTTGGCGCGGCCAAGTGTAGAGGCAACTGGGAGGCTCATCAGGCAGAGGAAGGGGAGTAGGCGAAAAACTCTCGTGTGAGATGTAGCGGGCATAGGACGTGTGGGAGCATAAGGAGCGCGTCGCTATTCCCTGCCGGGTTTATTTCGCGCGCTGGATCAGCTCCACTTCGTAGCCTTCGGGCGCATCGATAAACGCGATTAATGAGCCGCTGCTTGTTTTAGTCGGGCCGTCGCTCAGCGTGAAACCATTTCTTTTTAACTCGGCGGCGAAAGCCTCAAGGTTATCCACCTCGAAAGCGAGATGCATAAGGTCGGACTGGACGGCGACTGAAGGCGCGCCCGGTGGCATCTGACAAAGTTCGATTTCTTCGTCGCTGTTCGGTGTTTGGAGAAACACTAGTTGCGCGCCGCGAGGAGAGGTGTGGCGGCGGCTGATTTTTAGGCCAAGAGCGGCTTCGTAGAAACGAACGCTACGCTCAATGTCGTTCACCCGCATGCGGGTGTGGAGGAGTTTCAGGACGGGCATGGAGACGAAATAGGATGCCCGGATTTAAAACGCAATCCAGCTCAGGCAGGAAGCAAAGGCGGCAGGCCCGGTAGCACGACGCGAACGCGGCGCTCTTCATTGATGATGACCACGCGGTGCTCTAGCCAAGAACGCCATGCAGTCCAGCGTGCATACAAGGTCACAAAAGTTGTGGCTCCCAGCGTATCGGCGACCCAGTCGCTTAAGTCGCAACAGCGTCCGGGAGTGAAGGCTTGGTGGATTTCATCGGAGACGCCGAAGAGAGAGACGATCAGAATGGCCGACATGGCGCCAAATGGCAGGCGGCGCTGCACAAACTCAAGACGGGCAACGAGCATGCCCATCAGACCAAATACAGTGAAGTGGATAAGCTTGTCCCAATTGAACATCAGGCGTGCGAATGCATCGGGCACGGGCTGGCTTGAGACAAACGCGATGGTGAGCCCTAGCATCAGAGGCCAGAGAATACGCCAGTGTCCTGTGGGAGTTTCTTTTAACATGGTGGAGCAGGTAAAATCGCTCCGACTCAATTACATGCATAATTATTCCGCAATGGGTAATTGCCGAAAACCCTCTGCCGTCTCGCAAAGGGCTGTGGACCGTATACTTGCTATGAATTTTACCAAAAATCAGAAATCTTCACCGGCGGAGTGCTTATTTCTGACAATAGCCGCACGGTTTTTGGTTATTTGATTTGATGTTAAACAATTATTAATTACTGATTATTAATCATATAATAATTACTATCCGGTGCTTTGGGTGTAATTCTGTCCAATAATTAATTCATTGGCCGCAAAATCTAAGATGTTTCCTATTTGCTACTGATTTGTCGCTGGTTTGTGGCACGCGTGATGCACTATCCACACGTGCCGTCTGGCATCGTTATTTGAAAATTTCCCCGCGCGATCAGTTGCACATCCATCAGTTACCCTGCGTCCCCAAAACGCAGATTTCGTCCGTCGGGCGCCTTGGGCGCGACGGCCGGAACGGCCGACGTGGATTACGTCGGGCCCGTCCTGTGCCAATAAATAAGCCCGCCCTGTGTGGCGGAGGAGGAATGGAAAACATGAAAACCGTGTGTAAACTGATCCTAGCAACCAGTCTCCTAACCGTTGTTCCCTCGGCTCTTGTGGCCAAGACAATGGAGGAGGCTTACGTCGAAAGCTATGCTCGACGTCTCCCTGAGCCCGTGTTGCTCCCGCAAATCGCGGTGAGTGTGCCCGTGGAACATGGAGACGCGCGCGTAGTGCTCGAGTTCACCGTTGATGCGGCCGAAAAGCCCGCCGTTAACACGCCTGCCGTGAAGGCTCCCAAGACTCTCTTGGAGCCGCTCATCCAGGCCGTGTCCGGCTGGCGTTTCGTTCCCCGCGTCATCGATGAAAAACCTGTAGCCAGCAAAGTCGGGCCACCCGACCTCGTCATGTCGGAGCCAAACATAGAAGACATTCTGGCGGTTCGCTAAGCCCCTGATTCAAGGCCGCCTCCTCTTGGGGGGCGGCCTTTTTTTGTCCACGCGGGGCGGTCTGGCGCGAAAACGCATTGCCGTGGCAGCTGGCGTTGCTGAAGTGCGCCCATGAAAATTGTTTCGTGGAACGTAAATGGTGTGCGTGCGGCCCTCGGTAAAGGACTGCTGGACTGGATGGCTAACACACGCGCCGACGTGATCTGCCTTCAGGAAGTTAAGGCCATGCCTGGCGATGTGCAGGGTGTGGTTTGGCCGAAGGGTTATGAGATACATTGGAATGCAGCGCAAAAAAAGGGCTACAGTGGCACGGCCTTGTTTACACGCAATAGTCCGCTGAGGGTGGAATTTGGCTTAGGCTCGCCCGAGCATGATGCCGAAGGTCGTGCGATCACGGCTGAGTTTAGCGATTGTTATGTGGTGGGGGTTTACGTGCCCAACGCGCAGCCCGAGTTGGCGCGGATCGCATTTCGGCAGGCGTGGGATCGGGCGTTGCTCGCGCATGTGCGCCGCTTGGAGAAAAAGAAGCCGGTGGTCTTTTGTGGTGATCTGAACGTGGCGCACGAAGAGCTCGACCTCGCCCGACCCAAGGAAAACGTAGGTAATCCGGGTTTTTCTGATGAGGAGCGCGCTGGCTTCCGCGACTATCTGGCTGCCGGTTTTGTGGATACGTTCCGGCAATTTGAATCCAGCGGCGGTCACTACTCTTGGTGGACTTATCGTGCGGGAGCCCGAGAGCGAAATATTGGGTGGCGCATTGATTACTGTATGGCCTCGGCATCGCTGCGGCCTCGTTTGCAACGTGCGTGGATCGAGCCGCATGTGCTGGGCAGTGACCATTGCCCGGTGGGAGTAGAATTGTCTGGCTGACTAGTGGGTGGGGGATGGCGTGGGCTTGCCTCGCGCCCGGCCCCGCCCAACCTCGTGTTATGATTTTTCTCCTTGGAGGTTCAGGTTATGTGGGCAGCGCCTACCAGCGATTGCTGCAAAAGCGTGGTTTGGCGTTTCGCAATCTACGCCGCGCCGAGTTGGATTATAGTGATGAATCTCGGCTGACCGAGTTGTTGCGCCGCGAACGGCCGGACTTCGTCATCAATGCCGCCGGTTACACTGGAAAACCCAACGTTGACGCCTGCGAGAGTGACAAGGCGGCGTGTCTCTTCGGCAACGCCGTGCTGCCCGGCCGGATTGCCCGGGCTTGCGCTGCCGCTGGAGTGCCGTGGGGGCAGGTTTCATCGGGTTGTATTTACACCGGTGCGCGGTCTGACGGGCGTGGTTTCACGGAGGAAGACACGCCGAACTTTAGCTTCCGTTCGCCGCCTTGTAGTTTCTACTCGGGCACCAAGGCACTGGGCGAAGAAGTGTTGGCGGGCGCGCCGCAGACTTACATCTGGCGCCTCCGTATTCCTTTCAACGAAGTCGATAATCCCCGCAACTACCTCACCAAACTGCAGCGCTATGCGTTGTTGCTCGATGCGGCTAACTCCATCTCGCAGCTCGATGAATTCTGCGCCGCCACTCTGGCTTGTTGGGAGCAGCGTGTGCCATTCGGTATTTATAATGTGACCAACCCCGGCCATGTCACGACCCGCGAAGTCGCGGCGATGATTAAGCAGGCGGGCGTCTGCACGAAGGACTTTGCTTTCTTCCGAGATGAGGCTGAATTCATGGCGACGGCTGCCAAAACTCCACGTTCGAATTGTCTGATGGATTCCGCCAAGCTCGCCTCTGTGGGCATACGCATGACAGAAGTCCATGAGGCGCTCGAACGCGACCTGCGTTGCTGGAAAACGGAGACGAACCGATGAACATTCTCGTGACCGGCGGCTGTGGCTTTATCGGCTCCAATCTTGTGCGGTTAATCCTCACAGGCACGGAACATCACGTGCTAAACGTGGATGCGCTCACCTACGCGGGCAACCGGCACTCACTCGACGACCTCGCTGCACATCCTCGCTACCGCTTCGCGCAGGCCGACATCACCGACGCTCAAGCCATGGCTCGGCTGCTGACGGAGTTTCGGCCTGATAGTGTGATGCACCTTGCCGCCGAGAGCCATGTGGATCGATCAATCGATGGGCCCGGCCAGTTCGTTCAGACCAACGTAGTCGGCACTTACACTTTGTTACAGGCGGCGAGGGTATATTACGACAAACTGACGGGTGCGGCTCGCGAGCGTTTCCGTTTTCTGCATGTTTCGACGGATGAAGTTTATGGCTCGCTCGGGCCGACAGGGCTTTTCACTGAGGAAACGCCTTACGACCCGCATTCGCCTTACTCAGCCAGCAAGGCCGCCAGTGACCATTTGGCGCGGGCTTGGCGTGACACCTATGGCCTGCCGGTGCTCGTGACTAATTGCTCCAATAACTACGGCCCGTATCAGTTTCCCGAGAAACTCATCCCGGTCGTCATTCTGAAAGCCCTTCGCGGCGAGCCCATTCCGGTTTACGGTCGCGGCGAAAATGTGCGCGACTGGCTCTATGTCGGCGACCACGCCGAAGCACTGCTGACGGTCGTCACACGCGGTCAGCCCGGCCAGACCTACAACATCGGCGGAAATAATGAGCGCCGCAACCTCGACCTCGTGCGGTTGCTGTGTGGGTTGCTAGATGAATTTCGCCCGCGAGCTGGTGGAGAGTCCTATGATAAACTTATCACTTTTGTGACAGACCGGCCCGGCCACGATTTGCGCTACGCGATTGATGCGTCCAAAATCAAATGCGAGCTCGGATGGTCGCCAAAGCAAGATCACACCTCTGGATTCCGCCGCACGGTGCAATGGTATCTCGACAACGAAGTTTGGTGGCGAACAATCCTCGACGGCTCTTACAAACTAGAGAGACTCGGCAACAAAACCTGACTATGAATCGCAAAGGCATCGTTCTTGCCGGAGGTTCCGGCACTCGGCTTTACCCGCTAACCATCGCGGTTTCGAAGCAACTCATGCCGGTTTACGATAAGCCGATGATTTATTATCCGCTGTCGGTGCTGATGCTCGCGGATATCCGGGACATTCTCGTCATTTCCACCCCGCAGGATTTGCCGCTGTTTCAGCGTTTGCTAGGTGATGGCAGCCATTTCGGCGTCCAGCTCAGTTACGCAGAGCAAGCCAGTCCGGACGGACTGGCCCAGGCTTTCACGATCGCTGCCGACGGCGGTTTTCTCACTGGCAACGAGCCAGTCGCCCTCGTGCTCGGAGACAATTTATTCTACGGGGCGGAATTCGTGCCCGCTATCGCTGCCGCCAATGTCCAAGCTAGCGGGGCGACCATCTTTGGCTGTCGCGTGGCCAATCCCACTGCCTACGGCGTTGTGGAGATCGGCGCTGACGGGCGCGTGGCCTCCATTGAAGAGAAGCCCACCAAACCTAAGTCCGACTACGCTGTGCCCGGACTTTATTTTTACGATGCTGAGGTTGTGGCGTTGGCGCGCTCGCTCAAACCCTCGGCTCGGGGTGAATTGGAAATCACTGATCTGAACCGTCTCTACATGGAGCGCGGGCGTCTTCGTGTCGAGTTGCTGGGGCGCGGCACGGCTTGGCTTGATACGGGCACGCATGATTCCCTCATGCAGGCCGCACAGTTTGTCGAAGTTTTGGAAAACCGCACCGGTCTAAAAATTGCTTGTTTAGAAGAGATCGGCTTCAAAAAAGGCTGGCTCGACCGGGCTGGTTTGGAGCGCAACATCAAGCGTCTCGGCAAGTCCACCTATGGAGACTACCTTCGCCGTCTCCTAACCTGATTTTCCATGCTCTCACTCTTCAGCAGTAAAAAGAAACCAATCATCGCGCGCGCCCAAGACGATTACGCGACGAAGATTCGGTTAAAATATAAGCCCTACTATCACGCCATGGAGGCGCAGCAGGGCACGCACATCCGGCTTGATGGGCGCGACATGATCATGCTCGCGAGCAACGACTACCTTGGGCTCTCCTTTCATCCCAAAGTTATCGAGGCATGCGGAACAGGCGCACGCGATTGGGGCTCCAGCCCGACCGGGGCGCGCATCTCCAACGGCTCGCGTGGCTACCACATCGCATTAGAAGAAAAACTCGCCGCCTTCCTCGGACGAGAGGCCTGCCACGTCAGTGTGGCGGGCTACATTTCCTGCTGCTCGGCCGTGGCTTCGTTTGCGCAAAAGGGCGATGTGGTGCTCGCAGACAAAAACATCCACTCTTGCTTGTGGGATGGCATTCGGCTCTCGCACGCCACGGTCGAGCGTTTCAGTCACAACAACCCAACTGACTTGCGCGAAGTGTTGGCAACGGTGCCGGCCGCGACTCCGAAAATGATCGTCGTGGAAGGTGTTTATTCAATGGAGGGGCACATCTGTCGGCTCCCGGAAATCGCCCAGATCGGCGACGAGAACGGCTGCTTCACCGTGCTCGACGATGCGCACGGTTTTGGCGTGCTGGGCAGGCAAGGACGCGGCACGGCGGATCATTTCAATGTTAGCGACAAGGTGGACATTGTCTGCGGTTCAATGTCGAAAGCGCTGGCGGGCACAGGGGGCTTTCTCGCCGGCAGCCGCGACCTTATCGAGTATCTGCGCACGACTTCTAAGCAGACAATTTTCAGCGCATCACTCAGCCCGAGTATGGCCGCGGCGGCTTCGGCCTCACTCGATATTATGCAAAGCGAACCCGACCATCTGGAGCGGCTTTGGAAAAACACGAAGCGCTACCGAGAGATGTTGCACAGCCTCGGGCTCGACACTTGGGGGAGCGAGACTCCAGCTGTGCCCATCGTGCTTGGCTCGAAAGAGAAGGTTTATTTCTTCTGGCAGGCATTGCTGGAAAAAGGCGTGTTCACTGTCATGTCCATTGCGCCAGCGGTGCCGCCGGGCAAAGACCTCATCCGCACTGCCATCTCGGCTTTGCACAGCGAGGAAGATTTGGAGCGCATCGCGGAAGCAATGGCTTACGCGGTGAAGAAAGTCTGACCCGAGAGAAGCTCAGTCGCGTGGGGCCACCTGTGCCGCCCATTGGCGCAGTCCCGCCCGAATGAGCAAGCACGCGAGCGTCTTGTGTCCGTTGGCATTCCACGGCTGGCGCAAGGCCTTGTGCAGATAAGTTTGAGCGAAGAGCGGAGCGTCGCGCTCCGTGAAGTTCGCCCGCAGGTAGTCGCCCCAAATTTTTTTGAAACGCGCAAGATTGGTATCGTTAAACTTTTTGCGTCCCGGCGAAGCCCCCTTGTGATGCCAAATGATGCTTTCGTTGGCCACATAGTGGCGCCGTCCTTGCCGGTGCATTTTTAGGCAAAGATCCATGTCTTCCGCGCCATTGACATAAGCTTCCTCGAAGCCGCCTGCCGCGAAGAACGTGTCGCGGTGCGTCACTACACAAGCGGCCGTTACCGCACTCCACGGCGTGATGCCGGTGTGCAAAGCTGCGGGGAGGCGGCGCCAACCCTGACCGAAATGCGTGGGTGTGAGCCAAGGCGCAAAAACTACGCCAGCGTGGTCGAAGCGACCATTGCGCGGCAGTTTCTGCTGGTTGCCGATGAGGCCTGCATCGCTGCGCGCCTGCAGCGCGGCCAGCATTGGCGGCAGCCAGCCGCGGGTCAGCTCAGTGTCGTTGTTGAGAAAGCAGAGGACGTCGGCGCGGGCAGCGTGAGCGGCGCGGTTGTTGTTGATGGAAAAATTGCCACGTTGTTCGTTGAGGAAAATCCGGTGGGGAGGGGGCAGATTGCGCAGGTAGTCGCGGGTGCCATCGGTGCTCAAATCATCGACGATGATGACTTCGTGTGGCAGGTCGCGCAGCGTGCTGGCCAAGGTGGCGAGGCAAAGGCGTGTCAGATCCAGCCGGTTGTGCACGGCTATGATGATGCTGACAGCGGGGGCGGACATGGCTGGAGATTCAGCCGTTGGCGCTCGCGGGCGGGAAGTCCAAAATCCTCAGGCGGCTCAGACTTCGTCGCAGGCCGCTTTTTCAAAAAGACTGTGCAGTGAGGCCATGTTGTGGTGAGCGTCGTAGTTTTGCTCGACCCAAGCGCGTGCGCTGCGGCGCAGACGTTCGGCCCAATCATCGTCATCGGCGAGGCGATGCAGAGCTTCCACCCAGAGTGCGGACTGCGCGGGGTCAGCCACCATGCCGGTGTCGCCCGCTTGCACCGCTTCAGTGGTGGCGGCGACTGGAGAAGTGAGGACAAGCACACCGGCAGCCATGGCCTCTGGAATGACATTGGGCAATCCATCGCGATCGCCGCTGGCTGTGACTATACCCGTGTGAACGAGCACGTCGGCCCAAGCCAAGTGCGTGGCAATTTCTGTTTGTGGGCGTTGGCCGAGGAGCTGCACATGCCCGGACAAGCCGAGCTGTTGGATTTGTCGCTTCAGCTCGCTGTGTAGGCTGCCGCCGCCGACGATACGTGCTTCAAAGGGCAGGCTGCTGTCGCGCAATGCGGCGTAGATGGCTAGTTGTAGATCGAGGCCTTTTTTGGCGACGAGCCGGGCAACGCAGATGATCCGCAGTGGGCGGCGCGGAGTGCGCAGCGGCTTGAGCGGTGGCATCTCCAACAGGCCACGGCGAATGACATGGATCTTCGTAATCAGAACCCCACGCATGATGAGGTGGCGACGTGCGGTATCGGTGGAGGTGTGCACGAAGCGGGCGGCGGCGAGTTTTTCTGTGAGCCACCAATCGCCGCCGTGCTCGTAGATGTCGTAGGCGTGAGCACCGCAACTGTAGGGCGTGTCAATCATGCGCCAGAGCAGCCACGCGGCGGTGGCCGGTGCTCCGGCCCAAGCGGCGTGCACTAGCGTTGGCCGCAGTCGGCGAAATTTCTTGTAGTGCGCCGCTGCGAATGCGGCACCGAGCATGTTTTCCCAAAAGTTTAGCCAAGACGGTGCGCGCCGCGCGATCAGGCCGCGGCAGAGCTCGCGGATGAGCATCGGACGGCGCAGGCAATTCCAAGGCAGGATAAAAATCAGCACTACGATAATGCGCCATTTGGCGAAGCGCCGCACCGGCAATCCGGCAAAGTCGCCCCCGCCGCCCCAGAGGGAATAAAGCTGCAAATCAACTCCGCGGGCACGTAAGGCCGCCACATCCCGCTGCAAAAACGACTCCGACACCTTAGGGAAGGTGGTAAAGAGCAGAGCGATGACCGGCGGGGGGGTGAGCATGACAGCGGACTAGCCGATTGTTTCCGCTGCCGCCGCAAAGGCAAGAAGGTAGCCGTCCGTTTAACGAGTGAGTTTGCGATATTTGATGCGGTGCGGTTGTTCGGCTTCTTTGCCTTTTCTGCGGCGAAAATCTTCGAGGTAGGCGGAATAGTTGCCGTTGAAGACGTGGATATAGCTGTCGCCCTCGAAGGCCATGATGTGCGTGGCGATGCGGTCGAGAAACCAGCGATCGTGCGAGATGACGACGGCGCAACCGGCAAAGTTCTCCAAGCCTTCTTCCAACGCACGGATGGAGTTCACGTCGAGGTCGTTGGTCGGTTCGTCGAGCATGATGAGGTTGGCGCCGCTTTTGAGCACGCGGGCGAGAAGCACACGGTTGCGTTCGCCGCCGGAGAGCACGCCAACTTTTTTCTGCTGGTCGGCACCGGTAAAACCGAACTGCGCGCAATACGCGCGACTGTTCACGGTGCGTGCGCCGAGCGGCATCATTTCTTGGCCGTCGCTGATGACTTCCCAGATCGTTTGGTCGTCGCGGAGCGAGTCGCGTGATTGCTCGACGTAGGCGGACTTGACGGTGTCGCCGACACGAAAGGTGCCCGCGTCGGGCTTTTCGAGTCCGGCGATCAGTTTGAATAAAGTCGTCTTGCCTGCGCCGTTAGGGCCGATGACGCCGACGATGCCGCCGGGAGGCAGCGAGAAATCGAGATTTTCAAAGAGTAATTTTTCGCCGTAAGCCTTGGCCACGCCCTTGGCTTCGACCACGAGCGTGCCGAGTCGCGGGCCCGGTGGAATGATGATCTCGAACTTTTTCTCCTGTTCGGCGACGTCTTGTTTGAGCATCGCTTCGTAGGCATTGATACGGGCTTGGCCCTTTGATTGACGGGCTTTCGCGGAGGAGCGAATCCACTCCAACTCGCGCGCCATGGCTTTTTGGCGGCGGTCTTCGGTGCGTTGCTCGATCGCGAGGCGTTTCTGTTTTTGCTCCAGCCAGCCGGAGTAATTACCTTTCCAGGGAATGCCGTGGCCGCGGTCGAGTTCGAGGATCCAACCGGCGACGTTGTCGAGAAAGTAGCGGTCGTGCGTGACGGCGATGACGGTGCCTTCGTAGCGGGAGAGGTGTTGCTCCAGCCAATGAACGCTCTCGGCATCGAGGTGGTTGGTCGGCTCGTCGAGGAGGAGAATGGCGGGTTTTTGCAGCAGTAGGCGGGCGAGTGCGACGCGGCGGCGTTCGCCGCCGGAGAGGTTATCCACGATGGCTTCGGGAGGCGGACAGCGCAGAGCGTCCATGGCCTGCTCGACGAGCGGGGCCGTGTCCCACGCTCCGAGGGTGTCGATCTGCTCTTGGAGTCGGGCTTGTTTTTCGCTGATGGCATCGCGGGCCGCGTCATCGGCGGCGGCGGCGAGCTCGTCCCATGATGCATCATAGGCGGCGGTCAAATCGGTGAGGTGGCGGATGCCTTCCTCGACGCAGGCGCGGACAGTGACGCCGGGCGTGAGGTGAGGTTCTTGTTCAAGTAAGCCAACCGAGTAGCCCGGCTCGAAAGCGACGTGGCCGTCGAACTCTTTATCGCGTCCGGCGAGGATGCGCATGAGGGATGACTTGCCTGAGCCGTTGAGGCCGAGGACGCCGATCTTGGCGCCGTAGAAAAAGGACAGGGAGATGTCGCGGAGGATTTCCTTGCGCTCGATTTTTTTCGAGACGCCTAGCATCGAGAAGATTACTTTGGGAGCGGAGTCGTCGTTCTTGGCCATGGTCGAAAGTTGAATCGCGCAGGAGGCCGGCGTGTCAATTAGGGGTTTCCATTCGGCGGCGAGCCGCCTTTGCTGCCGCCATGTTGCATTTCATTGTCGAGATTACCTACACCGTTCCTTTCAGCCAAGTTGAGCCGGTCGTGGCGGCGCACCGAGCTTACCTGCAAACCGGTTACGAGCGCGGCTGGTTGTTGATGTCGGGCCCACAAAATCCGCGGGTGGGTGGCATGGTGGTGGCGCGGGCGCCTTCGCGGGCGGACATTGAAGAATTTTTTCGCGGTGACCCTTATCAGGTGAACAAGGTCGCTGCTTACCGCATCGTGGAGTTTAACCCTGCGCTCAGGCAGGCGTGGATGCAGGAGTGGTGCACCGCCTGACTCGGCTGGATGGGCGGAGGTTTAAAGTTGGGAGTGCGCACTCGTTGAGTTTGTCACCGATTTGTCGCAAATAGCCACTTGTCCACGTTCTAGGATTGTGGCGGCATAGCGGGATGAAACCGCTCGTCTTAATCCTTTGCACTGGGAACTCGTGTCGCAGCCACATGGCGGAGGGCGTGTTGCGCGCGGCGGTGGGTGATGCGGTGGAAGTGGCCAGCGCGGGATCGAAGCCGGCCGGCTACGTGCATCCGAAATCCATCCAAGTGATGAAGGAAATCGGCATAGATATTTCTGCGCACACTTCTAAGCACATGAACGAGTTTCTGAATCGGCAGGTGACGACGGTCATCACCGTGTGTGGTAACGCTGACCAAGCCTGCCCAATGTTCCCAGGTCAGGCACACCGGCATCATTGGGGCTTTGAAGATCCGGCGCATGCCACAGGCACGGAAGAGCAAGTGCTCACCGAGTTCCGGCGAGTGCGGGACGAGATTCGCCGCGTCTTTACGGCTTACGGTGCGGGTCTGCGCGAAGGTAGCGCAACCGTCCGCTAATCAGCGCGTGGCGGCGGCGACGATAACTAGCAGGGCGTCGGTAATTTTTTTTACGAAGTGTGCTTCGGAAAATTCCTGTGCCGCCGGTGAACGCAGCCAGTTGGCGATGGCATGTTGGTGCCGGGCGTGGGTAGTGGCATCCATGTGCAGCAGGTGGGCAACGATTTCCTCGGCCGAAGAAAATTCCCGCGCGTGCACGTAGCAGTCGGCTGGGATGTGCCGCGCGATGTCCGGCGCACCCCAGTAAACCGGCACAGCCCCGTTGCGCAGGGCGTCGAAGATTTTTTCGGTGATGTAGCTCGGTATGTCGGCGGCGTTTTCGTAGCAAAGGCAGAAGCGGCTGTCACGCAGCAGGGCGTCTTTGTCACTCGCCGGGCCGCGCCAACTAGGGAAAACGGGTGTAGCGGGCGGGCGTAGCCACCGTTTGCGCAAGCTGGAGCAAAGTCGGCCAAAGTGGCCGCTACTGGCCGGCGGGAATTCCCAGCCCCGTCCGTAGAGCTGGAAAAATTGCGGGGCGGTTTTCTCGAAGGCGCAGATGAGGTCGAGCCGACGGTCTTGTAAGGCGCGCGGGTCGGCGCGGGTGATGGCTTTGTTTCCTGCGACCAACACGCAGCCAAGCGTGCGCTCAGCAAAAGTCGGCACCTTGGCGGGCTGCTCAAGTCGGTTGGGATAAGGCAGGTAGATTTGCCGTTCGGCCGGCAAATCCGATAGCGGCACACCCCAACCAAGGATTTTTTGGTAGCGCAGGAGAGCGGCGCGGTCGGCGTTGCGCGGACGAATAAGTTCGTGCTCGTAGAGATAGACACAGGCTGGGGCTGCGGGTGGGCGACGCTGGACGTTGATGTGCAACTCGGCGGCGACTGTTTGGCCAGTGTTCACATCGGGCGTGTTTAGCTCGATTCCATGTGAAAGCAGATTTTCCCGCAGTAGGCGGAAAGGCAGAAAATACGCGCCGCCCGGCTGAAAGACATCGTTGTCCTTGTGATGTTGAAAAAAGAGCGAAGCACGGCGCATGCGGCAGGGCTACAGTATCGTGGCGCAAAGGCAACAGGGATGGCGAGTTCGCGCTTGTCGGCGGCAGTCCTTGCCAGCATGCCACAGGCATGAGTATGGTTGCAGTCAATTCGTGGTGTAATCGTGCATGAGAATTCTCTTGGCAGTTTCACAATGGGAAAGAAACGGCGCGGCGATCTATGCACGGCGGGTGTTGCCGATGTTGGAGGCGCGTGGGCATCACGTGTGGTTGGCTGCGTGGTCGGACTCTTGGATCGCGAAGGAAACGGCGGGCTCGGTGGAGTTGTTAGATACTCGGTTTGCGCGTTGGCCACTGACGGAATTGCGTCGCGTGGCAGACTTTTGCCACCGTGAGCGAATTGATGTGGTGCACTCGCATCTGACGCGGGCGGCCAATTTTTGTGCGTTGTTGAGAATCTTGCATGGGGTGCGGAGTGCGGCGCATGCGCATTCCAACCACTTTCAACCTCACTGGTGGGCGCATGATCGGGTGATTGCGGTGTCGAGGGCGACACTTCGAGCGCATCGGTCGCGATTGGCCGGACTAGGTCGCAGTGGACAGGTGCTTCACAATTTTGTGGATACGGTGCGTTTTTCGCCTGCGGGCGAACGCGAGGACCGTTTGCGGCCTCTGATCAGTGTCGCGCCGGGCACACCGGTTGTGGTGCAACTCGGAGAAATCAGTCCGCGCAAAGGTGTGCTCTACACCTTGCAGGCGGCGGCACATTTACGGGCTGCGCACCCGCAGGCGCATTTCGTGTTTATCGGGAAGGAGCACTGTGACGAAGACTATCGCCGGGCGATAAAAGAGGCGGCGGCAGTTTCGCCCGGCAATGTGCATTGGCTCGGGCGGCGGGAGGATGTGGCGGAGTTGCTGCCGCATGCTACGGTCGCGGTTATGCCTTCGCTGGCAGAGCCGTTTGCTCTGGCCGCGTTGGAGGCGATGGCGTGTGGGGTGCCGTTGGTGACGAGTCGCGTGGGAGGTTTCCCGGAGATGATGGCGGAGGGTGAAAGCGGCTTGCTCGTGCCACCCAAGAACGGAATCGCGCTGGCTTCGGCGCTGGATGCGTTGCTGGTGAACAAGGGAAAAGCACAGGCCATGGGCAAGGCGGCCCGGGCGCGGGTGATGGAACTATTCAGCCCGGAGGCACACGTGCAGCAACTTGAGCGTATTCTCGCCGAGGCGGCGAGCCGCTAGAGTCGGACTTGCAGTTCCCGGGCGCGGGCGAAGGCGGATTCCGCGTCGGCATCGAGCACGGTGAAGTGCCCCATCTTGCGGGCGCGGCGGGGCTCCGCTTTGCCGTAGAGATGCAGGTGAGTGTTTTTTTCGCCAAGTAAGGCTGCCCAGTTCGGTTCGCCGACGAGTCGGTCGCCCTGCCACTTCCAGTCGTCGCCGAGGATGTTGACCATCACGGCGGGCGAGCGGAGGGAGACGTCGCCGAGCGGCAGACCGCAGATGGCGCGGACTTGTTGCTCAAATTGCGAGGTCGCGCAGGCGTCGAGCGTCCAGTGGCCGCTGTTGTGCGTGCGCGGGGCGAGTTCGTTGACGATTACCGCGCCGTCGGATGCGACGAAGAATTCTACGCCGAGCACCCCGACGAGGCCAAGGCGCTCGGCGATAACGGCGGCGAGTTTTTCCGCTTGGTCGAG
>JACCDO010496240.1_pt1 | contig 19142 bp, 13 predicted proteins | sample 7446101 | NCBI WGS metagenome assembly JACCDO01 (sample SAMN15323440, study PRJNA562643) | freshwater metagenome | isolation source: river surface water | place: USA:Blue River Watershed | collected 2017-08-16 | reverse complement strand
TGCTCTAATGGCTAAAGAACAGCTAATGCCCTACGAGCAGGCAATCGAGCAGTTTGAAGTTGTGATTGGTCTTGAGGTCCACGTCGAGCTCAACACCAAGTCCAAGATGTACTGTGGTTGTGCAAACGTGTTTGGCAACGAACCAAACACCAATGTCTGCCCGATCTGCATCGGTCTGCCTGGATCGCTTCCTGCTGTGAACAAGAAGGCGGTTGAGTCTTCAATCGCGATCGGATTGGCGCTCGGCTGCCAAATTGCTCCAACCGGTCGCTTTGCTAGAAAGAACTACTTCTACCCAGACCTAGCCAAGAATTTCCAGACCTCGCAGTATGACGAGCCAATCGCATTCGAGGGCAAGATCAACATCGAGCTAGAAGATGGCGAGGTGTTTGATGTGCTTATCGAGCGTGCTCACATGGAGGAGGATGCCGGCAAGCTGACTCACGTTGGTGGTGCAACCGGTCGCATTCAGGGTGCCGAATACTCGCTGGTCGACTACAACCGTGCTGGTGTGCCGCTGGTGGAGATTGTCACCAAGCCGGTCTTTGGCGCAGGTGCTAAAGCTCCAGAGCTAGCCGCTGCCTATGTTCACGCGATTCGCGACATCGTCAAGAGCATGAACGTCTCCGATGCTCGCATGGAGCGTGGCAACGTTCGCTGCGATGCGAATGTCTCGCTTCGCCCTAAGGGGCAAGAGAAGCTCGGCACTCGCACCGAGACAAAGAACGTGAACTCGCTGCGCTCGGTGGAAAATGCCGTTCGCTATGAGATTCAGCGCCAGGCCCACATTCTGGCCAATGGTGGAACCATCACTCAGGAGACCAGGCACTGGCACGAAGACCGCGGCTACACCTCGGCAGGACGACCAAAGTCCGATGCTGATGACTACCGCTACTTCCCAGAGCCTGACCTGGTCCCGGTTCAGCCCTCAACCCAGTGGATTGAAGAAATTCGTGCCGCACTGCCTGAGAACCCAGCGCTTCGTCGCAAGCGCCTGATGGCAGCCTGGGGCTTTGCGGAGCTCGAGTTTAGAGATGTGGTGAACTCCGACCTACTTGACCAGGTTGAGGCCACCGTGGCCGCTGGAGCCGCCCCACAGGCTGCTAGAAAGTGGTGGACGGGTGAACTGGCAAGAGTTGCCAACGCGCAAGAGTTGGCTGTTCAGGACCTTGCCATTACTCCGGCCCAGGTAGCCAAGATTCAGCAGCTAATCGATGCGGGCGAACTAACCGACCGCATGGCACGTGACGTTGTTGCCGGCGTGCTAGCTGGTGAGGGTGAGCCTGAGGCGGTTATCGAAAAGCGCGGCCTAAAGGTGGTTTCTGATGATGGCGCTCTAATCGCTGCGATCGATGAAGCACTCGCCAAGCAGCCAGATGTGCTGGAGAAGATCCGCGAGGGTAAGGTACAGGCAGCCGGTGCCGTAATTGGTGCGGTTATGCAGGCGATGCGTGGTCAGGTGGATGCCGCCCGAGTTCGCGAGTTGATCTTGGAGCGCGCTAAGTAATTAGAAAAGTAAAAAGACCGAGGAGAAATCCTCGGTCTTTTTCTTTGGGGTGAGTAACGGGACTTGAACCCGCGGCCCCCTGGACCACAACCAGGTGCTCTACCAGCTGAGCTATACCCACCATGTCTGGCAAGCCAGAACGGGTTAGATTCTATCAGCGCTCAGCGAATTAGCTATACCCTTTGCGGTTTCTGAATCCGGTCCGGGCTCTTCAACCAAGATTGCCTTGCGGTAGTAGCGCAGCTCTTGAATCGATTCCAGAATGTCGGCCAGCGCTCGGTGATTGCCAGTCTTCTTTGGAAGCTGGAAGTAGACCCTGGGGTACCAACGCCTGGTTAGCTCCTTGAGCGAACTGACATCGATGTTGCGATAGTGCAGGTATTTATCGAGCAGCGGCATCTGGCGATTTAGGAACATGCGGTCGGTGCCAATGGAATTGCCGGCTAGGGGAGCGGTGCGCTCCTCGGTTACCCACTGCTTGATGTAATCCAAAACCTGCTGCTCCGCTTGAGAAATTGTGATGCCCTGCGGAATCTCCTCAATCAGCCCAGAGTCGGTGTGCATCTGGCGGACAAAATCGCCCATGTTTTGAAGGGCTGCCTCACTTGGCTTGATGACCAACTGCAGCCCCGGATCAATCACGTTTAGTTCGCCATCGGTGACGACCACGCCAATCTCGCAAATCTCGTCAACGGTGACCTCGAGACCAGTCATCTCGCAGTCAACCCAAACTATGTAGTCAGACATTGTTGCTTAGTCTCCAGAGTGACGAGAGTTCTTTGCAGCCTTCTTTTGGGCCTTTAGCTCAGCCTTTTCGGCCTTGCGCTTAGCTTTCAGTTCCTTCTTGGAAGGTTCGGCAACAATTGGATTCTCGCGAGTTAGGAAGTCCAAAGACTCCTCAACCGGCTGCACCGCGGCGATCGGAGCGGTTTCGGTCCTGGATTCGCTCCACTGCATGGTTGCTTCGCTGTCCAACTCGACCTCATCCTGGGAAATTGACCAGGAAAGATTTGGAGTTTCAGCGGGCTGAGCTGGAGTGAAACTCTCGGCGATTGCATCTGCCAGCGCGTCCTCGGTAACCTCTTCGACAAGCTGTGGGGCTGGGGTGTTCTCGGTTACGACAGCGGCGGGTGCCGCACTTTCTACCACCGCTGGGGCGGAAGAAGCCTGCTTGGCCGAATCCTTTGTCTTCGGAGCCTCGCTCTTCTTGGCAGCCTTAGCCTCACGTCGCTTGATGCGCAATGCTTTGCGCTCCTTGCGACCTTCAACCAACCAGTAGAGGGTTGGCACCAGAATCAGGGTTAGCAGGGTGGAGGAGAACAGGCCACCAATAACCACAATCGCTAGCGGCTGAGAAATGAAGCCGGAATCTCCGGTGAGACCCATTGCCATCGGTGTCAGCGCGAAGATAGTCGCTAGCGCAGTCATCAGGATTGGGCGAAGACGCTGTCTTGCACCTGAAACCAAAGAGTCCTCAACTGAGCGACCTTCTCTGCGGTATTGGTTGACTAGGTCAATCAATACGATCGCATTGGTTACCACGATTCCAATCAGCATCAACATACCGATCAGCGCCGGCACGCCAAGCGGAGTGTCGGTCAGAAGCAATAGCCCAAGGGCACCGGTTGCTGCGAATGGAATTGAGATCAAAAGCAGAAGCGGCTGAATCAAGGATCCGAAGGTTGCAACCATGACCACGTAAACAATGGCGATTGCTGCCAGAAGCGCAAGACCCAGCTGCTCAAAGCTCTCTGCCTGGTCGGCTGCTGCACCGCCAATGGTTGCGGTTACACCTGCTGGCAACTCAATTGAATCCAGCTTGGTGGTGATGTCTAGAGTGATTGCACCTAGGTCGTCACCCTCTGGGGCGATCGATACCTTTGCTGTGCGGTTACCCTCCTTCGAGGTGATCGAAGTCGGCTTCAGCACTTCTTCAACCGATGCGATTGAGTCAAGTCGCACCAAACCGGTGACGGATGGAATTACCAAAGCACTGATCTCATCGATGCTCTCCGGTACGTTTGCGCCCGCTACATAGATAGCGACATCTTCACCATCGATGCTCACGCGACCCAGTGGACTTGGGCGCAGCTGAGCTGCCACAATGCCGGTCACCTGAGTCTCGGTGAAGCCGATGGCCGCAGCCTTCTCGCGATCAACGACAATCTCTAGAACGCGCTCATCGGCATCCAAAGTGCTGGTAACACCAGAGGTGTTTGAAACGGTCTCCATCTCCTTGGTGAGCAGGTCAACCGCTTCCTGGAGTAGTTCGTTGTCGCTGGAAGAGACCTCGATGTCGATGGTCTCAGAGGATCCAAAACCGCCACCGGAAGAGACAGTGAGGTCGGAGTCCTTTGGAACCTCGAGCTTTAGAATCTCAGATTTCACTGCTTCAACGTCAGTTTCCTCGGAGACCTGAACCGTAATTGAGATTCCAGAGGCTGCCGCACCAAATGCCACGCGACCATCCGCTGCCGAGCCAACGGTGGACTGCACCACGGTGACGCCTTCAACATCCAGAATCTGCTGCTCTAGTTCGGCTGCTGCCTTGTCCTGGTCTTCAAAGGTGGTTGAAGCCGGCATCGAAAGGCGCGCGATGAACTGGCTAGAACCAGCGCCGTCGATGAAGTTGGTCTTAAGTTGTGGCACTAGTGAGAAGGTGAAGCCCAAAATCAACAATGATGCAAAGAGAGTTAACCAAGGGTGGCGACGAGTGCCGTTTAGAGCAGGTAGGTAACCGCGCTGCAGGAATGACTTCTTCTCGCGCTCTTCTTCGGCGTGACGCTGCTTCTTCTCGAAGTGCTTTGGATCTGCTTCCTTGATAGCCACCAAGCGCTTTGGCATTCTTAGGAACCAGTAGGCCAAAACCGGCACGATGGTTAGCGAAACCAAGAGCGATGCCAAAAGTGAAATCGCAACCGTGAAGGCGAAAGGCCTAAATAGCTCGCCAATTAGGCCTCCGACCAAGGCGATTGGTAGGAACACCGCAACCGTGGTGATGGTGGATGCGGTAATTGCGCCAGAAACTTCCTTCACGGCAGTAAGCACCGCCTTCTTGCGCTTCTCGCCGTAGCTGAGGTGGCGGTTAATGTTTTCAATTACAACGATCGAGTCATCAACCACACGTCCGATGGCGATGGTTAGGGCGCCCAGGGTCAGGATGTTGAGCGAGTAGTCGGCAGTCTGCAATCCTATGAAGGTGATTAGCACGGAGGTTGGGATTGAGATTGCAGTGATCAGGGTGGACTTCACCGAGAACAAGAAAATCAAGATGATGATCACCGCGAAGGTAAGTCCGAGTAGACCCTCGGTAGTTAGGTCCTTGATGGACTTTTCAATAAACGGAGCCTGGTCCAAGGTGGTAACGATGGAGACCTCGCCACCCAGCGCTGCCTCGAGTTCAGGAACTAGATCCTGAATACCGTGCGAAACTGCCACGGTGTTGGCGTCTGGGGTTTTGGTGATGGAGACTGCAAGAGACTCTTTGCCGTTGGTTCTGGCGATTGAGGTGACCGGTGAGTCTTCGTAAACCACATCGGCAACATCACCAATTGTCACAACGTTGCTTGAGCTGCCACCTACCAGAGGGAGTGCCTCGATGGCCTCAACCGTGTTTACGGCCGAACCCATCTGTATTGCGATTGAACCCTTTTCGTCGGTTAGGGTGCCAACCGGTAGGACCAGTCCGTTAGCAGTCAGTGCAGTGGCGATATCGCGCTGGCCAAGGCCAGCGGCAGCCAGCTGGAACTGGTTCAAAGTTAGGTTGATCTGCTTAGAAACTGCACCTGATATTGCGACATCGCGAACCCCATCAACCTGTTGGAAAATGCTTGGTGCACTGGCCTCTAACTCGCGACCAATCGCCTCATTGTCACCATCGTTTGCAGATACTGCCAAAACAATAATCGGTACCGAGTCAAAGGATCCGGAGAGCACCTGTGGCTCGGCATCCTGAGGCAGGCTTGACTGCACCTTGCTGATGGCATTGTTCAAACGCTCGGTTGCCTGGGCAGCAGTGGTGCCATATTCGAATGACACTCGAATAACCGAAAGACCGGTGGTCGAAGTTACCGTTGTTGATTCGAGGTTCTCAAGTCCCAACACTGCATTTTCGATGACCACCGAAACCTGCTCGTCAACCACCTCGGGAGATGCACCCGGATAGCTAGTGACGATCGCAGCCGATGGGATCTCAATTGATGGGATGAGCTCTTGCTTTAGGTTGCCCAGCGAGAGGAAACCGAATGCCGCGATGATCACGGTAATCAGAGCCACAACTGCACGATTAGCTAGCGAAAGCTTGGAAAGAATGAACAAAATCAACCTCGAATGTTTAGGTGACTATATAAAACAGCCAACTAGCAAGATTACTCCCAAAACCCCAGTAATTGTGGGCTGGGGAGAACTGGCTACCTAGAACTTCAGGGACTTGATAAACCTAACCGGGTTACCAAAGCGGTGGGCGGTAATCGTCACAGCCTGCTCCTTGAAGTAGGGCAGTAGTTCCAGGTATCCAGATTCAGTTGGTTTTTGATCGTAAATCGCAATTTCACAGCTGGCCAAAGGCGAGTCGGGTGCGTTTGTTGCGCTGGCCCCAATCCAACGAACTCTGCTCTGCGAGCCACGAATACGGTCCAGCCACTGCTGCTCAGACTCGATCTTGATCTCAATACCGAGCTTGCGAAGCGGCTTGAGAAGCCGATCTGGAATCTCGAAGGCTGAAACAGTGCCATTACCCAGAGCTGCCACGGTCGCAATTGATCTCCACGAGTCATACCTGGATGCCGACTCGCTGATGCGAAGCTCGCAGTTCGATCGAAGGTAGCGAAGCACGTTGATTTCGCTCTTGAGTCCGCTTGGATCAGTGCTCTGCGTGAAGTAATCGCGCAAGGTGGCTAGGTCATTCTGCAGACCACGGGTGAGCGATTCAACTTCGCCGTCGGTCAACTCACTTGCTGCCGCTAGCGCAAGAATCTGCAGTAGCTGCTTGTCTTTGATGACCTCACGAGCACTTGCCTGCTTGCTGCCGAAATCCGTAAGGGTCGCAAGGTAGTTCGGACCACCAGCTTTTGCGGTTGGTCCAATCGAACTGCGCTTCCAACCTCCGAAGGGCTGGCGCTGCACAATCGCACCGGTGATGGTGCGATTTACGTATAGGTTTCCGGCTTGAACTTTGGCGATCCAGTCGTTGATCTCTACTGGGTCCAGAGAGTGTAAGCCTGCGGTTAGGCCATAATCGACCGAGTTTTGCAGCGAGATTGCATCCTCTAAACTCCGCGCGGTCATGATCGAAAGCATTGGACCGAAGTATTCGGTTAGGTGAGACTTTGAACCTGGGCGAACTCCAACTCGAATACCCGGAGACCAAAGCTTTCCAGAGTCGTCCAATTTCTTTGGCTCCAATAGCCAGCTCTCGCCCTTTTCCAAACTAGTTAGACCCTCGAGCAACTTGCCCTGTGGCGCTTCAATGACCGGACCCATCTGAGCCATTGGATCTTGAGGGTGAGCAACGTGAATTGATTTCACGGCGTCTTCTAGCTGTCGCATAAAGCGCTTAGATTTGGCAACCGAACCCACCAGAATTACCAGCGATGCTGCCGAACACTTTTGACCAGCGTGCCCAAAGGCGCTGTAAGCAATGTCTTTGACGGCGAGGTCTAAGTCGGCGTTTGGTGTGACGATGATTGCGTTCTTACCGCTGGTCTCTGCGAACAACTTCAGATTTGGGTTGAACTTACGGAATAGCTGTGCGGTTTCAAAGCCACCGGTGAGAATCACCTGATCGACATCCGGGTGGGAGATCAGCTGGGCACCAAGAGCACGCTCCTCGAGCTGAATCGGGACTAAGACCCCGGCTGGTAACACCTCATTCAGCAGCCTAGCCACCACTGCACCGCAGCGAGCTGCCTGCCCAGCCGGCTTGAAGACCACTGCAGATCCAGCGGCGATCGCGGCCAGCGCGCTACCGGCAGGAATCGCAATTGGGAAGTTCCACGGGGGAGTAACCAGAGTTACTCGACGCGGTTTTGCAACCGCGCCATCTAGGTTTGCAAGATTCTTCGCCTGCTCCGCGTAGTAGTGAGCAAAGTCAATAGCCTCTGAAACTTCTGCATCCGCCTGGTCAAAACCTTTGCCGGTCTCGCTCATTGCAACTTCAATGAGATTGCCACGTTTGCGCTCTAGCAGGACACCGATTTGGTGCAGGATGCTGGCTCGCTCATAGGGGTCTCGCTTGCCCCACTCGAGTCCGGCATTCTCGGCCGTCGCAATCGCCTGATTCAGAGCCGCCTCAGACTCGATGTATTGCTGCTCGACTTCGACTTTGCCCAATCGAGAAGATGCCGAGCGCTTGATGATCTCGTAGGCCCAGATTCGATTGCCAGCTAGAGCCGGATCGGTATCGGGAGCGTTTTCAAAGCCGTTTGCCGGCACCACGGCAGAATCATTGCGGCGGTCCTGAAGGCGATTCGGGATTGGTACTTCTTGGGCGAGCATCGCCATTGAGCTGACAAAGCGGTTCTTCTCAATCTCGAAGGACTCTTGCTTGCTCAACTGGAAGGCATTGGAGAGGAAGTTCTCCTTGCTGGCACCTTCCTCCAGCCTTCTGATCAGGTAGGCGATGGCCACATCAAATTCCTGCGGATGAACCACCGGGGTATAGAGCACAAGCGAACCAACGCTCTTGCGAACTACCTCCGCCTGGGCCGGAGCCATGCCCAAAAGCATCTCGACGTCCATGCCGTCCACAATGCCGCGTTGCTGCGAGAGGGTCCAGGCAAAAGCAAGGTCGAAAAGGTTGTGACCGGCAACACCGATTCGAACATTCTGAATGCGCTCCGGAGTTAGCGCGTAGTTCAAGACCCGCTTGTAATTGGCATCGGCTGCGGCTTTGGAATCAACGGTGGCAAGTGGCCAACCGTGCATTTCGGCATCCACCTGCTCCATCGGCAAGTTCGCCCCCTTTACGACGCGAACCTTGATCGCAGCGCCACCGGCGAGTACTCGAAGAGCCGCCCACTGCTGCAGGTCGATCATGGCGCGCAGCGCATCTGGCAGGTAGGCCTGCAGCACGATTCCGGCGGACAGGTTTTTGAATTGCGGCTTGGACAGAATGCGCTTGAAGACCTCGATGGTTAGGTCTAGGTCGTGGTATTCCTCCATGTCCAGGTTGATGAACTTGTTTGCGCCATCACGCATCGCCAATTCGTAAAGCGGGGTCAGTCGCTCCACAACCTCGGTGACATTTTCATCAAATGCCCACTTGGAATGCGGTGCGGTGGTGGCAGAAACCTTTAGTGACACGTAGTCGATGTCTTTACGAGTTAGCAGCTCAGCAGTCTTATTTAGTCTGCGCTTGGCTTCAAGATCACCGAGAACTGCTTCGCCCAAAAGGTTGATGTTTAGTTTTGCGCCGGTGTTTTTGATCCTTCTGAGTGCAGGTCCCAACTTGCCCATCGACGCGTCGATAACCAGGTGGCTTACCATCTTGCGCAGCACCTTGCGAGCAATTGGTACCACGATAAAAGGGAATGCCGGTGCGAAGATTGCGCCCAGACCAATTAGAGCGCGTAGACCTATTGGTAGAAACTTTGGAGTGAGCTTTCGAAGTTGGTAGAGGTTCTTGGCAGCAACGGTTTTGTCCTCCGGGCGAATTACGCCATCCACGAAGCCGACTGCAAACTCAAGTCCATTCGGGTCCTGCAGCAAGCCAGCCAGGCGCTGCGAGGCTTTTGGGGTCGGGAGTTTGGCTGCCTGCTCAATCCAGCTTTGTGTTTGGGCGATGGTCGCCTCAATCAGCTCTTCGCGGCCCTGAACTGCAGGAATTTGAGTGGTGGAAAGCGACATTGGTCCCCTAGCAAGCGGAATGAAATTTGCAGGATTAACTCTAACCATCTCGGGGCAATAGAATTGGCTTCTTGCCCTCGTAGCTCAGTGGATAGAGCAAGAGCCTTCTAATCTCTTGGTCGCAGGTTCGATTCCTGCCGAGGGCGCCAAATTCACCGGGGTGATTATGCAAGCAGAGCGTCTCAAGGCACGTGCAATCGAGTTCTTAGGCGCCTATGAAGCCAAAGACCTCCACGCCATTTCTAAGCTCATAACGGACGATGTGGTGGTTCGAGATTGGAACCTGGAGCTGTTGGGCAAACCAGAAGCCCTGCGGCTGTTTGCTAAAAATTTCGAAGCTGCTGATTCACTGGCGATACGCATCAGTCAACTAATGGTCTCCGACGCGAGCGTTGCAGCAGAGATTGAAATTGAGGTCAATCACAGCGAGCACCTAAAAGTGGTGGACGTAATTCATTTCAATCAGAAATTTGAGATTACCGCCGTGGTCTCATACAAGGGCCTATAGCAGCTAATGAACCTAGGGTGTTCTGTTAGCAGCAGTTAGCCAACGGCAGCGAACCCTTCGCTTTTGCAAGATCTCGCTTTGAATTTTCTATCTCAGCAACCACTTCAGCGTCCGGGTAATAACCGGCTGGGTAGGTCGGGCAAACGGCGGCATAACCGCTCTCTCGCTTCAGTATCCAGCCCGCAAAGTCTCTGGCGAGCATGTGTTCGCGGGCTTCCGCTTCACTTTCGAAGGGCTTAGAACACTTCGTGTAGTTCCATTCACTCATGGCACAATCATACATAGACAAGTGTCTATCTATTTGTCTCAGAGAGAACCTTGCCCAAATCCAAGTCATTGCTGGTCATGTGAGCGCGAAGCACTAAGTCAGGATTTGAATAGTGGCTGCCCAGGTCAGCCAATGCTGCTATAACTGAGCACATGCGCAAACTTCTCGGCCTCACCAGATACGCGGTAATCATTCCCGCGGTGGCATCAATTATTGGAGCACTGCTGCTAATGCTTCGCGGATCAGTTGCCATGATCCAAGTGGTCTATGACGCCGTAATCAACCGAGCGTATTTGAAGGACACCATCGTTGAGGTGCTGACCGCCGTTGATGCGATCTTGCTCGGCACTGTGCTGCTGGTAATTGGCTACGGTCTTTACGAATTGTTTGTGGACTCTGAAATCGAAGTTCCAGCTTGGTTACAGGTGAGAGATCTGGATGACCTCAAATCCAAACTCATCGGAGTAGTCGTTGCCATCATCGCCGTGGTGTTCGTTGGCATCTTTGTCGATTCCAAGCGCGGGGCTGATGTCATCTCTTACGGTGTTGCAGCCGGCGCACTTGTTGCAGGCCTAGCACTATTCGCCTACGCCACTAAGAAGCCCGGCAAAGACGCACCCAAAACCAAGGCCTGAAGATCTACCGAGCTCGCTGTCGACTGCGATTAGCGTTTGCGGGTCGAGCTGGACGATCTTGGGGCTTGCCCTGGCCCTTTGGCTTGCCAGGTTGAGTTTGAGCTCTGCCCTGCTCCTTCAGAGCTCGCTTGCGCTGAGCATTGCGACCGGTTGATGTGCCACCACCTTGCTGCTTTGGCGCTTCGGCTACTGGCTTCACATAAGGCGCAACCTCACCTATTAGGGCAACAACCTCTTCGGATTTTGCATTGACGCGGATCGGTGTCAGGTCAATCTTGGCCATTCTCAGCAGGTCAGAAACGTCCTTGCGCTGCTCTGGAAGGGAAATTGTGACCACGTCTCCGGTTGCCCCGGCGCGGGCAGTTCTACCGGAGCGGTGAAGGTATGCCTTGTGTTCAGCGGGTGGGTCAACGTGAACTACTAGGTCCACAAAGTCAACGTGCACACCGCGGGCAGCTACGTCGGTTGCGACCAATACCTTCACCTTGCCCTCGCTGAATGCAGCTAGGTTTCGATCTCTTGCGGGCTGCGAAAGGTTGCCGTGCAGATCAACCGCCGGAATGCCTGCTTGAGTCAGAGTCTTGGCCAGCTTTTTGGCGTTGTGCTTGGTTCTCATGAACAAGATTCTTCGCCCGGTGCCAGAGGCAAGGGCCTGCACCAACTGCTTTTTGGACTGGGCGTCGGCTGCCTCAAAGACATGGTGAGTCATCTGAGCAACCGGAGAGTTGGCCTCGTCGACCGAGTGCAAAACTTGGTTCGAGAGGAACTTGTCCACCAACTTGTTTACGCCATTATCCAATGTTGCGGAAAACAGCAAACGCTGACCACCCTGCGGTGTGGCGTTCAAGATTCTGGTGACGCCGGGCAAAAAGCCCAGGTCTGCCATGTGATCAGCCTCATCCAACACTGTGATCTCAATGGAGTCGAGTTTTAGGAAGCCCTGACTCATCAGGTCTTCGACGCGACCCGGGGTTGCGACGATGATCTCGACACCGTTCTTTAGGGCCTGCACCTGTCGGTTTTGCGAAATACCGCCGAAGATGGTGGTGACGCGCAAGTTCATCGCCTCCGCCAAGGGCTGCAGGGTTTGAGTGATCTGGGTTGCTAGCTCGCGGGTCGGAGCAAGAATCAAGCCGCGCGGTTTGCGATCCGAAGGGGAGCGCTTACTAGCCAGTCTGGCGACCATAGGAATGCTAAAGGCCAGGGTTTTGCCTGAGCCGGTCTTGCCGCGGCCCAAGACATCGCGTCCAGCCAAGGTGTCTGGCAAGGTGTCGACCTGGATCGGGAATGGAGAATCAATTCCCTGCTCGCTCAGGGCATCTGCGATCGCGACCGGCACGCCAAGGTCGATAAATGATTTTTGTGACATAAGGATTTTTACTTTCGTTCGATGCTTGGCATCGATTGGTTCTTGGAGTTAAAAACTCGAAATGGCGGATGCATCATTTGATGCATTCGTTCGCCGAAGGAAAAGAGTTGCCACCGAGGTGGAAAAGCGTTCTACGACGCAATGAGCTGATTTGCTCATTAGCCTGAGCCTAGCCGAGTTTGCCTGAGACCGCTGGTTTATTTTGCGTGCTAGTGCACGAATGCTTCATAAAGCATGTAGAAGCCGAGCAAGGTGAGAGCAATGCCGCCAATTCCTCGGAAGGTTGCAAGTCTCCCAGTTGAGCCGGCCAGCCAGTTTCTGGCTTGCCCAGCAGCAACTGCATAAACCGAATCCGAGAGCGTTCCAATGACGCTAAAAATTGCTCCCATAAGCAGCATTTGAATCACCGGGTTGCCCAATTCAGGCGATGTGAAAGAGGGAAGCGCTGCGATAAAAAACACAAAGGTCTTGGCATTGGTAATTCCAACCACGATGGATTCCCTAACCACGGTGGCTGAAGAGGTTTGCTCTGCGTTGAGATTTATATCAAAATCTGCCCGGGACAAAAAAGCCTTGACGCCTAAGTAGATGATCATGCCGGCACCAAAGATGCGAATTGCCAGGAAAAGAATCTCGGATTGCTGAATGGCTACGCCAAGCCCAAGGGAAATCACAACAATCTGGATGCCAACCCCTAAGGCATTTCCCAAGACGCTTAGCACCGCTGCTTTGGTGCCGAGTATTAGTGCCCTACCGATGGTGAATAACACGCTTGGACCTGGAACCAGAATAATGACGGCTGCCAGCAATAAAAATGCAGTCAGGTTTGCTTGGGATGGCATAGGGCTAAGTTAGCAGCCGACTCTGGATTAGAGTTGTTGCTGCGAAGGGGGGTTTGCCATGAGGCGGCTAGCAACGGTTTTATCAGCAGCAGCCATTGCGCTGTGGCTCGGGACTCTCGGCGGTGGCATCGTCGGATTCAACATCGCAGCGCGACTGGCCCCCGCCACCGTTGAAACCGCCAATAGCAATCCAGTCCCCAGTGCCACCCCGACGGAATCTGCCGCTTCGACGATTACCGTCAGCCCGACCAGCAGTGCGGCCGCAGAGCCCATTCAACCTCCCACGCTCACAAATCAAACTGGGGCTACCGGGGCCACTGGTGCCTCTGGAGAGGCCGGCGAAGTCGGCCAAACCGGTTCGGCCGGGCCAGTCGGCCCTACCGGAGCTACTGGACCCCAGGGGAGCCAAGGTCCGCAAGGGCTTCCTGGACCAATGGGGCCTGCCGGGCCAATTGGTGAGGTCGGTCCACAGGGAATTCAAGGAATTGCGGGACCACAGGGTCCCCAAGGTCCTGCTGGCGCAACTGGAGCGACGGGAGCAACTGGTCCGATGGGCCCGGTTGGTCCGCAAGGTCCATCCGGTGTTGCCTTCGCCAACTCGCCGTTGACCTATGACGCTGGCAGTCAAACAATCGGAATTGACCAGTCAGCATTTCAATATCTCGCCAACTTGGGCTATTTGCAGTTCAATACCTCCGCTACAGCCTCTGGCGAGATCGGGAGGCTTCGCTGGAATGCGACTGACGGAACCTTAGACCTCAGCCTTGGTGGAGGCCAGGTGACCCTGCAGGTCGGTCAAGAGATGGTGCAGCCAGTTATGAACAACACCGCGGGAACGCTTCTAAATGGTCGTGCAGTGAGAATCACTGGAGCTGATTCAGGTCGCATGACGGTGGAGCACGCGGATGCAGCGAATCCTGCAAAAACCACAGCGGTGATTGGTGTTTTGACCCAGGACATTGGTCCCGGGGAAGTTGGATATGTCACTACCACCGGCCTGGTTCGAGACATCAACACATCATTCGGCTCTGCTGGCAGTGTGGTTTATGTGGATGGGTCGGGAACTCTGACCGCAACCAAGCCCGTCTCAGGTGCCGTGATGGTCATTGGCTACATTGTGTCCTCGGACGTCAGTGCCGGATCGATTTTCGTCGATACCTCCACGACCTTCACTCCTGGCGCAGGGCTTCCTTGCACTGGTGGCCCAAACAATTCGGTCGGTGTTTATAAGTGGGAGACCGCGGGCACCGGAGACTATTACCTTTCCTGCGACATCACCCCTTAGGAGCAACCATGACTGAAAACGCAAAACACGCTAGGCCAACCCTGAGGATCTCTTTCGTAGCCTTCTCGGTATTCTTGCCTGCGTTTTACTGGCTCGTGGTGGCTACCTACCCAGAATTCTTCATCTTCAACCCGTTCGAGGAGTCGTGGGTGATTCGCCAAGCTGCCCTGCTTCTCTCCCTGCTTGGCTGGGTCGCCATTTCAACAATTCCAGCGGCAGCCCTCTTGCTATATGCGGTTGGTTCAAAGCGCTATCTCAGGGTGCTGCCGTTTGCGGCATTGTTGTGGCCGGTGAGCGTAGTTATCAATCAGGTGCTGCTTTATGTTCGCGACCAAACCTGGTACTTCGACTACCTGGTAAATTTCCCGATTTTTATTGCAACCGACATCTTGCTGCCGGCTCTGGTTCTGTTCTTGTGGTCAGAGCTTAGGCACGAGAATGGCCATCATGCCTTTAGTGAGCAGCAGCCAGAGCAATCTCAACCATCGCTCTAAAGCCGGTTTCCCGCTCTTCTGAAGAGGTCGAGGCAGAGCCATCCATTAGGTCAGAGACAGTCAGAATGGATAGTGCTTTGCGACCAAATCTGGCAGCCAAGGTGTAGAGCTGGCTAGTTTCCATCTCCAGGGCCAGAATGCCCAGTTTCTTCCAGTGCTCTAGCGAATCGGTTTCGTCATAGAACAGATCGCCAGAGGCAACTCCGCCGACGTGAAAATCGATCCCCATGGACCTGGCCTTGGCTACTGCTTTTTCGAGCAGTGCATAGTCAGCGATCGGGGAGAAGTCGAGTCCGTTGGTGGCTCGGCGGTTGATGGCGGAGTCGGTGGAGGCCGCCATCGCAATCACAACATCGCGCAGCTTGGTTGGCGCAAGGCCGCCTGAGGTTCCGACTCGGATTGCGGTCTGGACTCCATAGTCGTTGAAAAGTTCATAACCGTAAATGCCAATTGAAGGTGCACCCATGCCGGTGCCCTGCACCGAAATGCGCTTGCCCTGGTAGCTTCCGGTGAACCCAAACATGTTGCGGACGCTTGAATACTGCACAGCGTCTTCCAGCAAGTTCTCCGCAATCCACTTTGCACGCAGAGGATCTCCGGGGAGTAGGACCACCTCGGCTATTTCACCGGGTTTTGCAGCGATGTGGGTGCTCATGTTAGTTCGAACTGTCCGCCCTCGATCTGACCCTGTTTGCGGTAGAGATCGAGCTTTTGGCGAGTGTCTTGAATATCGAGGTTGCGCATGGTGAGCTGACCGATTCGATCCGCAGGGCCAAAGGCTGCGTCTTCGGTGCGCTCCATCGATAGCTTCTCCGGGTGGTAGCTGAAGTTCTCACCCTCGGTGGCAACAATCGTGTAGTCATCTCCGCGACGAAGCCGCAGCGTTACCGAACCGTTGATTGCGCTTGCCACCCACTTGGTTAGCGACTCACGAAGCATCAGGGTTTGCGGGTCCAACCAGCGCCCTTCGTATAGCAGGCGTCCCATACGACGACCCTCGGCGTGGTAGTTGGCGATGGTGTCCTCGTTGTGGATTGCGCTCATCAAGCGCTCATAGGCAATGTGTATCAAGGCCATGCCCGGGGCTTCGTAGATGCCGCGGCTCTTGGCCTCGATGATGCGGTTTTCAATCTGATCGCTCATGCCTAGGCCGTGACGACCACCAATGGCATTGGCCTCCATGATTACATCGGCCGCCGAGTCCAGCTTCTTGCCGTTGATGGCTACCGGGCGACCCTGCGAGAAGGTGATCTTGACGTCTTCGGTTTTGATCTCGACGCTTGGATCCCAAAACTTCACGCCCATGATCGGCTCGACGATTTCAAACGAGGTGTCAAGGTATTCCAAAGACTTGGCCTCGTGGGTGGCACCGAGCATGTTGGCATCGGTTGAGTAAGCCTTTTCCTTGCTGGCACGGTAGGGGAGCTTGCGCTCCTGCAGCCACTCACTCATTTCATGGCGACCACCTAGCTCTGATACAAAGTCGTTGTCCAGCCAAGGCTTGTAGATCTTCAGGTTTGGGTTTGCCAACAAGCCGTAGCGATAAAAGCGCTCGATGTCATTGCCCTTATAAGTTGAGCCATCACCCCAGATCTCCACACCGTCTTCTCGCATGGCGCGAACCAGCAAAGTTCCAGTTACCACGCGACCTAGTGGTGTGGTGTTGAAGTAAACCTTGCCGCCGGTTCGAATGTGGAAAGCACCGCAGGCGATAGCGGCTAGACCTTCCTCGGCCAGTGATTCACGGCAGTCGACGAGGCGACCGGCCTCAGCACCGTACTCGGTTGCGCGAGACGGGATCGAATCGATGTCGTCCTCGTCGTATTGACCTAAGTTTGCGGTGTAGGCGAATGGAATCGCGCCTTTTTCGCGCATCCACGCGACCGCAACTGAGGTGTCGAGACCGCCAGAAAATGCGATACCGACCTTTTGACCAACTGGTAGAGAAGCTAGAACCTTAGACACAGGCTCAAGGGTAACGGAAAACTACCCGTTATGCCCTAGCCATTGCACTTCTTAGGGTGTCCAAGCCAAGACCGCCAAGGTTCAGTGCGGTCTTGTGGAACTCCTTGATATCAAAGTTGGCTCCCTTGCGAGCTGCGTAGTCATCGCGAATCTGCTCCCAGATTCGCTGGCCAACCTTGTAGCTCGGTGCCTGTGCTGGCCAGCCGAAGTAACGTGTCACCTCAAAGCGAACGAACTCTGGGCTCATGTTTACGTTGCTCTTCATAAAGTTCAATGCGTAGTCAAAGTCCCAAGCACCGGTGCCTTCGAGGTTCTGCTTGCCAAGGTGAACGCCAATGTCTAGCACCACGCGAGCCGCTCTCATGCGCTGGCCATCTAGCATTCCCAGTCGATCTGCTGGGTTGGACAGGAAGCCGAGGTCCTGCATTAGGCGCTCTGCGTAGAGAGCCCAACCCTCGCCGTGACCTGATGTGAAGGAAGAGAGTCGTCTCCAGGCATTCAAGGTGTCGCGCACATAGGTGGCCTGACCAATTTGCAGGTGATGACCTGGCACACCCTCGTGATAGACGGTGGTGGTTTCGCGCCAGGTGTCGAACTCTTCAACGCCTACCGGCACCGACCACCACATTCTTCCCGGACGGGAGAAGTCATCCGATGGTCCGGTGTAGTAAATGCCGCCGTGCTGGGTTGGCGCGATCATGCACTCGAGTTTCTTGATCGGATCTGCGATCTCAAAGTGGCTGCCGGATAGCTTCTCAATAGCCTCATCGCTGAGCTTTTGCATCCACTTCTGCAGTGCCTCGGTGCCGTGCAGTTTGGTGCTTGGGTCATTCTCAAGGTGCTTTACCGCTTCAGCCACCGTTGCGCCCGGCAGGATCTCGTTTGCAACCGCGGTTTGCTCCGCGACTACGCGGGCGAGCTCTTCTTTGCCCCACTCGTAAGTCTCATCAAGATCAACGGTTGCACCCAAGAACCGACGGCTAAGAATCTGGTAGCGCTCACGACCAATTGCATCTGGTGAGGTGCTGCGTGGTAGCAGCCCCTTGAGGTACTCGCCAAATTCGGCGTAGCCAGCAGTGGCTGACTCTGCAGCTTTGGCTAGCTCCTTCTTTAGAGACTCTGGAAGCTCACCACTTTCAGCCTTGGCACTGTTGGCAAAGGTGTGGAAGAAGCCATCCGCGGTGGTGATCTGCTCAACCTGAGCGATTACCTCAGTAATCTGTCGCGGCGCTGGCGCATCGTTGCGCTTCGCACCTTCCTCGAGACTGCGGGCATAACCACGCAGTGATTCGCCCACCTTGGACATTCTGGAGACTAGGTTCTCCCAGTCCTGAACCGTTGCGGTAGGGGATAGGTCAAAGACGTCGCGCACCCCCTGTGCTGGGGAGGCGATGTTGTTCAGACTGCGAAAGGCCAAACCCGAATCGTAGGTTTCGATCTCACCGTTGAGGGAAAACAGCATTGCCTCTTTGGTAACTAGGTCAACCTCGTCAACCGGAGAGAGGGCTTCGAGCTTTGAAATCAGTGCCTTGATATCGCTTTGCTCTTTGGCCAAGGCCTCCGGTGAGTAGTCATCCATGTCGCCCTCGCCACCGGGATAGCCGATTGAGGTCGCAAATGATGGATAGGTTGCCGCTTGGTCTTTGACCCACTGGTTGGCAAGCTGGTCGATCTGAGTTTCTGCACGCTTCATTGCGGAGTCCTTTCAACCCCACAATGTTGCCACACTTTTCAGTCCTTCAGCACCTTGAAGGTTGCCAGCGTGCGGTCAGAAACAAAGGCAATTCTGGTCCCCATATCCCTGGCATCAAGCAGTGCTGTCATGGCACTTTGGGTGATGCGCTCACCGGGGGAGAGCACCGGCACGCCAGGTGGGTAGGGGCAGATAAGTTCGGCACTGACTCGACCCACGGCATCCTCGGCGGCAACCACCTCGTATGGCGCAAAAAAGGCTTCGCGCGGTGTGGTTACAACCTCTGGTTCGATTGCGAAGGCAGCGGCGATTTTGATTGGCCTTGGTGTCGAACGGTATTTGTTGACCAGCTCGATAATTCGCTTCACAAGGCTCTCGATGCGCTGTGGCGTATCTGCGAGGGTGATCATCGGAATGATCACATCCTGATTTGCCATCTCAAGATCGATATTCGCAGCCAGCAGGTCAGCTTCCACCAGGTTGCCATCCGCTCCGGTTTCACTTAGCAAAATCACCATCTTGAGTGGATCGATGTATTCGCCGTCGATAACTCCAATGCCGGCATCGCGCAGTGCCTGCCTGCCCTTGGCGGTTGCTTCGATAACTGGAGCAATTAGTTCGTGACCGTGGCGCTGCATCAGTGCCCGAGCGGCATCGATAGATGCCAAGATGCGACCAGACATCGAGGTGGTTTGGGTTGAGTCACACGGCTTATTCAGCCTTGGTAGGTC
>JACCDO012189377.1_pt1 | contig 19145 bp, 20 predicted proteins | sample 7446101 | NCBI WGS metagenome assembly JACCDO01 (sample SAMN15323440, study PRJNA562643) | freshwater metagenome | isolation source: river surface water | place: USA:Blue River Watershed | collected 2017-08-16 | reverse complement strand
CTAAATTGCAAGTTTATTATGAGTAATGCAGATACTGAATTTGTTAGAAATGAATTTAATAATTATAAAATAATTACGATTTTGTGTAAAAGAAATATTAATAGTAAAAATCCAGAATCTAAAGTAAATGAAGTATTGATTAATAATTAATTTATAATTTTTTTATCCATTCACATAATTTATAATTTAAGTTCATAATTGATTTAAAGTTTTTTCAGTATAAATAATTAATAAATTATGTCAACAGCCATCGGTATCGATCTTGGAACAACCTACTCTTGTGTAGGTATCTATCAAAACGGAAAAGTAGAAATTATTGCAAACGATCAGGGTAATCGTACAACTCCTTCTTATGTTGGATTCACTGAAAATGAGCGTTTAATTGGCGATGCTGCTAAAGCAATGGCTGCTCTCAATCCAAGCAATACAATTTATGATGTTAAACGTCTAATTGGCCGTGATTACAATGACAAGGACCTTCAGCAAGATTTAAAGAGTCTTCCTTACAAAATTGTCAATTCTAATGGTAAGCCGAAAGTTGAAGTGGAATTTAAAGGTGAAACTAAACTTTTCACTCCTGAGGAAATTTCAGCAATGATTCTCACTAAGATGAAAGAAACTGCAGAAACTTATCTGGGAAAACCAGTTAAGGATGCAGTTATTACAGTTCCTGCTTACTTTAATGATGCTCAACGTCAAGCCACAAAGGATGCTGGTGTTATCGCCGGTCTTAATGTTTTACGTATCATTAATGAACCAACTGCTGCAGCAATTGCATATGGTCTCGACAAAAATCATAAGGATGAAAAATCAGTGCTAATCTTCGACTGCGGTGGAGGCACGCACGATATCTCAATCTTAACAATTGACGATGGTGTATTTGAAGTAAAGGCTGTTAGCGGTGATGGACACTTAGGTGGTTCAGATATTGATAATGCACTTGTGCAATTTTTGGCCGATGAGTTTAAAAAGAAGAATGGAAAATCGTTATCAGACAATAAAAAAGCAATGAGTCGTCTTAAGGTAGCAGCCGAACGTGCCAAACGTACTCTCTCTTCATCTACAACAGCAAGTGTAGAGATTGATGCTCTTTATGAAGGTATTGATTTTTATGTTAATATTACTCGTGCTAAACTTGAAAGTCTTTCGTCTTCTTTCTTCAAACGTGCGATGGACCCACTTGATATTGCGCTTAGTGATGCTAAGATGAGTAAAAGTGATATTCATGATATTATTTTAGTTGGCGGTTCTACACGTATCCCCAAGCTTCAAGAAATGCTTTCGACTTATTTTGGTGGTAAGGAATTATGCCGTAGTATCAACCCAGATGAAGCTGTTGCTTATGGTGCTGCTGTTCAAGCAGCTATTCTATCTGGTGTTAAGGATGAGGTAACAAATGGTATGATTCTACTTGACGTAACTCCTCTTTCTCTTGGAGTTGAAACAGCTGGAGGTATGATGACCGTTCTTATTGCTCGAGGTTCGACAATCCCTCATAAGAAATCTCAAACATTTAGTACTGCAAGTGACAACCAACCAGGTGTAACAATCCAAGTCTATGAGGGAGAACGCACTATGACTGCTCATAATAATAAACTTGGTGAATTTACATTATCAGGACTTCCACCCATGCCACGTGGTATGCCTCAGATTGAGATTACATATGATTTAGACGCAAATGGTATTCTTAGTGTAAATGCAGTTGAGAAGAGTACTGGTAAATCACAAAATATTACAATTAAGAATGAATCTAATCGTCTAAGCAAAGAAGACGTAGAACGTATGGTAGCAGAAGCAGAGAAATTCAAGGATGATGATAATAAGGTGAAAGAGCGTGTAGAGGCCAAGAATAAACTTGAGGGTTACTGCTTTTCAGTACGTAGTTCTATGCTTGAAGATAAGAAAATGAAGGATGCTCTTGGTAGCGAAGCGGAAACTGTTGAGAAAACAATTAATGATACTCTATCATGGCTTGAAGCAAGTCACGAGAAAGAAGAATACGAATCTAAACAGAAGGAAGTAGAAGGTCTATTAATGCCACTAATTCAAAAAGCATATCAGGCTAATATGCCGGCTAATGAACAAACAGCAGAACAATCTGCGGGAACATCTACTGCGGCGGATGTTGATTAATAATAGAACATATTTTTGTAATTAGATAAAAATTTTTAATAAAAAATTTTTATATTATATAATATATGAATAAATCAAATTATCAAAATCATATAAATACTGAAAAATTTGGAAATATTTTTCCATTACCTTCTGCAACACTACCATTACAATCTGGATATTTAAATGGATGGGGTACATATATAGAAACGCGTCCAACACTAGAATCATCGATACCTTCATATGTATTTATTAATCAATATACATTTACAAGTGTAACAATTGATAAAATAGACCTATCAGTGCCATTACCAGAAGAAGTTAGCTCTTACGATATTGTTGCTGTTACTAATTATTTAACATATACAATGGCTCTTAAAAATAATGGAAAAGTACATGTATGGGGTAGATGTAATTATTTGAATAATAATTTTATATGTAATGTACCATCTGATTTAAATAATGTAGTTGCTATTGCATGTGGTCGTGATTTCGCAGCTGCATTAATTAAAGGAGGTACTGTAAGAGTATGGGGTAATCCACAGGAATTATCATCATATAATCCACCTCCGTCCTTAACTAATGTAGTAGCAATATCTGCAGGACATTATCATATTGTTGCATTAAAAAATACAGGTCAAATTGTAGTATGGGGTGTAAATAATAATAATCAAACCAATATAGATGAAACTAAAAATAATAATATAATTTCAATATCTGCATGTGATAATCATACACTTGCATTAAAAGCAGATGGAACAGTTTATGCATTCGGTTCTAATAGCAAAAATCAAATAGAAGTACCAAGAGATTTAACCAATGTTATAAAAGTAGCTGCTGGTAAAGAATCTAGTTATGTATTAAAATCAGATGGAAAAGTTATTGCTTGGGGAGGACCATGGAAAGGAGCATGGGGTTTATATTTACCAAGCGCAGAAGTTACATTTAATTGTCAATATAATTTAATTAAAAATATATTTGTATCTGATAATTGTGTTATAGGATTAACAAATGATAATAAATTATGTTCATGGAATGATGGTAGTGAAGATGGATACGTACTTTCAAATATACCAGATGGGATTGAAAATAGTGGTATTATAATTGGAAATGGAACAAATAGTTCTTATTTTTATATAATTACAAGGACTAGATATCTTAAACCAATTATTGTTACAACTACTGCAGTACCAACAACATCAGCAATTATGCCAACAACATCAGCAATTATGCCAACAACAACTGGAATCGTACCAACAACATCAGCAATTATGCCAACAACATCAGCAATTATTCCAACAACATCAGCAATTATGCCAACAACATCAGCAATTATGCCAACAACATCAGCAATTATGCCAACAACATCAGCAATTATGCCAACAACAACAACAGCAATTATGCCAACAACATCAGCAATCATGCCAACTACAACAACTGCAATCGTACCAACAACAACTGCAATCGTACCAACAACAACTGGAATCGTACCAACCACTACAACAGATGTACCTGATACACCAAGTATTACACCTATTCAAACTACTAAAGTGATAAATAATAATAAAAATAATTCAAAAAGGAATTTATCTATAGGTCTTAGTATTGGAATACTTATATCAATATTTATTATTTTACTAATGGCATATTTTTTAAACAAAATATAAAATATATAGGTTATGTGTAATATAATATTAAAATTTCTATTTTAATATTATATGAACAATGCATCTAATATAAATTCTACTATTATTAAAAATGATAACTCGTGGGATAATATTAAGAATAAAGTAGCTGAAATTAATGGAGTAAATATGAATTCTTCATTTAAATCTAACAAAACATATACAAATGAAGATATAATGGTTATGTTTATATTTAAATTAAATGATAGATATCGTTATTCATCTTTAGTTGATTTTGGATTGTTGAATGATTTAGATAAATTATTTATAGAATCTTATGATACTAAAGAAAATTATTTAAATTATGCCATTCCCAAAGTTGAAAATTATATTAGTAATATTCAAAAGAAAATTGAACAAATTAAAAGTGAAAAAGATATTAAAACAAAACCATTAATATTTAATATAGAAAAATTTATTGAAAATAATGAAAATTTAAAAATAGATAGTGCTTTATTAGCAGTAGCTGTACCTCAATTAACTAATTTAGCTAAATATAGATATTTAGCTAAATTGTTATATGAAAAAGATAAAAAATATTTAGATTTTGCTAAAGAAAGCATTATTTTATACAATCATAGTATATCATTAGATATGATGGTATTTGGTTCAGATAATTTAACCAGAAATACTAACGAAACAAAATCTATTGAACATTTTGATAATAATTCAAATAAACTAGCTTTATTCTGGATTATTATAATTTGTATTACAATAATTATAATTTTTATCTATAAATATAAATTAATATTATATTAGGGGCTAATTTTATTAGATTTGTTAGATTTATTTTTCATATTTTGTCTTTCTTCTGCAAGTAAGACCAATGCTGTTACTATATTCCAAACATTATCTTTTGATAATTCATCTAATGTAAAATAAGTTTCTTTAATCCATGCAATATCTTCTGCAAATTCACTATCTACATCTTTATTTATAAAAAACTCTTCGTCTTTTGCAGTAATAAAATGTTTATAAGGTAATACATTTTTAATAAATCTATCAATCGCATACATATTATTAATACCTGTTATAAATTTAAATTTATTCAGATATTTTTTACCAGCAATTTGAGATGTTTGTTCTAGAAAATCAATCGATATTTTATTAAATTCTTTTACTATATTGTTCATTATATTTATAGATAGATTTTTTTTAAATGAATATATATAAATTGATTAAAATAAACGTAGTGCGTGATTAATTGATGCACTTATGTGATAGTAATCAACTGTTATTAAAATTTATTCATAGCGGATTAACTATATATATATAAAAATTGAAATAACGTGGGCTGTCGATAAAATAAATTACAAAGTAATTTATTTTATCTTAGACGCCCACGCAATTACTATATTTCTTACTAAAATTTAACTTAGTTAAATTTTAATAAGAAAAATTGAAATAATTATTTAATATTAATATTTATTATTAGTGTTATCATGACATCAACTGATGCCAGAAAATCTAAAGATGATAAATACAAAAATCAAATTAAGAGCACTTGGTGCATTCCTTACTTGGCCAGGCATTTAAATGACATGAATTTTAATATTACTGGTCATTTTGAGTGTCGATATGGAGAAACATGTCGCCAAGCCCATAGTAAATCCGAGATTATTGAAATGGACCATATTAAAGGATGGCGTAATCGTGATAAATCAAATGTTGATTTGTCTGCTATTAAAAAAAATATTATTGAAATATTAACTACTTCAAAAGATTCAGTAAATGATACTAAATATCGTTCTGGAATTATTAATATTGATTCACTTAGTTTTGATGGATTATTAAATTTTTGGTTCGATATCACTTGTTTTCATCGTCGGATGGCAAAAGAACTACCTTCAAAAGAACATTGGACAAGCAGAAATAAACCAAATCCAGTTGGTGGCTATTTTTTCAAAAACGAAGTTCCAAAATTTTATTTGGAAAATGAAGAAGACGTGTGGTCTTTACAAAGAACTTTACGAATGTGTGAAAAGCATGCAAACTTATCTCCTGATAAACCAGTTTCTCTTAAAGATATTTGCTGTGGAGATATTAATTGCAAAGAAGGTGTTCATAATCCAGCTGAACTAGTGTGTATTGATAATTTATTGAATGGTAAATGCAATTGTTTATCTGAAGATGAAATTGAAGAACAAAAAGCGGGTTTAATGGAAGAAGCAGAACAAATTCAAGAGCAGGTACAATGTCTTAATAATAATAAAAAAAACGATGGTCGTAAAAATAGTTTAATTTCTGAATATAATCAGATTGTTACAAAATTTAATATGCTATGCAGGAAAAAACATTTAACAGAACAAGGTTTGATTCCCTTAATGGTGCGTATTGATAGAGAAAAATCATCTCCTGTGACCGTTTTAAATGTAGATACAGTCGAAGTTAAAAAGGTAGCTCGAATTGTAAAAAAAAAATAAATTAATTAATAATTTTATTTATATTATAATTATAATAATGAGTAAAAAAGATATTATAATTGGAGCATGTGTAGTTTTATTTATAGTTGGTTTAATTGTATATTTTAAAGAATCAGAAAAGTTTGAAAATAGTAAAACAACATCAAGTGTAACTACATCTGCTTTCTTTCCATCTTATTGGTATAAATATTATAAATCTGATACACGGTCAAAATGTTTTGATTGTGATGCTACTAGTAAATATAGACACGGTGTTCCATGTTTTGATTGTGAAATACCAGGAGGTAGAAGTATTGACCCAAATCTTAATAGAGTATTAACCAGATAAAATTAATATTAACTATTTTAAATTTTGATAATTATTATTAAAATTATTAAACAAAGTTGAAATAACTTCGTCTGTAAAATTTAAAAAATATGGTTGTAAATCATCATTAACTTGCTTTCTAGCTACATAATCTGAAAATTCTTTACCTAATCCACTGTCTTTATTTATATCTATACCTGATTCAATTTTAATAAACAACCCTATTAATAAGTATCTTGATATATTTAATAGAGCATCCTTATTTTTTTGATAAATTGTTCTCACTTCATTTATTTTTTCATTTGATACATAAGATTCATTAGGATATTCTGTCTGATTAGCCGCACTTATAGTTACCTTAAGTTGATTTTTAGCATCATCAAATAGTGAAATTTTATAAGGTCCTGATGGAGGAGGTACAATATTCATATAAGGAATACTATCTGCATTAGCCCGTAATTTTGTAGTATCATAATCTGATGGAAGATAATAAATTATAAATTCATTTTCATTTTCATAATTATCTATATAATAAGGCATTCTTTCATATTTATTTTTTAAAACTTCTATTAATATTTTTGATATTCCTGCAAGAATAAGATCAGAATTATTAATTGAACTATTAACGACAAAATTAGAAACAATATCAGTTCCTGCTATTAAAAATTTATAATAATCAATACCTGGATGGCTTGCTATTATTTGGTCAATTGTTTTTCCATTACCATATTTCATTGTTAATTCATTTATTTTATTTATATCTAAACTTGGGTAATATGTTTCAATAAATAAAGAAAAATTATTCATTATTGAATCTATTGTTGTAAATGTAAATTCAGAATTATTATCAAAACCCTCTTGATTTAATATAGTAATACCTGCTCTTTTTAATGCAGTATTAATTAATTGTTTATTTGTTACTAATTTTGAATTAGTTGATTTTTTCTTAAGTAATACAATTGGAATAACTATTGCAATAATAATTATTATTACAACAACCACGATAACTATAATTACTGTAGGAGGAAGCATATATAATATAATATAAAATAATATATTTAGATTAATTATTTATAAATTACCCAAATGTTAATTTATGAATAATAATAGTTAAATGTAAGTTGATTCTATTCTCTTAATATTCATGTGAATGAAATAATAATATATATTATAATAATATGAAATATTCTGATAAAATTAATAATTGCTATTTATATGGTGGTGGAGGGCCTCAATGGACTACATTAATTCATAATGGTCCTATGTTTGCACCATTATATGAACCTCATAATATACCAATTCTTATAAATAATCAAAAAGTTCATTTATCCGGTTTAGCAGAAGAATATATTACTTTATATGCCCGTTATATTGATACTGAATATGTTAAAAATCCAAAATTATCAAATAGATTTAATAAAAATTTTTTAAAAGACTGGAGTAAAGTTTTACCTAATCATATTGCAAAAAATGTTATTAATATGAGTGAAATTGATGTAACAGATATTAAAAAACATTTAGATAAAATTAAAGAACATAAACTTAATATGACTAAAGAACATAAAGAAAAAATAAAGAAAGAACAGGATATATTGGAAGAACCCTATAAATATTGTTTTATTAACGGAGGTAAAATGAAAGTAGGTAATTATAAAATAGAACCTCCTGGTATATTTTTAGGACGTGGAGACCATCCTAAATTAGGTCGTGTTAAAAAAAGAATTAATCCTGAAGATGTTATTATTAATATTAGTAAAGATGCTCCTATACCAAAGCCTAATGTTGCAGGAGAATGGGAAAAAGTAATGCATAATAATGAAGTAGTGTGGTTAGCAACATGGGTAGACAATATAAGTGGAAAAAATAAATATGTATTTACTTCTATGGATAGTATTTTCAAATCTAAAAGCGACTTGGATAAATTTGATTTAGCAAGAAAATTAAAAAAGAAAGTTAATAATATTAGAGCAGAATATTATGAAGATATGAGAAATGGAAATGAGGTTGATAAACAATTATCAACCGCTTTATACTTAATTGATAATTTAGCACTTAGAGTAGGAGGAGCAAAAGATGTGAAAGAAAAAGCAGATACAGTGGGTGTTACCTCATTAAGAGTTGAACATATAAATATATTACCAGACGAAACAATTAAATTAGATTTTTTAGGGAAAGATTCAGTTAGATATTGTAGGAAAGTTAAATTAGACCCAATTGCTTATGAAAATATTAAATTATTCACATTAAATAAAAATAAAAAAACAGATTTATTTGATAAAATATCTTCAGCTAGTTTAAATAATTATTTAAATAAATTATTGGAGGGTTTAACAGCCAAAGTATGGAGAACATATAATGCTTCTGTATTATTTCAAAAAGAATTAGACAAAGTTAACAATAATATTTTAGATAAAATGCCAGAAGCAGAAAGAATAAATTATTTAATATCTGTATTTAACCAAGCTAATACAGCCGTTGCATTATTATGCAACCATCAAAAAAATGTATCTAGTAATATTGAATTAGCTGTTAAAAAAATAGATGATAAAATTAAAAAATATAAATTAAAGAAAAAGAAATGTAAAGATAGTGAAAAATTAAAATTAATTAATGCAAAACTAGTTACTTTAAAAGTAAATAAAGAAACTAAAATTAAAATGAAAAATGTTTCATTAGGAACATCTAAAACAAATTATATTGATCCACGTATTATATTCGCATTTATTAAAAAACATAATATACCAGAAGATAAATTATTTAATAAAGCATTACTTGTTAGATTTGAATGGGCTAGAAATATTGAAAATGATTATAGATTTTAATTTTATATATATATAAAAATAAACTATTATATTAATTAATGAATAATCAAAAGCAAAGCGTTAATTGGTCAGACGACGAGAGTTCAAATGAAGAAGATAATATCGGCGAACAGCCAAGTAGAGATTTCCCACCGAGCGACAATGAAGAAGAAGAGGAAGAAGAATATGATATGGATGAAATTAGAAAATTAACTGTTAATCAACATAATACATGGTCAGATATATTCAAAAATGAGCAAAAAGATACATCTAAATTAAATATTTCAAATAAAAATATTTTTAAATCTTCAAGTTCAATTAATACTATAAAAAATTTACAAACATATGAAAAAAGAAAATTTAATCCTAGACTACCACCTCCAGATAAATATAAAAAAAATAATTCATCAAATAATTATAGATTGAATAAAAATGAATTTCCAATATTAAAATAAATATTATAATTTTTATGGATTTATTATATATACTAATATATATGTCACAAATCTCAGATTGTCCTATTAATAAATCTGTTGTATTAAGTTATAATGCAAAAGAAGGCCAACAAAGCACATTTCCATTAGAACAAAATCTTGATGCTTTAATTTCATCTATGTTAAATGGTATAAATAATGAATATACTAAACCTATATCTGTTGTTCCTGCAGGTTCAACAAAAGATTTTATGGCTCCATTTGTTAAATTAAATACACCAGAACCTGTCATCGTCCCACCAACTGCAGAATTAGCACCACCTGCACCTGTACCTGAACAAGTTAATATTACTGTTCCTGAACCAGCAATGCAACTTGATAATATTATTCCAGGTGTAAATACACCTGCATCATTTAATCCTTCCACTATTGTATTACCACCTACACCAAATCAACCACCACCAAATGTAACAGTACCCACTCCATTAGAACAACCTTCACCTGCTGTTAAAATAGAACAATTCGCAAATAATACAACAACTTCTGGTTCAGTAAGAAGTAATGAAAGAGCTAGATTAATAAGCAAAATTATTGGAATGTTTTTCTTAGTTATATTGATTTACTTAATATTAGTTAAAATGAATATAATTAAATATAATTATTAATCACATATAAAAATAAATAAATAATATTAAATATATAATGTTTAATATTATTTTCGCATCAGATAAATCAGATGGGATTGGAAAATCTAATAAAATACCATGGAATGTTCCCAAAGACATGGAAGTATTTAAATCATTAACTTCTGCTGTATGTGGATTAAATAAAGTTGTTATTATGGGATACAATACAATGAAAAGTTTAAAAAATGGATATTTAAAAAATAGAATTAATATTATTATTACTAGTAAAAATGAACAAGACATAAATACTGAAAATGTTTATTTTGTTTCAAATCTAGATGATGCATTAAAAAAAGCTTATAGTTTTGTAGGAACTGATCCATCCAGAATATGGGTTATAGGTGGTGCTAAATTGTATTCGTCTGCTATTTATCATCCAGATTTGAATCTTATTTATCATAGTAGAATTGATTTTAATAATATTGAGTGTGATGTTAAGTTTAAATTACCAGAATCTATTACAATATCTAGCGATGAGTTAGAAGGTTTCACATTAAATATTTTAAAACTCAAATTGAATGCAGAGAATTTATATTTACATTTATTAAATGAAGTTATTAAAAATGGAGAACAAAGAAAAACAAGAAATGGAATAACATATTCATTATTTGGAAAAGAATTAGTATTTAATGTTACAAATAATTTTCCATTATTAACTACTAAAAAAATGTTTCTGAAAGGTATTGTGGAGGAACTATTATTTTTTATTAGGGGGGATACAGATACAAATAAATTAATGGAAAAAGGTATTAATATTTGGAAAGGTAACACTACAAGAGAATTTTTAGATAATTTAGGATTAGACTATAAAGAAGGTATGATGGGTCCAATGTATGGTTATCAATGGAGATTTTTTGGAAAACCATATAATCAAGATAATATTAATAATGATACTCATTCAATAGATCAATTCAAATTATTAATTGATACTCTTAAGAAAGACCCTAATAGCCGCCGTTTATTAATAACGGATTTTAATCCAGCAATGGTTAATGAAGGGGTTTTATATCCATGTCATTCTTTAATTTTACAATTTTATGTAAATAAGACAGAACATGGTTCTTATAAATTATCTGTTAAAATGTATCAAAGAAGTGCAGATTTATTTTTAGGGTTACCGTTTAATATTGCATCAACATCTTTATTATTATATATTGTTGCTAAATTAGTTAATATGATTCCCGATATGGTTCATATTACTTTAGGAGATTGTCATATTTATGAACAACATATAGATGCTGTTAAAGAACAACTGTGTCGTATTCCTTATGATTTACCAAAATTAATTGTTCCAGATTTTAAAACAATAGAAGAAGTAGAATCATCTTCATTTATTGATTATAAATTAGAAGATTATAATTCTCATTCAACTATTAAAGCACAAATGATTGCATAAATAAATATATAGTAATTTTATATATATATATTATATATGTCAAATTGTGTTACAAGATATAATAATGAAAAAAAAATACAAGAAAATTTTGGATTAAGTGGTGGTCAAATAGCAGGAGTAGTAATAGCAACTATATTTTTTTTAATTGGTGGATTCATTTTATTGGATAAGTTAAAGTTTTTGTTATATGGTAGTTAAATTTTAAAAATATATATAATATATATATATAATATATATAGTTTTTTTAAAATAAAATATAAAATATAAAATATATTATATATGTCAAATTGTAAAATATATAGTAATAAACCTACTACACTTCAAGAGAACTTTGATGCAATGGATAAATTTAAAGGATTTTTATGGGCTATTTTAGGAATTATAATTGTTGCTGGTATAATTGGATTAGCGGTTTCAATACCAAAGTTGATTGGTTAAAATGGATTGAATTCACTTAATGTATTATTATTTTGAGTTTTCAAAGCTGACACCATAATACCTTTTTCTGCTACAAAAGGGTTAAGAGTATAATATTTTATCATACTCTCAACTAACTTTAAATTATATTTATTATTACCTATTAATTCATAACTTTTTCCACATGCAGAACATTTCATATTTAATATAGAAGTCTTTCCTTTATTAATTACATCTGGTGATAATTCTGGAATATTGCATTTATTACATAGTGTTGCAAATACTATAAAATTATATATAATTTCTTGAATTTTTTCAGTAGAATAATGACCTTTCAGATTATATATATTATCACGAGAAGATTGAGTTTTAATAGTATTACATCCTAATACATTTCCAATATAATTAACTAAAATATCAGGAGCAGTATTTAATTGCTTACTAATATTAATAATATTTTCTAAAACTGTGTGACAATTTCCACCACGACCTGTTTGAGATGTATTAATTTTTTCCATCTTATAACGATAAGACAGATCATTTGCTTTAGGATTGATATTGAGACTCATTATTATAATAAAGTATTATGTTTATAAATAATTTATTCAGTTTTTATAAGGGTAATGTATAGTTCAATATTGATTTAAGTAGCTAAAGCTCATCCATCTAATTATAAAAAATTGAAATTATATTAATTTAAACATATCATTAAATATATTGTACTATGGATCCGTTTTTTATGGAAACAACTAACATTATGGATGACGCGAAAGCTTTAATTAATAAAAAAAAGGTAACAATTATGGGCTCTTCACGCGGTCGTAAAGCAGATACCTATATTATTAATTGGGAATTATCTGAAGATGATTTGAAATCTCATTTAAAAAAAATGAAACAAAAATTTGGATGTAATGGTTCTATCAAAATGGTAGATTATGAAGGAAAAGAAGTAAAAGCATTGCATCTTCAAGGAGATAAGATTCAAGATGCAAAGAAATACTTAATTACTCTCAGTATAAATATTAAAGATTTAGATGTTAAAGAGATGATTATGTTAAAACAATAATTTACTTTCATTTAACATTTTTGTATATTTAAAAGTTATTTTATTTACATCATCTGTGTAATGTATAGAATAATTTTGTTTTTGCATTTCTTTGCTTCTTTTATATCTTTCTGTTATTTTATTTATAATATATGGCAAACCTAAAAATGCCATATGTTTATTAATATATATTTTTTTACTATATTTAACTATTCCTAATGGATTGCATGTATGAGAACCACAACTATAATTCATGTTTGCTATATGTGGTCTTAAAAAACATATATTTTTGCTCTCTGGTGTATGAACAATATATTTTTTTATATTATTCAAATCTATATCATCTAGTGTTTCGCTTTTACTTTCACCTACCATATTATAACCTTGGACTGTTAAAATAGTTGTTCCATTCCTTATTTCATTTACTAAATCTTGATAAGTAACATCTAACCATTCATCCATATCTGCCATTATAATCCATCCTTTTTTAATACCATGCCAACAAGAATTTGCTATGTCTCTTTTTATTAATACATTATTAATATTATTTGTATTAAAAGTTTGTATATTACAACCTAGACTTTTAGCAATCTCTACTGAATTATCAGAACTCATGTTATCATAAATTGTTATTTTACATTGTGGAAATCTGTTTTTATAGTAACCCACCGTTTTTGGTAACATAAGTGATTCATTATAACATAGTAAAAATATATTTATGTTCATATATTATAATATTATAATATTTGTTTTAAATACATAAATATATTATTAATAATATTAAATGGAATGCCATATCAAAACAGACAATTATGAATTTATATATAATAAAACAATAGAAAATAATGATATTAATTTAAGTAAAGAATTATATAGAGGTGACCTATATTGTGAATTACTCAAAAATTTTACAAAATCATGTTTAAGTAATTTTAATGAAAGTGTTTTTTCACACAAAAAAAATTATACTAGAACAATTACTAATTTATTAGCAGGATGGTTATTTACATGTTATCAAAATTATGATTTTAAAGATGACCCATTTTTCCCATCTAATTATAAAAATAATGAAACAATATTAATAAAAATTTTAGAAGATTATAGTTCATTACATAATATTAATAATATTGATGAAAAAATTAGTAATGTAATAAAAGATCTTTATAAAAATTACGCTATATTATTAGAAAAACTAAATTTATTCAATAAAAATGAGAAATTTTGTATTAATAAAACAATTGTGTCATTTGATAGAAATGGTGTTAAAATTGATTTTTATGTGTTTAATATTAATAAAACATATTTATCACAATTTAATAAATTAGGAAATATTATTAATAATATTATGATACCTATTAATCAATATGAAATTATGAAAACTAAATGGAACAACGTGTCTTATAATAATTATGATGAAATTATTTGGATCATATTATTTAGATATCAATTATTAAGTTAAAATAATCATCAATTAGCTGTTTTGCCTAATATTTATAAAAAAATGGAGGATGACTTTGGATTAGCGATTGAATGTTTTGCATCTGCAATAAATTCATCATCAAAATATTTTTGTTCATTATATTATGATATTGAAAAATATTTTGGTTCAATTGGAAATTTTTTCAATTTAAAACCTATTAGAGGAACTTATTCTTTTAATCCTCCCTATCAATATGATATTATTTCAAATGGTATTAATAAAATTATTAAACATTTGGATAATTCATCTGATAAATTAGCATTTATAATAACAATACCTATATGGGATAATGAAGGGAAAGAATACATGGCAAATAATATGACTGAAAATAATAATAATATAATTAATTATGATGATTTTGAAATTATGAATATTGTTAGAAATAGTAGTTATTTAAAAGGTCTTAAAATGATTTCGAAAAATGATTTTACATATATGGATCATAATTTTTATTTATTTAAGAATAAAACTATACAAAATACTTATATAATCATTATGAGCAATTATGATTGTAATTTTATGGAAAAAATAAATGAATATGATTTTTTTAGTAATTAAAATATATAAAGATAATAACTAATATTAAATATATAGATGTTATTTCTTGGAGTATTATACATAGGTATGCTATCTGGGTTAGCATATTATGCCAATATAATTTCAAATAAATTGGAAGAAGAACGCGAACCTATTGAAGAAACATTTAGTTTAAATAGAAGTATAGATAAAGATAATATTGTTTTTAAATCTGTTAATGAAAATTGTATTAGAATAAATCAAGGTATAGATATTGATAATAAAAAGATTTTGGTATGTTGTACAGGTGATAATAAATCTATGGCATTATTGACATGTATTGCAAATATTTTTGGTTCTGATAATACTTATGTTTTATTAATTAATCATCATAAAAACACTACACTTAAAATGTTTGTTCATGATATATGCGATTACAATGAATTTAAATTCTTCAATTATGACTATGATGATTTATGTTTTAATAATTCTGATAATTTAAAGAAGTTCAGAGAAACAAAAATTAATGAAATTTGCAAGAAACACGACATTGCATATGTATTTGAAGGTCACACTATTGAAAATTATAGTAATTATATCTTACATAATTTCTTTGCAGGTAAGACATTTAATAATGTTAATTATTATAATGCTACTCAAAAACCATTTTTAAATCTGACAGATATTATTATTGATGATTTTATTTATAGTTATAACATACCAATTGATGATAATATGACTCATGTACAATTTAGTAGTTTTAAAGTTAAAAATTTTTTTAGTGATATTGATAAAACATTTAAAATTTTATATCCAGATTGGAGATATAATTTAGTTAGAGCATATAATGCAACAAATAATATTATTAATGAAAATTCATCAAATATTAATGTCATAATTAATTCTCAATGTAACTTAGGAGATTTTGGATTTATATATTATCATGATTTATCGAAAATTTCATATGGAGTTTATAAAATTATTTTAGATACATTATGTGATGAATATAATATGGAACATTTTAGTGACTATTGTATGGAAAATATGTATAATAAAAATGATACAAATACATATAAATTCACAGAAGAACTTAGTGTTAAATGTAATGACTTTATTAATAAATTAACAAAAGATTCTAATGTTAATCCTCATACATTTATGTCATCTCTAGTAAATGTATTAATTGATGAGTCTGATGATGATGCATCAGATATTGGTTCTAATGATGAAGAATCAGATATTGGTTCTAATGATGAAGAATCAGATATTGGTTCTAATGATGAAGAATCAGATATTGGTTCTAATGACGATGAATCAGAGGTTTGTTCTAATGATGAAGAATCAGACAAAATGGAAGATATTAATGATGAACCAAGTGAAAATAAAGCAGAACAAGATAATATTTCGATTGAAAAAAATGATGATTTAAATGATATAGAATATCCATTAATAGCAGTAGATTTAACAAATGAATATACATATAAAATCGTTAATAATAAGATAGCTTCTGAAATAGATTTTAATAGACAATTAATAGAGGGTGTATTACACTTTACAGTGGTTAATAGTAAATTCAAGTTTTTTTATTAAAAATTTGGGGTGTATTATAATCAATAAAAAAAATTGAAATAAATTTTTTTTATTGGTGCTTTTATATAAAAAACTATTGTTCTAATGTCGTCGACTATGTCCGATACAACTAACCCGAAGGTTGAGAACGTTGAGACCCACAGCGAGAACCGTGACACCATGATGTCTGGTTCTAGCAAGGTCAAGAAGTCTGGGCCCAGTGTGATGGTCCATATGCGGTCCGAGACCGCGTCCCGTGCCAAGCCCGATGTCTTGCGCTTTGTCCCTGGCGACGAGGTGCCCACCGATATCCGTGTTTGGTGCCGCCACCCTATGCACTTTGTCGCTTCCGACAAGGGCACTTTCGCCATGTGCGAATGCGACACTTGTGTCGAGAAGTCCACCGATGGCATTCGTTTCTCCTGGACGAAACTGCTGGAACACCTTGATGTTCCTCTGGTTCTTTGCCCGGAAACCGAGTGCGCGTGCTACATTCCCGGCATGAAGACGTGCATCATGAGCCACCTCGAGGTCTGCCACGAGCGCCGCTACAACGAGATTATGTCGGCGGTCGAGCAGAAGCCGGAAGCGAAGTACCGCATCGAGATTCGCGCGGACGGTACCACCTACGACCTCACGTTCAACGAGGCAACCAGTGGCTTCCGCCAGCGTCGTCTTGCCAAGCAGGCAGCGAAGGCGTCCTCGAGCACGACCAAGGAGTCCAAGCCGCTGCCGTCCTCACCGTGGCCGACTCCCGGCGAATCGCGTCCTCAGTCTCGCACTGAGACATCCACGCCGGCACCGGTCACCATGACTACCGCTCCGCCGCGCCAGGCTGCAAAGCCTGCTGCTGCGCCTGCTGCTGCGCCTGCTGCCGTGCCTGCTCCCGCTGCTGCGGCTCCTGCTCCCGCAGTTGCCGCGGCCGCTCCTGCTCCCGAGGTCCTGACGTCTCAGAATCTCTACAACGACGAGCTCGCACTTTTCAAGCTCGATGTCGAGCTGGCTATTGCCGAGCTCTCCAAGGCTCAACTGGAGAACAACGCGGCCGAAGTGAAGAAGCAGACTGTGGCTGTCAAGATTGCCCAGCTGAAGCTCACCAAGGCGCAAGTGTCTGCCAAGCGCGAAGACGACACGCTCTCTGAGCGCAGTGCCGCTCCTTCTGAGCGCAGTGCCGCTCACTCTGAGCGCAGTGCCGCTCACTCTGAGCGCAGTGCCGCTCCTTCTACGCGCAGCGCCGCTCCTTCTACGCGTGGTGCCGTGCCCGATGAGCCCGCTGAGCCCGGCTGGAAGCCAGTCATGCCCATCTTCCTCGAGGTGGACTGCGACAACGACGATTGCGAGGGCCGTTGTGGCAAAAACCACAACCAGCTTGGCGTCGAAGGCCGTGACGGCTACTTCCTTCCCGCAGACGTCGTTGTACCTGATGGGTACTGTCCCGACGACCGTGTTCCTGAGCGGTGCCGTGACTACGACTGCCCTCACGACCACGCTCGTGGCCGCGTTGCCGCAATGCGCAAGCACAGCACCGAGCGCTACGACAACCGGTACGACCGGCGCAGCAACGAGCGCTACAACAACCGGTACGAACGGTACGACCGGTACAGCGACTACAGCGATTACCGCAGCTCGTACCGCAACGAACCGAGTACCGACCGGCGGACCGACCGCCGCAACAACTACAAGGACTACAAGTACGACCAGAACGAAGAGCGCAAGCACCTTGACCGCTTCATGAGCAAGCCGGCCTACAACTCGATCACGAAGGAAGACCTGCTCGAGTTGATTCTTTCTCGTCGCCGCTAAGCGTGCTTTGTTTGTTCTGTCTGTAGCCGCTAAGCGTGCTTTGTTTGTTCTTTCATTCATTTAACATATACCAATTTAACCACACAATAATACTAATATTAGTAATATTATGAGAAAAATTGAAAATTTTAGTTTAACAATGCGCTTTAATTAAATACCTATTGTTTAAATGTCGTCGAATACCGTTACGACAATTAACTCTGTTCCTCGTGGCCCTTCTGGCCTCCTCAGCCGACTCAACGGAAACCAGCACCTTGATGCTCCTTCCGCCGAAAAGGCTACCAAGCCGTCTCCGGCAGCTGTTGCTGCAGAGGCAGCTGCCGCTGTTGTTGCTGCTCAGCGCAACGCCCGCAACAACAGCAACCCGCAACCCAACCGCAACCGCAGCCGCAGCCCGCAGCCCAACCGCAGCGACTACAGCCACCGCAACCGCAGCCGCAGCCCGCAGCCCAACCGCAGCGACTACAGCCG
>JACCDO012224816.1_pt1 | contig 19154 bp, 22 predicted proteins | sample 7446101 | NCBI WGS metagenome assembly JACCDO01 (sample SAMN15323440, study PRJNA562643) | freshwater metagenome | isolation source: river surface water | place: USA:Blue River Watershed | collected 2017-08-16 | reverse complement strand
CCCGTAGCAGATATAGTAGCAGCCGTGGATGAACCTATAGTGGTTGTCCCCGAAGAGGTTGCTAAATTCGTATCTGTTCCAACAAATAGTTTTTTAGCAAATGCACCACCTCCTGCAGAAGTAAAAGTACCTCCATTTGTACTACTTGTAGCGTCTGTAGTATTTGAAGTAGCTATACCTCCTGTTGTTAATATTGTCCCAGTAGTATTAGAAGTAGAAGCCGTAGTTCCATTCACATTAAGAATACCAGTTGAAGTTCCATTCAATCTCATAATTTCTGTAGTTCCAGCATACCAATAAAATGTCTCTGCAGAACTAGGAACTGAATTCCATATACCACCGGATTGTATACCTATTGCGTATTCAGAAGTTGTAGATGTTAAATCAGACCATAATACTATTTTTGTACCAGCACTTCTTGTTGTAAAAGAAGGAGAAGCAACGCCTACATTTCCAAATATTAAGGTGTTTTTTACAGTATTATTTAATGTTATGTCATCATTAATTACAACGCTACCATCGATTCTTTCAGAACTTGCGTTCCATGTACCGTATGAACTTGAGATAAGTGCAAATTTACTCGAAAGATTCGCTATAACTATAAATATTTTTAACTCTTGAACCCATCGTATACAAAATGCAGAATTTAGGCCAATTGGTAGATTTTGCAATTCATACCATGTAATCCCATCTAAACTATAAGATATGTAATAACCACCTATTGCTACAAATGCAGAATAATATTCGGACCAGCAAATTTTTTCCCAATTAACGTTTGTTGCAGGAGATATAATGGACGAAGTCCATGATATTCCATCAGAGCTCTGAGCTACATTATTACCTGAAAATTGTATTATTACAAATTTCGCTAGTTGAGGAGACCATACTACATCATTCCATGTTGCAACTACAGGAGATGTTCTAGTAGTCCAAGTTATCCCATCAGAGCTTGTTTTAATAATTCCAAGAAAACCAACAACTACAAATAAATTTAAAGTAGAAGACCATGTTACTTTTATAAAATTAGTCCCTACAGTATCTGTTAATCGCAGAGTCCAAGAAGTACCATTAGAACTTGTATAAATATATCTACCTCCTGTGACTACAAAAATACCTAACTCAGGAGACCAGACAACTCCATAGAACTGTCTAGAACCACCTATATGTCTACTAGTCCATGTAATTCCATCTGGACTTGTTATAATATTACCAGAAGAAGCAATATCACTAACTGCTACAAATAAAGAGAGACTTGAAGACCACTCAATATCTTGATAATTATTTGTAAAAGCATTAGAATAATAAACCCAATCTTTACCGTTAGTACTTATAGCACTTCCTCCTGACCCTATTGCAACAAAATATCCTAGCTGAGGAGACCACACTACAGTTCTCATCACAACAGAACCAGAACCATATTGTAACCAACTACCATTTACATGAACCAATGGAGTTGATATATCAATATTATTTCCAACTCTTAATGACTTATTTATTCTAACACCTCCTGACGCAACTATACTCCCCCCGATTGTTTCGTAAGTATCAGCTGTATTATTAATAGTTAAAGCACCTGTAGCTGATATAGTTACAGCAGTCGAGGAACCTATGGTGGTTACTCCAGAGGAGGTTGCTAAATTCGTATCAGTTCCAACAAATAGTTTTTTAGCAAATGCACCACCTCCTGCAGATGTAAAACTACCTCCATTTGTACTACTTGTAGCGTCTGTTGTATTTGAAATTCCTATACCTCCTGCATTTAAAATAGATCCAGTAGTATTAGAAGTAGAAGCAGTTGTATTAGCAATAGTTAAAGCACCTGTAGCAGATATAGTTGCAGCAGTAGAAGAACCTATAGTGGTTGTCCCTGAAGAGGTTGCTAAATTGACTCCAGTGCCAACAAATAGTTTTTTAGCAAATGCACCACCTCCTGCAGACGTAAAACTACCTCCGTTGGTACTACTTACTGCATCTGCAGAATCTGCTATACCTATACCTCCAGATATTAATAAGGCACCTGTAGTACTTGATGTACTATCTGTTGTATTAGCAATAGTAAGAACACCTGCAGCAGATATAGTTGCAGCAGTCGAAGAACCAAGTGTTAATAATCCAGTTGAACCATTTAGATTAAAATAAGTAGTATTTACAGTGCTATTTAGATTGTACGTGCTCATTCTTATAGATGCTGTAACACCAGAAGGCATTCCTATATTTAAATAAGCAGGTTCCATAAATAAACCCCATCTTCCTGCTCCGTTAAAATTACCAGATGTAAAAGGATCATGTGCTCGTGTTATAAGAGGTCTATCTACTCCATTTAATTGAATACCCAAATTAGAGTTTGTAAAAACGGAAGCAGACCCTACATAAAGAGACTGAGCTACTCCTACACCTCCAGAAGTTATTATACTTCCAGTAGAAGTCGAAGTCGCGTTGGTTGTATTAGCAATAGTAAGAACACCTGCAGCCGATATAGTTGCAGCAGTTGAGGAACCTATCGTTGCTCCGTTACCAACCCAAAGAGACTGAGCTACTCCTACACCTCCAGAAGTTATTATACTTCCAGTAGAAGTCGAAGTCGCATTGGTTGTATTAGCAATAGTAAGAACACCTGCAGCAGATATAGTTGCAGCAGTCGAGGAACCAAGTGTTAATAGTCCAGTTGAACCATTTAGATTAAAATAAGTAGTATTTACAGTGCTATTTAGATTGTACGTGCTCATTCTTATAGATGCTGTAACGCCAGAAGGCATTCCTAAATTTAAATAAGCCGATTCCATAAACAAACCCCATCTTCCTGCTCCATTAAAATTACCAGATGTAAAAGGATCATATCCTCGTGTTATAAGAGGTCTATCTACTCCATTTAATTGAATACCCAAATTAGAGTTTGTAAAAACGGAAGCAGACCCTACATAAAGAGACTGAGCTACTCCTACACCTCCAGAAGTTACAATAGATCCAGTAGAAGTCGATGTAGAATTTGTAGTATTAGCAATAGTAAGAACACCTGTAGCAGATACGGTTGCAGCCGTCGAGGAACCTATGGATAATTCAGTATCTGGTACTATTTTATTTAAAATGATAGAAGACATACTATTTTAAATATAACATTATAAAATAATATTAAATATTCTCTTTGATTTTGTACTTAAGAAAGAAGTCTCTTTTCTGTTTTATGAACAAGTTTCTTTCTTCTTGAAGTTTTAATCTCTGTATCTCTAACTTTTCCTTTTCTACGAGTATTTCTTGTAATGCTTTGTATTGTTCAGAGGCTTCTCTGCAGTAAAATATATAATCATCGGTATTAAGTTCAAATATAGTTCCTTTTATATTTTTTAAAACTACTAAACTTTCTTCTATAGATATTAGATTACCTCCAGGATATGACACAAAATCTTGTTTATCTGTATATTTTATCCATGTATTTTTAAAAAAATAAAGATACTTTGGACTTATTTCGATATATCCCTCAAGAGTTGCATGTTTTTTTTCTTTTTTAACGTTAATCTTAGATAAGTTTATTTTAATTGTTTCTTCCATATATCCTAGAGATATTATTTTTTTTCTTATAAATCTAAATAATGGATTATCTTGTCATCTAACTTTATAGCAGTTGATTTGTAATTTTCTTTTGTTTTGACAGTTAAAAGATGATATCCGTCTCCTCGACGAGTAAGCTCTCCTATTTCTTTAAGAGAATCTTTTGATTCTCCGGCTAATACGGTGTACTTTCTTTTTGGTAACTTTTCATTAAATAATACTCCTGGTTGAACTACCTGAAATTCACTAAAGGAATTAGGTAAATTATAGAAATATTCATAAAGGTATTCCCCGTCTTGCATAAGAGTTTTTTGAACAGTTCCATTTGAAAGAATAGTAGGGTCTTTGCTTGTATAATTTATATTTTTAGGATAATAATCGCTTGAATAAAAGGCTTCCTTGCTCATGTACAACAATATTAATATAACTGCAATTAGAGTTATGGTAATACCCCAGTCAGATATTCTTAATGTGTCCATCTTTTATACTTATTATCAAGAAAATATTATTTTTTAATACTTCTCTTTATATAACTTTCTTCACTTTCTTCTGTTAGCTCATCCATCAGGTTTTTGACTTGTTCTTCGTTTTTTAACTTTGCCTTTAATACTTCTTCTAAGTTTATCTTACTTACCTTTTTCTTTGTATACTTCACAAGTTTAAACACATTACTTCCCATTTCTATCACAGCCTTTGATTCATCAGAATTCGACTCAAGATAATCATTTATCTGTTCAGATAGAATTTTTCTCTGGTTTCTAAGAGAAGTTGCTTGTTTGTTGAGAACTTTTAGTTCATCATCAATTTTAACATACTCATTGAGAACTGTTTTTATATTAGCAGACATCTTATATAAAAACATTTTAAAATAATTTTTTTTTCTTTACGCATTTATCTTCAACTTCCTTTTAAGAATTTTATTAACCTTTGTTAATATATATTTTTTTTGAGTGTCGTAACTTCTGATTAATTTGTAAGCTTGTTTATAACTACAGAAAGTTAGCTCACCTATTTCTTCTAAGAATATTTCAGATTTTTCTGTATTTTTTATATTTAAGTAAGGATTAACCTTTGCTACATAGTAAATGTGAGAATATTTTTGCCCATCAGAACCTACAAAGGTTTCTGTTATAGGGTCTATTGATTGATCAATCTCGTAATTTTCAGACCTTATTCCTGTTTCTTCTTCGAATTCTCTTCTAGCACATTCTTCATACTTCTCATTTAAATTTTTTCTTCCTTTCGGAAATCCATACTCTGGTTCGTCGAATCTACTATCGGGAATTTTCTTGAGAATTTTCTTTATGTTAATCTTGTTAAATTTATTCCTAGCATTTGTCTTTTCATTAACATATATACCTCTTGAATGGTTGTACCATAAACGATCCCATAGAGTATCAAAATCATATGTTTCGAGGTCCTTTCGCTCCTTATTTGTCATTTCTTCTATAATAGCTATCAAGTTTTCAACAGAGTTATATCTACCTCTCATAAAATCAGTGTACCCTATGGTGTCTTTTCTTTTTATAAGAAGATATTCTATCGAATGATGTCTTTGTCTATAAGCTATAATACCAAAAGATTTAATAGGTTTTATACAATACTGAAATGAATGCCCATATGTATCACAATTAAGACATTTCATCTTTCTTCATTAAATAAGTATAGTTATTTGCTTTTAACTTTTAGAAATTTTACTTCTTCTAAAGTTAAGATGATAGGTTTGCAATATAGTATTTAAAAAGAAATAACTGTATAATTAAAATGAAACTTTATATATTTGACTTAGATGGTGTTATAAGTCTTACAAATATACTTCCTTTTAAAATTTTAGAATACGAAACAAGATTACACAAATGGTTGACAAACATATCTAACAATGGCTCTATTTTAGTTTTGTTAACACATAATTTAAACCCAAACGATGTTTTAAAAGGTCTAAGTAAAGATTTTAGAAGTCTTTTTACAGAAATTTTTAGTCCAGAGAGTGCAGATAAACGTACCCCTAAAGATGTTACTGTTAGACATATATTGCAAAAATATAACATTCCCCCGTCTCAAGCTATATTTTATGATGATTACGTTATTAACGTTGAATCTGTTAAACAAATAAAAGGAATGACATGCGTACTTGTAGATCCTAATGTAGGCATACAATTTATTTAATATTTTTTTGAAAGTATATATTAAATGTATCCGTGGTATGACGATCCACAATTTGTTAATAAATTACTTTCTAAAAAAGAATTTTATGACCATCAAAAAGAAGAGCAAGACTGTTTAAAGTATTATCAAAGATTAGCTGCAAACTATATCAATCCTAAAAGTCCTTATAACTCTGTTCTTCTTTATATGAATGTAGGTACAGGTAAGACTCTTGCATCCATTGCTATAGCAGAAAACTTCATAAAATACACTGATATGAAGATACTCGTTATTACAAAAAACGAAGACCTTGTTAAAAACTATATAGGAGAACTTTTAACAGTATGTTCTGATTATACAACTTCTTCTGAAATGGAAGAATTTAGAAAAGCAAATCCTTCTGAAAAAATCAGTTTGCTTAAACAATGGTATCCTAGGGTAAAGAAATATAACTTTAGACATCATGAAGAATTTAAAAAAAGCGCTCTTAAAGGAGACCTAAAAAATCTAAGTAATAGAGTTATCATAATAGACGAAGTTCATAAAATGATAGGCAACAAAGGTTATGAGGTTCTAATGCAACTTTTGAGTAAATCAGTTAATTACCGTCTTGTTATTCTTAGTGCTACACCTGTTTTTGACAATATCATAGATATATTCCAGATATCTAACATTTTTCAAGTAAAGACTAAAAATAATCAATTTTCCATAGACGAATCTTCTCTATTAAAACAAGGCCTCATTCAACGAATGACTGATATAGAAAATGTATCTATATTCAAAGATGACAAAAGTATATTTTCATTAACTTCTAAAGGATTATCACAACTTAAAAGACTTATGAAAGGTCATGTTATTTATATGAAATCTTCTCCTGATAATTTTCCAAGACTTTTACAAGCAGGAGAAAGAATATCTATAGGTAGTTACACGAGTGACATTTCTTTAATAAAATGTCAAATGCATCCTTATCAAGAAGAGAGATACATGAAATGGTATGAAGCATTGAAATCAACAAAAGATTTTAATAGAAACTTAGAACATGCCTCTAATATGGTTTATCCTGATTATAAAGATAAACTTTATATAGGAAATGCTGGTTTTGATTTATACGTAAATGAACTAAAAAATACATCTATATTCAAAGAATTAGAAATAAGAAAATACTCAACGAAACTTTATAATATGTTAAAAATGATTAGAGAATCCCAAGGAAAAATATGCATATATTCTTCTTATATAAACGACGACGGTATAGCTATCATTCAAGAGATGTTGAGAGCAAACGGTATTACTAAATTTATTTCTTTAACTGGAAAGGTAAGTCCTCAGACAAGAAAGGTTCAAATAGAAAAATTCAATAGTCCTTCTAATGATTCTGGAAGCGAGATTAAAATACTTCTTTTCAGCTCAGTTCTAGCCGAAGGCATAACTCTTAAAAATGTAAGAGAAATACATATATTTGAACCTGCATGGAATATGTCTTCTTTAGACCAAGTAATAGGAAGAGCTTATAGAACAGATTCTCATTCTCGACTTCCTCAGGAACAAAGAACTATAAAGATTTTTAGATACTGTGCAGTTCCAACTGATTACAAAACTTCAAGTGATTTATCTAAATATATAAAAGCAGGAAGAAAAGATTACTTTATAAAACTACTGGAAAGAGAGTTAATAAAAAGCTCATTTTTATGTTCTTATACTAACAAGACCAATCTAAAATATTCAAAACAATATAAGGATGGAGATAGAGAATGCGAGTATCAAGAATGCGATTACTCTTGCGACGAAGAACCTACAATATCAGCAATAGATTCAAGCACTTACGATACCCCTTATCATGACCCCTATTTACATAAAAATACGAAGAATAAAACTATACAATTCTTTGATAATAACAAGTATTCTTCTATCGATAATATGGTAAAACTGACAGGAATTAAAAAGGAGGAATTGGTAAAATCTATGAGAATGCTTATAAAAAATAAAAGTTTAAATTTGAAGATAAAAGGAGATTATTATATAAAAACAGACAATATTCCTTCTCAAAAACCTGTTATAGAAACTTTAAAGAAGAAAAAAATAAGAATGGACGAATCTGATAAGGTGTATATTGGAAATTCAAAGGGAAAGATATGCACTTCTTATAAGAAAGACGAAATTATAGAACTTTTTGCTCTAGCAGGTTTACCTGCTCCTGACAAAAGATTTACAAAAGATTTGCTATGCAAATCTCTTTACAAACAACTATCCAAATTGTAAAGAATTTATCTAAATTTTCTCTTTGGACATATCAATATGAGGATAGATATACTCCTTTGCAAGTTCTTCTCCTACCATTTTATCCATTTGCTCAATGGTGTATTCTCCTTTTTCTACTCTTTTTGCAGCATCTATCATTCTGTTAAGAATTTCAAGATAATCTCCGTTTTCAATTACCATTTTGAATAGAGATGGATATTGCTCTACAAATTGAGCATATGTCTTTTTTAATTCATCTTCTGGAATACCATTTTTTACATAATCTGCAATTTCAAGCACAGTCTTTTTTACCTCATCTAATCGTCCCATCTTATAGCTGTAAATGTATTAAATAATATTTCTTTAATTTAAAAATAAAAGCATATCAATTTACATGAGACTTCCAACTGAAATATTGGATAAAATTTTTCTTTTATGTGATTATCAAGATATAACAAACTGGGAATCATACGAAGGATTGAGTAGAGTTACAGTCTTAAAAAAGAAACATAATAGTTTAATAGAAGCTTCTAATGAAGGAAATATTATAGGCGTTAGATTTCTTATTGATATAGATAATACTAATATCGACTGTGCATTGCGATATGCTTCACAAAACGGCCATCTAGAAGTAGTAAGATTTCTTGTAGAAAGAGGTGCAGATATACATACTCATGACAATGATTCACTACGCCGAGCTGCGCAAAATGGCCATCTAGAAGTAGTAAGATTTCTTGTAGACCGAGGTGCAGATATACATGATAAAGATGATTATGCACTACGATATGCTTCCAAGAATGGCCATCTTGACGTAGTTCGATTCTTAATGGAACATGGTGCTGATGTACATTCTCAAGATGGTTATGCGTTAATATGGGCTTCTCAACGTGGTCATCTTGAAGTTGTTCGATTTCTTCACGAACAGGGTGTAAATATAAATACGTATAACAAAGCATTCTGCTGGGCTTCTCTGAATAACCATTTAGAAGTAGTCCGATTTCTCGTAGAACACGGCGCAGATATACATATTAATAAAGATACTGAAATAAAACATGCTTCCAGGAATGGTAATCTCGAACTAGTTCAATTTCTCGTAGAACAAGGTGCAGATATACACGACGAAGACAATTATGCACTACGCCATGCTTCTAAGAATGGCCACTTAGAGGTAGTTCGATTTCTTCTAGAACGAGGTGCAGATATTCACTCTAACAAAGACCATGCATTACGATTAGCTATTCAAAACAACCGTTCAGACGTAGTTCGACTTCTTCTAGAAAGAGGTGCAGATATATACAATGCCTATGATATAAAAAACTACAGAAGAAATATACTTCTTTAGTATATAGATTAATTGTTGTTACTATAATTTAAAAATAATTTTATATTAACATTATGTCAGAAGAAACAAGATTTCTTCTACCTAGAGTGCAAGAATTATCTCTTAAGATTAAAGAAGGAAATAGAAAAGATAACGTAAGTTTTCTTCTGCCTAAAAACAATCTTGAAGAAACGAAAAATAAACTTTCCGATATCAATCAAAATACTTGGGTAAAAACTCGTAAGATGATAAATGCTTACGAGTTTCCATTTAATCCTCAAAAACTTAAAACTAAACCTATAAGTCGTGCTTTTTTTAAAATATTAGAAATCATAAAGGACAATGATATAGATATAACAAAAAATACTTTACATCTTGCAGAAGCTCCAGGAGGTTTTATAGAAGGTTTGATATATTGTAAGAACAAACAAAATATAAGAAACACAAAACATTATACTTTCAGCATAATAGGTAATAAAAAAACTCCGATATATCATAAGAGAATAGTAAACAATAGAGATGTTGTAATCCTCTCTAATAAACATAATAAAGGAGACCTTTATGTCTTAAGTAATATAAAATATCTCATAGACGAAATGAAGACTAAAGAAATATCATTTATAACATGTGATGGCGGATTTGCAGATAACAATGAATTTTCAGAAAAAGAACAGCTGCATCATAAACTTATATTTAATCAAATGATTTGCTCTTTGTTTATTCTTGAAGATAAAGGTTGCTTAGTGATAAAAATATTTGATATATTTACAGAACTTACATTTGATATTATATATACTCTCTCTTATCTTTTTAAAAAAGTTTATATACATAAACCTCTTACGAGTAGAAATACAAACTCTGAAAAATACATATATTGCGAATCATATTCGAAAAATCTTTTTGATAAGGATATGCAAAATTTTCTTAGAAACTTATGTGTTAAAGGAGTAGAAAATTATAAAAGTTATGTAGATAAAAGCTCTATAAACAAAGAGTTTTTACAAAGAATTATACATATAAATAACGTTATATCGCAGAGGCAAATCTCAAGTATAAATACTATTTTGGAAGGATTAAAAGAAGACTATACGTCTACTAAAAAAACAGAAGAATGGATAAAAAATTACTACTAAAAGATAATTTTTATTTTCTTCAGTAATATTATGTATATTATTACTGATGTAAATATCACATGTCTTTCGATTAATTCTAATTATCATGAAGGCAATTATCAAGATTCTAAAAATCTTTTTTTAGAAAGAATATCAGAGCATTGTTACAGTTATTATAACATAAGATTGAGTGTCGACGTGAGTGATATTTTATCAGAAAATATATACATGATAAACCATGATTTCTATCTTCAAAAAAATATCACCGAAGAAGATATATTAGAAGTTTTTCTATACAAGAAAACTATCAAAAAAGGTTTTATATTTAATACACATGAGTTCTCGGTTTGTTCAATTTTTCAACTAAAATTTGAAATGGAGTCTAAGTGTTCTGTAAAAACAATAGAATATATTAAAATTACCTAAATAAATTTAAAGAATAATTACTGTAAACTATAATATGTCACATAAGATATTCGAGGCAAAATCAGTACAAACATCGAATATAAAAACTCTTTTTGAAGTTCTCAAAAAAATACTTTCTGATGTTAATCTTATCATAACAAATGAGTATATTAAGATAATTTCATTGAATGAATCAGAAACTATGTCTCTTATACATGTCAAACTTTATGCAGAGAAGTTTGAATCGTTTAATTGTACTTATACCAAAAATAATCCTCTTATAGCTGGTTTACATACTGAGAATATGTATAAAATAATAAAAACTATTAAACATGATGAAACAATTTCCTTCTATATGTTAGAAAATGATAATAATTTTTACATACAAAAAGAAAACAATACAAGAAACAATATAACGTCATACAAATTACAACTCCATAACTTACCTTATGATAACTTTCAGATAGAAACAATAGCATATGACACTATCATACATATGCCATCCTCCGAATTTCAAAAAATATGCAAAGATTATAACTCTCTTGGATACAGATGCTTAGAGATAAAAAATATACAGGATCAACTTTTCTTAAATGGTATAGGAGACTTCTGTTCAAGTGAAAGTATATATGGAACCTCTGACAATACAACATTTGATGTAAAAAACAAAAAGAACATAATACAGGGTAAGTACAGTATGGATTATCTATTACTTTTTTCGAAAGCATCTAACTTATCAAATACGGTAGAACTTTACCTTAAAAATGATAAACCTTTAACATTAAACTATAAGGTTGGAACACTTGGTGATATGAAGTTTATTATAGGAAATATATAATTTTTTTTTCTAAATATATAATAAAGATGGAAATGGTATACCTCATACTTTTACTACTGCTAATAGGTCTTCTTTTTTATAATGAGATGTATTTGATGTCTTTTGTACTCACTTTAATAACGTTTGTATTATATGCTATTCCAGGCAAAGAGAAAAAGGTTTATACTCTTGAAGAAATCACTTCAAAGGTTCAAAGTATAATTGATAACAATAAAGCAGAGATGTAATTTTTTAAATTTCCAGAACTTGTATCGTAGTTTAGAAGTATATCTTTGTCATATTTAGTTAATCGCGGTAATTTTAATATCATCTTTACTATATCCTTTATATAATTTTTCAAATCATTCTCAGTAGGAAAATCAGATATAGTTTGTAATCTATTTTTAGAAATATTTGATAAAAGTTTATCTAGATATATAAGAGTATATGTTTGACAATAACCGAAGTTATCTCTTATATATGCTTGCGGACATACAACTAAATTCATCTTTTTAGGAGAAATATACTTTACGTTTAACATTGTCAATATACTACGAAGACCATTGTCAATCGAACTGTGGTATTCCTCGTCTATACAGCAACTATATTGTGGATCGTATCGTTCGCAATATACTATACCTCTCTTCTTATAAAAAAATAAAACATTTGCATGACCTATGTATCCATCATTTTTTATCATAAGAGGTATAACCATAAATATTTGTTTTGCAGATGAAAATATACGTATAAATCTTTTTAATTCATTATATAATCTCCTACCAAAATAATATTCAATGTAATTAAAAAAAAACATTACCTTAGTATATTTTACCTCTAAACGTTTTAAACCTGCTGCCATAAAAGCTACAGATTGAGAAAATGTTTTGTAATTTAACCTTTCTATGTCTAAAGTTTCATTCAAAGATGTTATTATTTCTTCCATAATAACATCTAAGATTATATTTTCAAATGAATTAAAATTTGATAATAGAAGATTCTACATTTTTCTTATTAATCTCCATTATTTTCTCAGCATTTTGCTGTAAAAATTTTCTATATTCGTATTGAGATGTTATCTTATTATCTTTCATTATTTTTTTGTTAACTAAACAACTACTATTGTATTCTGTAAAAGTAGAAGCATCCGAAGTAGATTTAAAAATCATCTTTATAACTATATACAATAAAAAAAATAAAAATTATTCTTGTATAACTTCTGTTTCATTATAGTCTGGTTGTACTTCTATAGTAGTTTCCTCAGAAATCTTTTTAGGTTTTCTCGGTTTTCTTTTCTTAATTTTTTCTTCACTTATAACGGGTTCGCTTTCTGGTAACTCCTCTATAACTGGAAGTTGTGCTGGCTTTACATGTGCAAAAAATTCATCTACATCGTCAAAGACTAATTGTGAATCGTGTATATGTTGATCTTCATAGTCATCATATTCTTCTTCGGTTTCTTCTTCGGTTTCTTCTTCGGTTTCTTCTTCAGTTCCATTATAGAAGAACTCTTTTATCTCTTTCACATCATTTTTTAGTATCATGTTATCTCTGTAATTTATGTATACAAAATAACCCATTACAAGAATTAAAAGTATACTGATAATACCATAGGTTCTCAAATCATCAAACATTTCTAGTATAATGATTTCAAAAAAAGTTTAGTATTTAAACGCACAATTTTCTCCATCCTTTATTTGTTTTTATTTCAATAATGGGCAAATCTTCGAAGTCTTGGATATCTTTTACCTTTATCTTCTTTTCTTTGTTTTCTATTCTTATTAAAATTTCATCTTCTTCATTTAAATCATCTGTTGTGTATCCTTCAGGAAATACATTATGATGATGTGTTTCTATATATTCCTTTGTTTGTTTAATCATATCTCTTCCTATTCTTGTAACGGAAGAGGCTATTGGTTTACAAGCAACTGGTCTGCTTCCTAATGTTCCATAAATTGAATTCATAGAAATCTTATAGGCCAACTGAGTTTTATTATAGATTTCTTTTTCGTTAATGTCCTCGGCAGAATTCATAAGTTTTTTATATTTTGATCTTTCTTTAGCTAAATCTGAAAGAAGATTTTTAAGTACACTATCTTGTCCTCTTGCATAATATATCTTTTTATCATCTATATCTACTTCGAGATACTCTACACCTGGTAGATTAAGATATTCCTCTTTTAAAACTATAGTTGTATAACATAAATCATGTGCTCTTATAATAGAAGGATAAAGAGAAGCAAAATCAAGAACTGTTATAGGCATATCATAAAGACCACTGTCTGGATCTAAAACTGTTGCACCTTGAAATTTCTCATCATCTCCTCCTTTAAAATAAGGAAGTAAGTATTTCTTCTTTTTTGCAATTTTGGCTATCTGAGATACTGCTTTTACTTGCTGTCCCTTTTCTATAAGAAAACGAATAGGTACAAATGTAACATTACTCATAGAAATCTGCGTTTGAAATATATGTAAAACATCTACTAATTTCTGAGGTAAAATGGTATCCTTTATACAATACAAACCTATTCTTTGTATTTGCTCTTCAGTTCCTTCTTCGTATGCTTTGAAGATATCATATGGCGTAACATCTAATTTGTTTTCTCTAAGATATTTATAAGATACGTCGTCTAGTTTGTAACTGTTCTCTTTAAACTCTCTTCTGATAAAGATATGAATATCGAAGTTTATTCTACCGGGTATTTTTAATCTTTTATAGTTTGTTGTTCCATACGCAGAAGAAGAGAATGATTCTTCTTTAAACTCTGCTGGATGATCGTATAGTCTACTTAATTCTAAAAACTTTGTTTTTATATTTAACATTTCTGCTCTTTTAACCATATAGTTACAATCGAAAAGATCTCCATTATACTGATATAGAACGTCTGGATCCATACTTTCTATAAGAGATTTCCATTTCAATAAGAGATCCTTTTCATCCTTACACTCTATTACAAAGACATTGTCTTCTTCTATTTTCTTACATTTTTTTAAAGTCAAAAGAACTTTTGTCTGGAAATCTTTTTCTAAAAATCTCTTAAAACACGTAGCTATCTGATAAATAACATTATCCTTTTTTTCTGGTATAGGAAATGGATAGTATTCCTTTCCTTCGTCATTTATTTCCATAGCACTATAAGTCTCTATGTCATAGCTTGCCTGTAAAAAATTAGAATTATACGCATTATTTTGAGCAATAATATCTTCAAAGTTGCATTCTATATTTACTTGACATGTAGAAGTAATCTCATTTTCTTTTTGTTCATAAAATTTAGTTATATTCAACCAATTAGAGGGTTGAATATCCTTTTCGTGAAAAAATTTAAGAAGAGGATCTACATTTACTTCGTAAAGGTATATCTTTTCATTACGATACTTATCTAAAGAATCTATGGCATATTTATAACACTTCATACCTCTTTCTGTGTAAAAAACCATTTTACAGAATTTTTGCTTTTCATTATTTGTAAAACCGTAAAATTCCTTAAAGTATTCTATTTCTAACTTTTCTTTTATCAATGAATCTTTTACATAATAATTTATAACTTTTTTATTATTCTTTTCTAATTTTTTTAAATCATCTATAAAGCTTTTTACATCATTCAACTTCCAATACTTAGGAATTTTTATATAAAAATAAGGTAAATATTCTTTAATGGTACAGCAAACAGAAAATCCATTAGAATCTACTCCAAACGCTCTAATAACAAATCGATTTCCATCACCTTCTATGTCTTCATCGCATGTGTGCCATTCTATTGTTTGAAAACTATAATCTTTTTTTACATCTAATTTATGAGGCTTTCTATAAAATCTTTCCATTTAAAAATATATAACAATGTATTTTTAAATTAAATGAAGTATTTTTTTTTCTTTATAATAGTTAGAGATTAACATGAGCGATCTAAAATCAAAATTAAAAGAAATTATGGAACTTGAGTGGCAAGACGACGACAAGGATAAACTTGAAACACTTATAAAAAACGTTATGTATTATAAATTTTTTTTAAGTAAAGCTCTAGAACAAGACATAATCAACTGCTTAGATATATGCATAAAAGAGAAAAAGGAATTAGATGAAATTCGAAAATTTTGTGAACAGTTTTGAACACGTTAAATTAAAAACAAAAAATTGTTTATAATAAAGAAAATGAAGACTGAATTCTCTTTTAAAGACATTGCAATCTTAACCTTAAGTTTACTAACTATTTATCTTGTAAGCCCTCATTTTAGGGAATTTTATGAAATTTTTAGAAAGGATATAAAAGATTTTGACAATGGAATTCCAGAAATAGAAATGGAAGAAATTGAACCAACAGATGTTGTATACGGTCCTCATGAAGAAAGTTATTACTTAAAGGATAAAGAAGAAAGTGACTTTAGCGATATATCTAATACTCACGTAGATGACCTTGATAAGTTTAGAAAATTATTTAGAGATATATAAACTCATCGTCCTTTGTATAAACATGTCTTTTGAAATCTTTTGTCAGTATGTAAAGATTAAACTCTGTAATATGTCTCTTTTTTACATGAAAATCTGTATTTATGTAAAAATCCTCTTCTGGTCCTGCGAACATCTTGATTTTACTTGTGATGTCTAAATATTTATCTGGATAATGCTCTTCTGACGCAACATGAATTCTATCAACTATATCTAAATCACGTCTCTTTTTTATAAACTTAATCGCTTCGTTGAGGTTATCTTTATCACAAACTAAAATATAGTCTCTATTTTTATGATTATACTTTATAAAATACTCATCATCTAATGGAGAAATCTCTATTCCATATAGATAATACTCAACAGTTTTATCTATATCATTTCCCATCAAACTTTTTTTTGTTATTTTTTTTACAAGAGGTACTTCATAATAATAATGAAAAACATCTAAAAAAATCTCAAATACAGTAGAAAATATGGAATACAATGAAAACATGCTATGATTGTGTTTACATTTATTCTTTTAACTTCTTCTTAACTTGCATGATTTTGCTGCAGAATAACCTAATTTTATCAATTCATCTTTCATATTTTCAGATAAATTGAAGTCTAAATTTTGAATAGAAGGTATACTTATTACTAGTATATGATATCCTTCCTCTCTGTAGAAATCTATCTCATAATTATTGGCTCTATAAAGACAGCACTTTATAATCTTCATTGTGTAATCCTTTATATCATTTATCTTTGAAGGAGTATTTTTATTTCTACAAATAATACCTAAAGTATCCTTCATATCGAAGCAATCAATAGGAAGATTAGATGACAAACATCCATCTGCGTAATGTTCTTCTGACCATAAAAAAGGTATACTTATAGAGTACTTGCATGCTTTGTATACTTTCGCCTCAGGAGTTATTATATGGTCAAATATTTTTTTGGAATAATCTCTTAAATCTGTAGCGCACACATATAACCCTATTTTTGTTTGGGTATATAACTCCTTAAATGTTACATCTGGATCTATTCCTTTTGATGAAATTATTTTTCTTATAATGTATTCTATCTTATTACCAGTATCTATAGAATACTTTGTTAAAAAATTCTTTATATCTACGTCTTCTAATAAACCGTAGTTAAGATTCTTTACAAGAATCTCAAGTTCTTCTACTGTGTATCTTAATACTATACACAGTGATATCAATGCTCCTACAGATGTACCACTAACGTTTTTTAGTGTAGAAAATAAATTATGTTCCAAAAGATATTTGTACACCCCTATGTAAGCCACTCCTTTCATACCTCCTCCTGCAAAACATAAATTCTTCATTTAAAAATAATGAAGAATTTAATTTTTCTAATTAATCACATTTTCACGCAACCAGTTTACCACATGGATATGCCTATTCATCTCTGCCCTATACATTGCATCCTTTGTACATCCTTCCTTTCTATTTTCATAGAGCCATTTGACTACATGGAGATGACCATTTGATGCTGCACAACTCATTGCATCCTTTGTACACCCTTCCTTTCTATTTTCGTGCAGCCATTTGACTACATGGAGATGACCATATATTGCTGCCCAATCCATTGCATATTCTGTACATCCTTCCTCTCTATTAAAATGTAACCATTTGACTACATCGAGATGTCCATTTCCTGCTGCCCAATTCATTGCCCATTCTGTACACCCTTCCTTTCTATTTTCGTGCAGCCATTTGACTACATGGAGATGACCATATATTGCTGCCAAGTCCATTACCCGTTCTGTGCATCCTTCGTTTCTGTTGAAATGTAACCATTCGACTACATCGAGATGACCATTCATTGCTGCCGAATCCATTGCATCCTTTGTGCATCCTTCTTCTCTATTATAGTGTAACAATTTTACTACTTCTAGGTGTCCATTTCTAGCTGCCCAGTCCATAGCATATTTTGTACATCCTTCTTCTCTATTATAGTATAACCATTTTACTACTTCTAGGTGTCCATTCATTGCTGCCGAATCCATTGCATACGTCGTGCATCCTTCCCTTCTATTTTGATGCAACCATCGAACTACATTGAGATGTCCATTCGATGCTGCCCAATTCATTGCATCATTTGTACATCCTTCATATCTATTTTCGTGCAACCATTTGACTACATTGAGATGTCCATTCGATGCTGCCCAATTCATTGCATATGTTGTACATCCTTCCTTTCTGTTTTGGTGTAACCACTCGACTACATCGAGATGACCTCTTTCTGCTGCTCGATTCATTGCCAATTTTGTACATCCTTCCGTTCTGTTAAAATGTAACCATTTGACTACATCCAGATGTCCTCTTTCTGCTGCCAAATCCATTGCACTTTCTGTGCATCCTTCCTCTCTATTTTCGTGTAACCATTTGACTACATCTAGATGACTATTCGATGCTGCCCAGTTCATTGCATCCTTTGTGCACCCCTCCCTTCTGTTTTCGTGTAACCATTTTACTACATCTAGATGACCATTTGATGCTGCCCAGTTCATTACATCCTTTGCGCACCCCTCCCTTCTGTTTTCGTGTAACCATTTTACTACATCTAGATGACCATTTGATGCTGCGGAGCCCCAGGTATGTATCCTTGGATTGTAGATGTTATTTGCAACATAATCATTTTTTAATGCAACAACAATGTAAAAATCTAGATTGAATAAAATTTTATCCTGTATTTCTTGAGGAATCAGTACCATTAAGAAATATAAAAATTATTATTTAAGTTATTTAATTTCAACAATTCAATTACATTCTACCCAATCCATTGCATATTTTGTGATGTACCAATAACATTTTTTAATGTAGAAAATAAACCATGTTCCAGAAGATATTTGTACACCCCTATGTAAGCCACTCCTTTCATACCTCCTCCTGCAAAACATAAATTCTTCATTTAAAAATAATGAAGAATTTAATTAATCACATTTTCACGCAACCACTTTACCACATGGATATGACCATCCATCTTTGCCCGATGCATTGCATCCTTTGTACATCCTTCCTTTCTATTTTCATAGAGCCATTTGACTACATGGAGATGACCATTTGATGCTGCACAACTCATTGCATCCTTTGTACACCCTTCCTTTCTATTTTCGTG